>RRYU01007071.1_pt1 | contig 14965 bp, 11 predicted proteins | sample 2162651 | NCBI WGS metagenome assembly RRYU01 (sample SAMN10267283, study PRJNA491782) | microbial mat metagenome | isolation source: biomat in the production well | place: Japan: Minami-Kanto gas field, natural gas well KTG3 | collected 2017-06 | reverse complement strand
TTACTTGTCCTGTTTTGCAAAATAACTTCTTCAACATTAGAATGCCAAAGATTTATTTTTTCTTCTACTGTTTCTCTTTTCTGAGCATATCTTTCACGACTAACATTGATAACTTTTTCTGTATTGCCTGTTTTTTCATATTCAGTTTTTGGAGGCAAGCCTCTGGCTGAAAAAGGATCAGAGGCAATGCCGTCTATCATTAATTTCAAGTAGAATTCATACTTGGGCAAACTGACTATATCTTCTTCTGTAAAAATAGGAGAAAACTCTCGGACCAATTCTTCAGCATCAGCAGCCCCCACTCTAAAAACTATCATAGTCCCGACATTACCGAAAACAGCTGGCTTTACTTTTTCTGTTAATTGTTCAATATATTGATGAGCCAATATTAGGTTTAGCCTGTATTTTCTAGCCTCGGATAAAATATTGGCAAAACTGTCTGAAGTGAAGTTTTGAAATTCATCAACATAAAGATAAAAGTCTTTTCTCTGAGATTCTGGAATATCAACACGACTCATCGCGGCCAACTGGATTTTTGTAATCATCATCGCTCCCAAAAGCTGAGAATTATCCTCTCCTATTCTTCCTTTGCTCAAATTAAGTATCAAAATTTTACCTTCATCCATGATATTTCTAACATCAATAGATGACTTAACTTGTCCAATAATGTTTCTAACAAGAGAACTTGATAAAAACTGCCCCACTTTGTTCTGGATAGGAGACACAGCTTCTGAAGCAAATTTGTCAGCGTAACCCGCAAATTCATTTACCCAAAAAGCTCTAACCACTGGATCGGATATTTTCTCAACTACTTTGGCTCTAAATGTTTTATCCGAAAGCATTCTGGTAACCGCCAAAAGAGTTGACCCAGGATAATCCAAAATAGCCAAAATAGCGTTTCTTAGAATATACTCCAAACGAGGCCCCCAAGAGTCTGCCCAGAGTTTTTGAAAAACGCCTATCAAGCCAGATGCAACAAGATGCCTGAGATGAGGCTCTACTTGTTCAACCACATTAAAGGCAATAGGATTTTCCATATCAGAAGGATTGAAATAAACAACATCATTCACTCTATTTGCGGGAATATACTCTATTATTTTTTCTGCTAAATCTCCATGAGGATCAACCACGGCCACGCCTTTGCCCGCCATAATATCGTCTATTATCATATTTTCCAAAACAGTTGATTTACCCATTCCTGTTTTTCCAATCAAATACATATGACGTCTTCTGTCATCTGTTTTTATTCCAAATTTTCTGTACTTATTCCGAAAGTTTGTTTCGGCGAATACAGTTATTTCGTTGTTATCCATAAATATTAAACAAAAGGAAGGTTATTAGGGACAGCTTCATCCTCATCTTCTTTGTCCTCCTTTTTTTGATTATTTGCTAAAATATCTTTTTTGAATTTATCTTTAACATCCTCTTCTAGGAATATACTTTCCATATCACCCTCTTTTTTATCTTCGCTTTCTGTGCTTTTATTTGAAGTAGTGTTGACTCCTCCTATCATATCTTTGAAATCAGATTCAAAGTTCTCTTCTTTTTCTCTTTCTCCTCCTGAGAGAGGAAGAGCCATTGGCGGCTCTACTTTTCTACCACTAGCCTTTTGGATTAAAGGTGCTTTTACTACTGAATCTATAGGGAAATGCCAGAGAGTGGCAAGTTCATCTATGGTCATTGCCTTGAGCGTCCTCCCGACTGTTGTACTTCTAGATTTATATGCTCTTACGATTGTGTTTTTCTTTTTTAGGGTAGTACTTTTTTTGAAAAAATATTTTCCTGAAGTCATTGTTTTATCGGTGTCTGGTTTTAGGTTATTCAGGTTCATATCAGAAAATTGTTTTATGTATCCAACCACACCATTTACCACTTTGGGCTTGTTCATGACTTCTTTTTTAGCAGCATAGACCACTCTTATTTTAGCATCAAATGCTATCTTGTTTATTTTTCTAGTAATAGCCTCCACCTTCGCAACATCGGCCGGCTTTAGATCCATCATAGACAAAGATTCGTCTTTTTTTTCTTCACTTGATTTTTCATATGGCGGGGAAAAAATATCGGCAATAAAAGTTGCCCCCGCAAAAAGAAGCCCCAATAATTTGTCTACTACATTTTCTTTGGCAGCAGTTTTTTCTTTCAGGAGTTTTTTTATCTCCTTATCCCCCCTATCGGGAAGATCAAATCCTGTTGGTTTTACAAGTATCTGAAACCATAACTGCTCACCATCTCCAAGTGATGAATTTAGATCCATTAAAGTCGCCAAAGGATCCTTGAAAGTCATTTCCGGTTCGCCAAAATTATGCTCAAATTGCTCGTAGGTTTTTAAAGGATAAGCGTCAGGCTTAACATACATAAACTCAGCTCCCCAGACATCCCATTCAGCGTCAGGAAAATTTGATGGAACCGTACTTGTATAATCACTCACTTCTGTTATCTCGGCATCGGGATATTGTGAATATATGGCAGTTTCAACTAAATTTCTAAATTTTTCTGGGGTACGTATCAAAAACTGAGTATAACCTTCTATGCTCACTATTTCAAAACTAAATGACAATTGAAACATTCCTATCCAGTATTTTTCTATTAAATCAAAAGTCCCATGAGCTCCAGCCAGATAAGTAAAGAGGTTTTCAACAGCTTTTGGAGATTGTTGATTATTTTTTGGAATATCAATAGCCAAGAAAATAAACTTGTTAGTAGCACTCCAAACACCACTGCGATAATCAAGCCAAACCAGATAAGAGCCCCAGAGAAAAATTATTGATATTGGAATCCATCCAAATAAAAAAAACAAAGAAATAGCCATTTCATCAGGTGGCAGACTTAAAAATTCCATTATTGGAGTTAGGTCAATTACTATATCCATTTATTATTACTAATTTTAGTTATTTTTTTATAAAACAACTAAAATGTATTTTTATTATTTTACCACATTTTATGCACTTTCGGCAAATTGTGTTTTTCCACAAAAAAACAACCTAGCAAGGTTGTTCTTTTTATTTTTTAAAAAAATTATTTTTTCAATATATACTTTCCGTCTTCTCTCAAAAATCTGTCTTTGTTCATAAGGGCAAGAATTATTGTTGTTTCTTTTACCACTCTTTTATCCAAAACCTGATTTATAATTTCATCTCTAGTTAAGCCCTCCATTTTTTCTTTCAGAACCTCTTCAATCACATCAGCAACGGTTCCTCTTTTGTACCCCCACTCTTTAAGACCATAGAGACCTCTGCCTATTAGAATAAATTTATCATCCAAAATTAATTCATTATGAACAGTGGCAGGGTTAGCTTTTTTCTTATCAAATTGTATCTTGTTGATTTCTTCAGCAATCTCAACAAAATGCATTGGCTTATTTTTGTGTTTTAAAACCAAATAAATCTTGTCGTTAATGGTTTTTGGCTTAATTTCTCTTGAGTCATGAAGCCCCCAGTGACCAAATTTGTTTTGATTTATTCTTTTTGCTGCCTTTAGGGCAGAATATAAAGCCTTGTTTTCGTTAATCAATTCGTGATTTTCTTTAAATAATTCATTAATCAAAGCACTTGAAATATCTATACTATTTGGAATATTTATTTTTTCTTGATGTTTTTCAAATGATTCTAATTCTTTTTTGATTTTACTTAAAAGCACTTCCGTTTCATTAACATTTGCTTCTTTTTCTATAAGACTTGTCAACTCGTCAACTATTTCTTCTAAGTGTTCAATATTTTGATATTTCAACTTATAGGATGGCAATAAATGTTTTGAATTGTTAAATTCTTCAAATTCCGTGTGAAGAAGCTTGGTTATTAAAAAATTCAAATATCTTTTATGAACATTTTCATTCTTTATCTCAGAACCGCTGTTAAGAGAGAATTTAACTAGAACATCTAGTAAATATTCTTTTTCCATTAGTCCACCATGCTCCTCTATTAAAGCTGAAATAATTTTTTTCAAACTTTGCAAATGCTTTTCAAGAATATCTAGTTGTTGCAACTTTTTAATACTATAAGTTTCAATCTGTCTAATTCTTTCTCTGGTTAGCCCATGAGCTCCTCCAATATTTTCGAGAGTTTCTTTTTTCTCTCCGTGCAAACCAAACCTTCTGATGATAATATCAGCTTCTCTTTCGTTTAACTCCGAAAAAAGATTGTTGATAATTTCAACAGCATTTAATTTAGATACTTCTTCTACTTTTTGATTCAATAAAATTTGATCCAAAATGCTTTTGTTTTCCATATTAATTATCTACGCAGCAATGCACGGGAGACTTGCACGTTTTAGTAAAAATTATTATAACTAATTTAGTTTTTCCTAATATAGCACTATGTATTATTTTTGTCAAGTGGTATTACTAGAGCCATATCTAAAAAAACAAAAAAAGCCTTTTAGTATTAACAAAAAGGACTTTTTAAAATTGACAATATGTTTTTATGTTTAATATTAGCTAAAAACCAACATATTGAACCTCTTCTAACAGTTGTATTTTTAATTTATCTCTTACTTGTTGCTTGACATAACTTATCATCATAATAACGTCCTCTGCACTAGCATGTCCCGTATTTACAATAAAATTTGCATGTTCAAGGCTTATCTTTGCTCCTCCTATAAGCTTGCCTTTTAATCCAAGATCCTCGATAAGCCAGGCGACGGGGACCATTCCCCTTTCCACAAAGCTTTGCTTTTCTTTTCTAATCCTTTGAGCCAGCTCTGGATTGTTTTCCTCTACCAAGTTAAATGGAACATTCTTGAATATGCAACCAGCACTAGGAAGATTTGGCTGAGTTCCTTTTCTATATTTCATATATTCTTCATTCACGGATGCAATTTCATCAGCGTTTCCTTTCTGAAGTTTGAAGGTGGCTGACCATATGAGATAATTTCTTTTTTCACAAAAAATACTATTTTTATAAGAAAACTTGCAATCATTTTTACTTAGAACAAAAAATCTATTTTTATCCAAGTCATAGACCTCCAAAGTTTCCACATAATCTCCAATATATGCTCCATAAGCACCGGCATTTCCCTTTATCGCTCCACCTATGGTACCAGGGATTCCTATACCCCACTCAAAACCAGTTAATTTTTCTGCCGCCGCTACTCGGGAAGTCCTCATCAAAGAGGCGCCGGCTCCGCATTCCAGTCTCTCTCCTTTTGGCAATATATGATCATTAGAAAATTTTATAATTAATCCGTCAAAACCAGCGTCACTTACTAAAACATTTGTTCCTCCACCCCAATATAATATTTTTATATTTTCTTTCCTGGCCCAATTTATTGATTCCACCAAATCTTCTTTTTCTTTTATTTCTATATAGTATTTAGCGGGACCACCTATTCGAAAACTTGTTTTAGTGGAAAGACTTATATTTTTTTGTATTTTTTCTTCAATATTCATATTTACTTGCTATTATTTTTAATAATAATAGCAAATACATTAAAAAAAAGCTATCTTCACTAAGATGGCTTTTTGACTACTCTAGTTCACCAAGTTCTTGAAGTTTTATCAACCTTGAATACAGTCCACCGCTATTTTTTGATAATTCAAAGTGGCTTCCTTCCTCAACAATCTTACCCTCCTCAAGCACAACTATTTTGTCTGCTTTCTTTATTGTGCTTAATCTATGAGCTATAATAATTACTGTTTTCCCCTTACTTATCTTATCCATTGCATCCTGAATTAGTCTTTCACTTTGACTATCCAGATTACTTGTGGCCTCGTCAAAGATAAGAATTTTTGGATTGGCCAAAATAGCTCTCGCTATACCAACTCTTTGGCGCTGTCCACCAGATAGCTTTATCCCCCTTTCTCCAACCTCGGTCTCATAACCTTTTGAGAGTTTTTCAATAAACTCATGAGCATTAGCAATTTGTTACAATTTCATTAAAATTTAATCAACAAGAGCTTCTCCAATTCTAAAAACATCCCCCGCTCCCATCAAGAGAACAATATCATTGGTTCCGATTTTATCTTTTAAATATTCAACACTTTTATCCATTGAAGAAATATATTCCACCTTTTTGTCTGGTGTTAACTCTTTTATAGCTTTAACCAAGTCCCTACTATGAACACCGCCATGCTCCTCTCTGGCCGAACCATAAATATCTAAAATTATCAATTCATCGGTATCAGAAAAACTTTCAGCAAATTCTCCAAAGAATCCTTTTGTTCTAGTGAAAGTATGGGGGTGAAAAACGGTTATAATGTTTTTATTTTTATAATTCTTTTTAACAGCTTCCAAGGTTGTCTTGATCTCAGTTGGATGATGAGCATAGTCATCAATTATAGTCGCTCCACGATATTTGCCTAATATCTCCATTCTCCTAGAGGTGCCCTCAAATTCTCCTAAATACTTTCTTATTGTAAACAAATCAAGACCTAGCTCAATTGAGGTAGCAATAACAGCCAAAGCATTATAGACATTATGTTTGCCAATAAGTTTTATAACAAATTCTCCCAGAGAATTATCAGACATATCATCATCTTCATCACTGAAATCTAAGCCCATTTTTACTTTAAAAAACTGTCTCCCATCTTCCTCTCTAATATCATAAGCCAGGTAATCAGCGGAATCATTTATCCCATAGGAAATAACTTTGCAATGAGAATTAACATAGGCCGTTCTTCTAATCGTCTTGTCATCAAAATTCGCCACCAAAAATCCTTTTGGTGGAATCTTTTTTATAAACTCTATAAAAACATAGTTATAATCATCTTTGCTCGGGAAAAAATCAGGATGATCATAATCAATATTATTGATTAAAGCGATTTTCGGATTAAAGTATTTCAATTTATTTTGGTATTCGTCAGCTTCAATAATCAGATAATCAGATTTACCCGCTATACTGGCTCCCTCAAATTGAGGAACATAAGACCCGACCATAACACTAGGGCTTTTCTCGGCTTGCAAAAGAACATATCCCAACCAAGCGGTGGTAGTTGTTTTTCCATGACTACCGGCAACAGCGATACCATAGCTTTGGTTAAAAATATCGCCAAGAGCCTCGGCGTAGCTGATTGTTTTTATACTTCCTTCTTTGGCTGCCTTGAGCTCTGGATTATCCTTCTCGTTATAAGCACTAGAATAAATTATCAAATCACTTTTTTTATCTATATTTGAAGAACTGAACTCTGTAAAAATTTTTATCCCGCAGTTATTCAAAACCTTGTCAGTCATAAAAACCTCTCCAGTATCCGAACCTGCAATTTCCTTCCCTTGAAAATGCAAAAACTGAGCAAGCATAGTCATCCCCACTCCTTTTATTCCTATCATGTGAATTTTATTTATTTTATCTAGGTTAATTGACATGTTTATTTGTTAACTATTTTATAAATAAGCTCTAAAAATCTTTTATTAGAATCGCCTTTCATAATTTTTCCAATATTTTCACTTAAAGATCTTTTTTTCTTTTCATCGTTTAATATGTTTTCAATCGCGATAATAAAAGAATATTTATCCAACTTGTTTTCGTGTAAAACAACGGCTGCCTGGGCCTCTTCAAAAACTTTGGCATTTTCTTCTTGGTGAGAATTAGGCATTGGAATCAAAATAGAAGATTTTTTCAAGAATGAAAGTTCTGATAAAACGCCAATCCCACACCTAGAAACAACTATGTCGGCCTGAGCATAAGCTTTTGAAAGAGATAATTCGTCTAGGAATTCATATTGTCTATAGTTTGGATTTTCAATTTTTTTGTCTATCTTCCCTTTTCCAGCAACATGAATAATTTGAACCTTTTGGGATAGATTGTCAATTGAGTCATAGGTCAATTGGTTTAAGTTTTTAGCTCCCGTTCCTCCGCCAATCACCAAAACAGTTGAGACTAGGCCATTGAAATCAAAAAAAGCTGAATCTTTTTCTGTCTTTAAAGATTCTCTAACAGGGTTCCCAGTCCAGACTGCCTTTTTACCATAATCTTTTAATGATTTTTCAAATACTGTTGTTACCACCTTGGCAGAAGTAGCCATCAATTTATTGGCGAGTCCTGGTCTTATATCCTGCTGATGCACTATAACAGGGATTCTCAAAATAAAAGCAGCCCAAACCAATGGGACGGAGACAAAAGAGCCAGCTGTTATTATAATGTCTTGTCTTCTAAATAAAAGAAAATAAAAAGATTCCAAAAAACCCAAGAAAACAAACATTGGGTCATAAAAATTTTTCCAAGAAAAATATCTTCTTAGTTTTCCACTGTGAATATAGCGATATTTTATACCCTTGCTTTCTATCATTTTTTCCTCTGGGCCATTTTTTGTCCCTATCCACCAAAAAGAATAATCGTCTTTGTTTAGATTATCATAAATAGCCAACAAAGGAGCAACAGAACCGCCAGTTCCCCCTCCTGAAAACATTATTCTTGTTTTTTTGTCTTTTCCGTTCATATATTATAGAGTACCCTATAGAGTACCCTATAGGGTACTCTATCGAAAACTTTTATCTAAGTTTGGTTTGTTTGGAAATATTAACCAAGATTCCTACGGCCGTCAAAGAAGTAAGCATGGAAGACCCTCCGAAGCTTACAAATGGGAGCGGAACGCCAGTCATTGGGATTAGATTTATTACTCCTCCTATATTTATTAAAGCTTGAAAAAAAAGCCAAGTGGAGATTCCTGTCGCCAATATCATCCCATAACCATCTGGGGCTTTTTTGGCTATCATTATCCCTCTATAGAAAATTATAAAAAATAATAAAATTATTACAAAAGAAATAAAAAGACCCATTTCTTCTCCTATTATTGCAAAAATGAAATCGTTATGAACCTCAGGAATATAAGAAAACTTTTGTCTAGACTCCCCAAAACCTCTACCGAATAGACCACCCGAACCAACAGCTATCAAAGACTGATTTACTTGAAAGCAATGCTTATCTGGACTATAGGAGGGATCCATCATACATCGCACTCTCTCCATCTGATAAGGAAGTAAATTAATCATTACTAAAAAAGCCAAAGAAGCTAAAGCTATCATTATAATAACATGTTTTTTACTCCCACCTCCGACATAATAAACAACCAAAGAAACAAATCCAATTATAAATAGGGTTCCAAAATCTGGTTGTAAAAGCATCAGAATACCAATTATCGCAATTATAATAACAAAAGGACCTATCCCCTCATAAAGGTCTTTTAAGTTTTTTCCTCTCTTATCAAGCCAAGCAGCCAGATACAATAAAAATGATATTTTTACAAATTCAGAAGGTTGTAAGGAAAAACCAAAAATACTTATCCATGATCTAGATGAGCCCCAATCAGCACTTAGAGCTGGTATAAAAACAAGAACTAACAAAACAATAGAAGCAAGCAAAAATCCCAAAGCATAATCTTGCCAGTTTCTATAGTTCAATCTGGAAAAAACAAAAAAAGAAATTACCCCTAAGCCAACTGCAAGCAATTGTCTATTAAAAAAATGATAAGGATCATCAAATCTTATATAAGCCCTAATAGATGAGGCACTTGAGAGAACAATCAAGCCAAGAAAAACAAGCAAAAAGACGCTACCTATCAAAATATAATCCGGTTGATGATCTCTTGATCCAGGTCTTAATAAGTAATTTAATTTTTTAAAAAGTTTTGGCATTAGCTATGATCTAGTAAAAAAATAATAAGTCCTATAACTGCCGAGATACCTGAAACAATCCAAAATCTAAAAACTATTTTAGGTTCAGACCACCCCTTAGCCTCAAAATGATGATGTATTGGAGCTGATAAGAAAACCTTTTTTCCATTTCTTAGTTTTTTTGAAGTTATTTGAATTATTACAGATAAAGATTCTAATACCAAAACAAAACCTATTATAGGGAGTATCAAGGCTGTGTTGGTCAACATCGCAATAATCCCAAGAGTAACCCCCAGGCTCATCGCTCCAGTATCCCCCATATAAAATCTAGCAGGAATAACATTGAACCACAAAAAGGCCAAAAGAGCACCGGCAATAACTCCGCAAAAAGTTGCTAACTCATATTTTCCTTGAGCAAAAGAAATAACAGCATAAGAAGAGAAAGACATAAGGAGGACTCCGCCAGCCAAACCATCCAAGCCGTCAGTTTCGTTTACCGAAAAAGAGGTGGCTACTATAACAGTTATGAATATCAAAATATATGACCAACCAAGAGTTAGATTACCGTAAAAAGGGATATGAAAAACATCCCAACCGAGTTTAAAATAAAACCAAAGAGCACCAATAGTAGCTATTAAAGCATAAATAAGCAGTCTATGAGATACTCCTAGTCCACCTCCCCCTCTAATCCCCTTACCTCTAACATCAAGCCAGTCATCAAAAAGACCTATCAAGGCAGAGGCGATAAGAGCTCCAAGCGGTAAGAGTGTTTGTGATCTGGTTAGGAAATTCATTTCTGAAACAAAACTTCCTGGAAAAAACTTAGCTAAATAAAAAAACAAAAGTGAAAAAATTAATACAGTCAACCATATCAAAACTCCCCCCATAGTCGGAGTGCCTGTTTTATGAGCATGCATTTTTGTGTATATAGGAGTGTTTCCACTTGACCTTATTTTTTTTCCCAATTTATATTTATATAAAAAATGAGTAAAAAATGGTGTTAACAAAATCGTAAAAACAAAAGCCGCTGCTGTTAAAACGAAAATTCTAATGATGTAAAAATCCTGCATAAATGTTTATTTAAAATTAGCTAAGTATATAGAAAAAAGGCCTATAAAAAGATAAATATTAGAAATCACAACGGGTAGCAACAAAAAATGTCCTAAAAATTTGGAATTTTTTAGTCTGTGAATTCCTAATAATAGAAAAAAATTTATAAATATCAAAACAAGCCCAAGGGAGGGTAAAATAAACAAACTAGTAGCCTTACCTATTAGACTAACTCCAAACTCCACATTATAGTGAAGGGCTATAAGATCCCTTGTTTCAGGAAGTATATTTGAATATATATAATAAGAAAATCCCCAATTCAGAACAACAACTATAAGAAATGCCACTAAATAGACTCTAACATAAAACAAAGAAAAAACACTGGATATTTCTGACTTAAAACTATCCCACAAAGAATAGAAAAGATCAATAAATTTTGAAAAATTGTATTTTAGCATTAAGTTGATTATACAATTTAATTCATAGATAATCAATAATGCTTTTATTTTAAATAAATAAAATTACTACAAATAAAATAAATTTACATCATTGGATAAAATATGTTATAATAATCACATATTAAAAAAAGCACCCATGCTAAATAATGATCAAATAAAAGAGATTTTAATTAAGTCCGATGTTGTTCCTGGCGCTGAATTTGACAAATATCTAGAAGAAGCAAAAGCAAATAATAAAGGAATAATAAATCATCTAATAGACAAAAAGATAATCTCCCCTACTATACTTTATGAAAGTATAGCTAATTTTTTTGAAATACCCTTTGTTGATTTAAAAAATCAAACCATCAGGAAAGATGTGCTATTTGTAATACCAGAGTCCATTGCTTCCGCTCACAATATAATCGCCTTTGACTCAACTCCCACAGAACTAAAAATAGCAACAACTGATCCTGAAGATTTGGAAATTTTTGAGTTTTTGAGGAAAAAGACCGAGCTGGAATTAAAAATTCACTTAACCACTCCGGAAGGAATAAATGATACCCTAAAACAATATCACAAAAGTCTAAAAGCTGAATTTAATTATCTAAATGATGATATAAGCAAGGTCCAGGCTGATGGTGATAAAAATCTGAAAAAATTAGCCGAAGATTTACCAGTGGTTAGAATTGTTGATACTCTGCTAGAGTACGCCATTATGGAAAATGCTTCTGATATTCATATTGAACCAGAAGAAAAGGATGTAATAGTTCGTTATAGAATTGACGGTGTTCTACACAACGTAATGATACTTCCCAAAAATGTCCAATCAGGTATAGTCGCTCGTATAAAAATACTATCCAACCTAAAAGTAGACGAACACAGAATGCCTCAGGACGGAAGATTTAAAATAAAAAACAAAGAATTCAATGTCGCTTTTCGTGTTTCAATATTACCTACTTTTGACGGAGAAAAATTAGTTTTAAGACTCTTAAATGAGCAGGCCCAAGCTCTAAACCTTGAACAAATAGGCTTGCAACCAAGTGCTCTTGAGACCTTGAAAAGAAATATAGCCAAGCCAAATGGCATAATCCTAGTAACTGGTCCTACAGGCTCTGGTAAAACAACCACTCTATATACAATTCTTGGGATACTAAATAAACCAGAAGTAAATATCTCAACCATAGAAGATCCGATAGAATACCGCATGTCTCATGTCAATCAATCACAAGTTAATACTAAAATTGGATACACCTTTGCTTCAGGCTTGAGAGCTTTTCTCCGTCAGGATCCTGACATTATAATGGTTGGAGAAATTCGTGATCAAGAGACAGCCGAAATAGCTGTTCATGCCGCGATGACCGGACATCTTGTGCTCTCAACCATTCATACCAATGATGCTGCTGGAACCATGCCTCGTTTATCCGAGATGGGAGTTGCCAGCTTCCTAATATCAACTACAACCAATCTAATAATAGCCCAGAGATTGGTCAGAAAAATATGTCCAAACTGTATTCAGAGCTACAACCTAGATGCCGATTCTATAAAAGATATTGAAAAGAATATGGATATTGAGGATATTTTAAAAACACTTGAAAAAGAAAAAGTAATAGTTGATTCAAAAAAAGGCTTAAAATCTTTGCTATTTTACAGAGGGAAAGGCTGTAAAAGATGCAATAACACAGGATACAAGGGAAGAATAGGTATTTACGAGGCTCTAGAAAACTCTGAAGAAATTTCAAAACTAATATTATCAAGAGCAGACGGGAGAACAATCAAAAAAGCAGCCATTGCCCAAGGAATGCTTACTATCAGTGAAGACGGTTTTATAAAAGCAAAAAATGGCATTACAACCATAGAAGAAGTAATGAGAGTTACAAAAAATTAATAATATAAAATATAAATTATGACAGTAAATTTCTCAGACGATCAATTACGATCAAGGGGGGTGGGAAATGATGAAGAAAACGAGAATCAGCCTTTAATGGATAAGATTAATAACTATCTCTTAAAATTTAGCAAGGTTCCACTTAAAGAAAAATTATTTTTTGTTCAACATCTAGGAATAATGTTAAAAGCCGGGATTTCTCTATCCAAGGCACTTTTAACTATTTCCGATCAATCAGAAAATAAATACTTCCAATCAATATTAAAGGATATCTCTAATCAAGTTGAAAAAGGAACGGCTTTTTCAGAAGGTTTAAAAAAATATAAAAATGTTTTTGGAGAAATGTTTGTTAATATGGTTGAAGCTGGAGAAATATCTGGTAAATTGGAGGAGGTTTTAAATGAGCTTTTTATTCAAATGAAAAAAGAGCACGCTCTTATATCAAAAGTTAAGGGGGCACTCACCTATCCGGCAGTAATTATAATTGCGATGTTAGGGATTGGATCTTTTATGCTTGTTTTTGTTGTTCCGAAAATAACCGATATGTTTGCCGACTTAGATGCCGAACTTCCTCTTGCTACTAAAATTTTAATCTCTGTTAGTGATGCTCTTGTCAACAACGGGCTTCTCTCTGTTATTATTCTCGTTACTTTAATTTTTGCTTTTTTAAAATCACTAAAAACTTATAAAGGAAAATATATATTCCAATTAATTCTCTTAAAATCTCCTATTCTAGGGCCAATAGCCAAAAAAATAAATCTAGCTAGATTTGCCAGAAATATTTCCTCTCTTCTAAAAACAGATATCATGATCATAAAAACTTTTCAAATAACTGCCAATGTTTTGGGCAATCTTCATTACCGAAAAGCGCTTGAAGAAATGGCCGCCCAAATAAAAAAAGGAACAAATATTAATGAAGTAGCATCTAGATATCCAAACCTTTTCCCTCCCATGGTGGTTCAAATGATTTCCATTGGTGAAGAAACTGGAGAAATAGATACAATACTTATGGAATTAGCTGAATTCTATGAGGAAGAAGTTGACCAGATAATGGAAAATTTACCAGCTATCATAGAACCTCTTCTTATCCTGGGTCTAGGTCTTGGAGTTGGTGGAGTGGCTGTTGCAATTATTATGCCTATGTATTCTTTAACTGCTGTAATGTAATGAAAAATGATATCAAAAAAAACATAAAAGGGTTCTCCTTGATGGAGGTAATAGTATCCTTGCTTATTATTTCATTTATTGTGGTGGGAATTTATTCCCTTATTATCATTTCTTTAAAACTAAACTCTGACAATGCTTTTTATATTGAAGCTATTGAAATTTCAAACCAAAAAATGGAACAAATAAGAAACCTGCCTTATGATGATGTTGGGATTACCACGGGATTCCCTGCTGGTGTAATACCAGAATACGAAACTATTATGAAAAGTGGTACATACGAAGTTCATACCTCGATTATTTATCACGATGACCCATACGATGGACTTGTTGGTGAGGGAGATCTTGTTTTTGCTGATTATAAAATAGTAACTATCAATGTTTCCTGGCAGGGAAGATTTCAACCAAGAAAAGTGACAGTATTTTCAAAAGTAATAGCTGCCACTGAAGAAACTACAACTGGCTATGGTCTTCTAAAGCTATATATAGTTGACTCAAATGGATCTTCTGTTTCATCTCCAGAAGTTCTTATAGAAAATCCCTCTCTGTCAATAAGCATGAATTTGACTGCAAACTCTCAAGGTGAACTATCCGTTCCTCTCCCTCCATCTTTTGAAGGTTATGAAGTGACCGTAAGCAAAACTAATTATAGCACAGATAAAACTCATGAAAGAAATGGAACAAACCCAAACCCCACAAAACCATATTTATCAATTTTTGATGGTCTTAAAACTGAAGAAAGTTTTTCAATAGACAAGCTTTCAATGCTAGAAATTGAAACCCTTCAAAATACCCTCCCCTTAAATTGGAGTGTAAATGAGATATCAACTTCAACTATAAGTTCAAATTATTCTATTGGGACTGACTCTAGTGATAATCTTTAT
>RRYU01004425.1_pt1 | contig 14969 bp, 7 predicted proteins | sample 2162651 | NCBI WGS metagenome assembly RRYU01 (sample SAMN10267283, study PRJNA491782) | microbial mat metagenome | isolation source: biomat in the production well | place: Japan: Minami-Kanto gas field, natural gas well KTG3 | collected 2017-06 | reverse complement strand
CCCCCTCCCCTAGCAGGGGAGGGGGAGAAGATCTGGCAGTGTCACGCGGCGGCGGCGCCGCCGCGTGACACTGCCAGGTCGATACTCCCCCCTCTCCCGTTGGGAGAGGGGGGCCGAGGGGGTCTCTCACGGGTAGGTTTTTTTTCGTAGGGACGCGCAGAAGCGCGTCCGCATGGCGTCCTGATGCGGAATACGTTCCCACGGACAGGCAGAAGCCTGTCCCTACGGATGGCGTTGGAACGCCATCGATCGAAAAACCTACCCCTGCAAGGCCGGGTGGGTGAGGGCCGATGGTGTCCTGATGCGATCCGCCCAAAAAGTCTCCACGTGAAAGGGAGTTATCCCCCATCTGGCTTGTCTCTACACCCACTGCATCCTCTGTGTCCTCTGCGTCCTCTGCGGTGAAAAACATGCAACGTCCGTCTTCAGCAGGGAGTCGCGGCTTGAGCCAGGCCAGCGCAAACAGCGCCCCGCCCAGACCAATGCACACCCATGGTGTCAGCCGTAGCGTCACGGCGATCGGATAGTAGAGCAAACCAGGCTGATTGTCGACACGGCCAAGAAAGAAATTACCGGGGATATGCGGAGCACCGCCATTCTGGAGCACCTCGTTGATCACGCTCCCAAGCGCACCGGGGAGATCCACCCACGCGGCTGGCCAGAGTACCAGCCAGGTTGCGGCTGCGATGAAACACCAGGACATCATAACCCAAAACCAGATGTAGGTGCGGCTTGCAGCCGCACGCGCCCCTGCCGTAGGTATGGCTTGGCGCCACCCGCGCCAGAGGCGCGGCTGGAAGCCGCGCCTACGTGGCGTTTGCGCCCCTACGCTGTCTGTTTGTGGCGGATTGTATGCCCTTTGTACAACACCCACAAACGTTATCAGGCCAATCACCGGAAATAGCAGAATCGCAGGTGACTTGGTCAACAACGCCAGCCCACCCGCCACCGCCGATACCGCCAGATACCTGACATCAGGCCATCTTCTGTCCGCTGGTTGCGCAAATGCCACCAGCGCTGCCAGCAGCGCAACGGTCATAAACGATGCCAGCAATGCATCCAAATGCAATACCCGACTGTGCGCTACCAAAAACGGATCGGCGGCCCAGAACAGCGCCGCCAGCAATGCCACCCGTGCGCCAAACAAGCGACGCAGCAGCGGATAGGCCAGCACTATACAGAGTGCGGTCACCAGCGCCAGCGGCAATCGCAGAAACACGCGCTGCATCCCTCGATCATCCGGATCAACCCATCCCAGAGCTGCCAGGCGATCATGAGCTAGAAGGCCCGCCGCGCCGAGCCACATGGTTGTTACGCCAGGATGTCCGGTCAGATTGGTATGCGCAAAGTCATGGTGCTGCAACGCACTACGAAAGTCCGCTGAACGCACAAACCACTTATCCGGCTCGTCCGGGGTCAGAAATTGCCCCAGCGTCGCCGTGCGCGGAACCAGGGCCAGCAAAAAGATGATCACCGCGAACAAGATCACCCGAGCCATGTGCCAGGTGGCAACCATGGGTGTTCCTTGTATGGCAATGCGCATCAACATCCCTTTCCAACAAGAGAGCAAAATCATGCAAGGAGAAACCGTTTGAATGCAAAGGGCTGATCATCTGGAGTGCCTATATCGAGTGTTCAGGGAGGAGGGGTACACAACACACTGAAAAGCAATCCTGCAGCAGTTAGTGACACCAGAGCCAGCGGAAGCAAACGCATGATGGTGGCACGCACTGAAGATATGGTGTGTAGACATGAACAAACACCTTGATATTCACATAAACATACGCACTATGAAAAACGCAGGCATATCTGATAAAAACAGTACAGCGCACGCAATTGTATCACACCTACGGTGGCGTAATGGATATATGCGTCAACAACAACATATCTGTGCCATCTTCCAAAGGCAGCATCACACCACTCTCGCCCTGGTGCAACCCGACCCGGAGCGTATATACACCTGGCGGCATAGCATCGCTAGCCGTTAGCTTGAATGTTGTCCCTGTCACATACTGCACCCCCCAGTCTTCGGGGGCTGTATGACAATGTGGCTCACCCGTAGCAACCACGTTACCATTGCGATCCAGCACTTCGACAAACGGCGTCTGCGTCCCTTCAGCTACCTGCCAATACAAGGTGAGATAAACAGATTGCCCCGCAGGCATCTGCTGCTGCGGCAGATCATAGCCACGCAAATACACCCCGTTCTGCCATCTCGCGTTGAACTGGTATTGAGGCGCATCCACCAGCAGCGTGCGTTGCAGCGGAATATGCGCAATAGGCAGGGCATCAACACGATCCTGATAGTCTTCAAGCGCAAAAACCTGCGGCGCATGCGCCACTGGCTGGCGGCTATAGATATCTAGCGTGCGCACGCCATCAACCAGCACGTAGCCAGACAACTGGTATGCCTGCCAGATCTGAGCCTGAATAAGGCTATCAACCTCACCTTCGCGCAACGCCACAAAAAAGTAATCTGGTGTCACCTTACAGCGAAACGCACCGTGTGTGTACCAGGCTGTAATTACATCTTTCTGATTACTATCATAATCACCCTGCACAATCCCTTGCTGATAGAGTGCGCTGATTACCTTCCAGCCATCTTGTTGCGGAAAGCCAAAGTAGCCGTGCTGCGTCGGTAACAGATCACCATTGCCCGTGCGATACACATCAGGCAGGACGGCAGGAAAGCTGCGGTAATATTCCGGCGTGAGCCGTACAAACGCCAGGTACGCATGCGGTACAGCCAGCAGCACCACCGCAACCCCGCTAAAAACGACAAGTATCTGCGGCCAGATCATGCGCTGTTGGCGCAGCCATGCCAGTATTTCTACGGTTGTCAGGCCAATCAACAAAGCCGCCGCCCCGAACATGGTATAAAAGTGGGTTCTAGGATCGGCGATCAAAAAGGACTCGGCCAGAAATGCGGCGCTAAACCAAATCAGCAGTGTGCGCAACATGGGCGGCGTGGCTGGAAACAGGATCAGTCCGGCCAGTGGCAACGCAAAGAAGAGGCCAGCCCAGCCAGCATGATCCGGCAACCATACTTGAATAGCGCATGCTACCAGCAAGCTGCCAATTAACACACCCCGCAATAAACGTGGACGACCATAACGCCACAACCAGATGATCAGACCCGTTGCAAGCATCAGCGCCAACCAATTCATCTGGTAGATCGTATTGTAAAAGCTTGCCAGCCGATAATAATCACGCAGAGCCGTCCCCATCGCCGTCTCTACCGCTGTCCCCACCTGCCGATCAAGCCGCTGTGAGAGATAGGTAGCTGTTATGTCACGAAAATTCTCGTGCAACACAAAGGGCAGGTAGAAACTGGCCAGCAATCCCGCCCCAATCAATATGGCCCCCGCCAACTGGCGCACCCACTGCATGCCCCGCCAGCCGCGCCGCCAACCACCCGCCAGCACCAGCCAGACCAGGGCTGGCACAACAAAGATGCCATCGTAGTGGGCCAGCAACCCGACAGCGGTCAGCCCGGCTGCGCCAATCAGGTAGCGTTGCGCATATGGCCCGCCGGTATAAAAACGCCAGCCGCACCAGAGTGCGCCGATCATCATGAGCATCACGACACTCTGGTATTGCACGATGCGCGCAAAACCGATCAGGAAGCCGTCGAGTGCCAGGATGGTCGCCGCTATCAAACCTGCTATTGTTGCCTTAGACCACCCGGAGTCACCAGGATGGTCGCTCAACATAGTGCGGCTCAGCAAATACGTGCCTAACAGCACACCCATCCCGGCTAACGCAAAGGGCATACGTGCAATACCCTCGCTGAGCTGACCCGTCACTGCCAGCGGCCCGGCTGGCAGTAATAGCTCGATCGGGCCTTTCTTATGCAGGAGCAAAATTTCTTCCTGTCCATGCACCACGCCAACCGTTCGTAGCAAGGCGCGCGTCTCGTCGCCCTGGAACTCGGTGACAGCCAGCGTCGTCAAACGCAGCATGCCGCCCAGCAGCAGGATCGCAAGCAATGGCACATACGCGTGACGCTCTGGGCAAGGCGGGGCCGGTTCCGGGGAAGATTGGCGCAACAACAGCCAGCCCAACCACACCGTCAGCCCATTGCATGGCAACAGCATCGACCAGGACAGCGGTCCCGGCAGCGCCTGGAGCGCCAGCAGCAGCAGAGGAAACAGCGCCAGGCTACCACAGATACCCAGAAACAGGCGCAGCAGCGCATCACGTTCATGCCGAAACACCAGCAGCGCCAGCAGTGCGCCAGGTAAGCCCAATAGCAGCAAGGCCGCCATCCCGCGCCAATAGGCGGGGAGAGGCAGCACCAGCACCAGATGCGCCAGCAGAACAAGGGCTACCAACCCAACGATGCGCGGTATGGCGTGTGTCGCTCCACGCAAAAACCTACTCTTACCAGATACCACTGGGGCATTCCCCAGCGGGGGTAGGGGCGAATAATTATTCGCCCTTACGGGTGCGCACCGCGTTGTCCAGATGGAATGCCCCAGCGATATCCTGCCAGATCGCTCATACACATACTGCCCACCCAGCAGCAGAGTTGCCAATCCCAAAAACCAGGGCTGTGCAGGCCATGCCCAGGTGAATGTATAGGGATCATGCGCAGCCCAGCTCAGCACCCCCAGCGCCACAATGCCCACACTGCCACTGATCCAGAACAGCCTGTGCCCATGACTGATCTGCGGCCACAGGGCATGCAGCAGGCGTCCGAACCCTTTCACGTGCAGGTTTTTTCCGTAGGGACGCGCTTCTGTGCGTCCGCAGGGCATTCTGATGCCGAAAACGTTCGCACGGACAGGCAGAAGCCTGTCCCTACGGATGCCATCACAACGGCATCCATCCAAAAATCCTACACCTGTGAGGCGTACACCCCCCCATGCCAGGATAGCCAGTGCCCAGATCACCAGCACTGTCTGGCGCAGCGGTGCGCGAACTGGTGCGGCGTCGCCAGGCAAGGAAGCCACGCGCACCCAGTCGATCGGAACGCCCGGCGCACGATCTCCCGGTGACGCAAGAGGATATGCCGTACTGACCAGGTTAAGCGGCGAAACCCCACGGGCAACATCGCGTGCAGTCGCCTCGGGTAAGAGAACCTGATAGACCCGCCAGCCGGATTGGATCTCTAGCGTGGCCAGATTGACACCATACCGTTCTAATTGCAGGCGATGCTGATTATCTAGCGCAAACTGATCGCCATGCATGCGCAAAGACACCAGTCGCCCACCGATAGCTGGCAGCACCAGTTGGGCCTGAGGCATACTCCAGCGGAAAGTCGTCGCACCTTCTTGCACAGGCATACGAAAGCCAGATTGAAAGTGGCGATCATGGGCTGTACCCAGATCAAGTGTCCAGGGGGGCGGCGCACGTAGCAGGCTAAACAGCAGCACCGCAGTCGCAGCGAGTAGCAGGATCAGGGGTAACAGACGCACGACAGCGGCACGAAATAAGCGCAGGTGGTTAGACATGAAGCCCTATTGTCCCTCGTGTACCCGATAGTCCTGAATATGGATATTCATCACTGCAATGCTTAGATCGCGCTCTGTCTGCGGATCGAAGCTCGTAGGCGCACGCAGTTGTAACTGGTTGCTACCCGGTGGCACATGTACCACTACGGTATAATCACGTCGTTCCCGCCCGACCTGCCAGCGGGCAATCCGACGATCCACCTGCCAGAGGTCGACCACACGGGTCGCATCACGCTCGCCTGGCGCTTCGGCCCGCAGATGCAGCGTGACGTAGATCGCCTTTTCAAACGGATTGACCAGCCAGATATCGCTGGCCGCACTGGCCCAGCGCCACTGCTCGGTGTCGGTATATTCACGTTCATGCCAGCCCCCACCCAGATATACAAACGGCTGACATTGATCGGCAAACAGTGGCAGTTCATACCAGAGATACTGTGTATCTTCGTAGGCTGGCAGCAACGGCGCATCATTGAGCGTCAGCAAAACGGCTTGCAATTCCTGAATGCGCTCTGGCAGGGCCTTTTCTTTCATAACCAGCACATGGCGAACAGGGTAATGACACTGCATCGCGACCAGCGCATTGTGCGTCAGCGGGATAATATCGGCTTCCGGCCAGTGGCGCATAAAGCCGATCTGGTTATACAGCGGCACATAGCGCAACGTGACATACTGTTGGGGTCGCCGGGCCACAAATCCCGCCAGAATCGGTTGTGCATGCGCAATCTGATGTTGCAGTGAGCGACTACTCTCAAACTGTTCCAGGGGCAGATCCGCCACAGCCCCGGGCGCATCACGCAACCGGTAGAGAAAGTCGGGTTGGTCAAACGCAAAGAAGATGCGCTGCTGCGATGGCCATAATTCCATAATTGCCAGCACAATCACACCCAACAACACAATTCGGGCATGCTTGGGTGCAAGTAATTGCCGCAGGTACTCTAAGCCAATGCCAGCAAATATAACGGCCAGGATGATACAGATCACCGCAAAATGGCTGGGACGACGGCCCGCGCTTAAAACCGGCAGATTCTGGATGAGTACAAAAGGCATTGGTACGCCTGTATCCATGCCCAGTACCCGCAGGGTTGGCCCCAGCGACAGCAGCCAGGCCACACCACCAACCACCAGCAACTGCCAGTGTGTACGCCACCCCCGCCAGACACCCAGAGCAGCGCAGAACATCAACACCCAGCCAGCCGCAACATACCAGCCATCCGGCCCATAGCCGGTTGCCAGGTTTTTCATGGTTTCCTGTGCCCTCTCTGCCCAGAAAGGCTGAAAGGCCGCAGGATACACCAGTCCCAGTGCATCGGCGGAAAACCCCTGGATATAGCCACGCCAGTAGCGATTCTCGCCAACATCTACCGATGGCAACTGAGCGCGGATCTGCACAATGCCGATGATAATCGGCGCAAGACAAACCAGCACACCACTGCCAAACAGAATATAGCGCCATAACAGACGCCAGCGTACCGGACTACGCAGAAAGCTCAGGCTAAACCAGATGATGGTATAGAGACTACAGATCAACGCCCAGTACCAATCGGTCAGCGCCACCATCACAAACATAGCCGTGGCGAACAGAATTGGAACAACTGAACGTCGAAATGTTTGCTTTCTGGTATATGGTTCGTGATCTATAGTTCGTTCCAACCAGATCAGCGCCAGAAAGTAGAACGGCAGCCATTGGATACTCACCAGATTAAGCTGGTTCACATGGAACTTCAGCATATGGAACGGGCTTGCCGTCAGCAATGCGCCACACAGGAAGGCGATCCAGGTTCCCGGCCCAAAGGCGCGTACCAGCAAGAATCCCGCATACCCGGTCAAGGTAAACGCCAGCAGCATCGCCGCATTATAGGCTGCCACCGGGCCAAACAGATAGTGGATCGGAAACGTCAAAAACGCATTGGTGATATTCATGGTCTGCAGATACATCTGCACCCCTTCTGGATAATAAAGCATATCTGTCCAGAAGGGATTTTGCCCATGTTCCAGCGCCCGGCGTGTCCACCACATATTCCAGATATTCTGCGTTGCATCGCCAAAGCTGCCGCCGTAGGCAAAACCGCCGCTACCGCCTACAATGCCCGTGGTCCAGGTAGCCGCCAGTGGCCAGGTCAGCGCAATACTCAGCAGCAGATAGCCCAGCAGCACCAGCAGATGCACCTGCCATGTCTGCATAGTGGAGGATGGTTTGTGGGGTATGATAGCACTCATAGATTGGATAATCTAGCAGGAATAGGGAGTCATGTCAAGCGCGACGTTGGGGGGATCTGTTCATGTTTGGGGGAAACGATTCACCACTGACAAAACAACGAATACATGTCATTTCAAGCTGAAAGCAAATTTCTTCAACGAAAATCTCTACGTAATCTCTCTATTGGGATTGTTGTGTCAATAAGCACACTATGGTATCTTCATCATCAGGCATAAAGTAAGATCTTTATCGTAACCGTTCAGGCGGTACCTGCGCTAGCGGGGGCCTGCGGCCCCCGCAAAACCTTCTTTTCGGCCCGTTGTGGCGGCAAAGCCGCCACAACGGGCCGAAAAGAGAGACTCCGGGAGGGGCGTTGCCCCTCCCGACCACCCCACCTGAACGGGTACATCTTTATCTTATAGAGGGATCAGATAGACGTCAGACAAACACTTTTTGGAGTGCGGGAGCTATGCTCCCGCACTCCAAAAAGTGTCCAAACTGTACGTGATCTTTCTATTAGAGACTGTTTGAAACGGGTCGGTTTTTGAACCAGACGGAATCGTCCTGCGATGATACCCCCTCCTTTCAGGGTTGAAGGGCGGACAGAACTTTTGGTTGGAGAGGTATCGAGCACATCGTAATGAGCCAGATCGTTGTCACCGTGTCACCCCGTCACGCCCGATGCTGGTGGGCATCTGGATGCGCTCGGTTGCCTATCGCACAGACATGCTGTCCGCCCCTGAACCTTCCAGGGGAGGGGGAGACGATTCAGCGATGTGACGCAGCGGCTGTGCCGCTGCGTCACATCGCCAGGATGATAGTACAACCCTTAAACATTGATTGTAGGTGGAGAAGAGCAGCACAATGGACACACACGATACAGAGCAATCCTATAAACCAGGAAAATCAGGCTTGTTGATGGAACGAATTCAGCGTATGAAACATAAGGAGACGAATATGGCAACACTGCGCGAGCAAGTAACCAGTATGCGCACGCGTGAGGATGAAGTTGTAGTGCTGCTTGACCAGATGCTGGCACGGATTGGCTCTGAGGCACTCGGTGTCATGGTGGTCGGCACAGATGGATTGGTTCTGTCATCACGTCTGCACAATACGTCCAGCGAGGAGCATATCGGCGCGGTTGCCGCTACAATTTACGGCGTGACCGAGCGAGTCTCGCTCGACCTCAAGCAAGGGCACCTGGTCGAAACAATTATTGAAGCCGAGACGGGGTTTCTGCTCGTGCGGCCGATCAATCACGAAGCCGTGCTTGCAATTGACCTGAGTCTGCAAGCTAACCTCGGTATGGCACGTCTGGAAGCACGCCGTATGGTTCCCCGGCTACGCCAGGTTCTGGACTAAAAGACATGGAGGATCAACCATGGCACCAGATCGCATAAGTTGGACAATCAAATCAACCGCTATTTTGCCAGAACTGGTGCAAATCATAAATATTTCCCCTCAGGAGATGAGTCTGCTGGGGGAGCTGCGGGAAACCGCCCTGCACATTGCGCCTTCTATGCTGGAAGCATTTTATACCCGTCTGTTGAGCTATGAACATACTGCGGAGTATTTTACCGACATCACGATGGAACACATGTATCAGGCAACAGGAGCGTGGTTTACTGCCCTCTTTGAGGGCGTTTATGACGAGGCATATGTGCAACGGCGGCTTGCCATCGGGCAAACGCATGTACGAATTGGCTTGCCTATACGCTATCCACTGGCAATGTTGGATATCGTTATGCAGTATGGTGAAAAAGTGGCCGAGCAGAGCGCCCAGCCGGATCAGGCAGTAGTAGCTTTCCACAAAGTCATCGCCCTGGATGTGGCTATTTTTAATCAGGCATATGAAGATGACCAGCTTCAACACCTGGCACATCTGGTTGGCAATGAACGATTGGCACGGCGGCTCTTATCGATGAAACGAAACAAGCCAACAGATAACACGTGAGAAACGGAGGAGTGAAAGATGTTGTTCGCATGACTAAGCGATGGGGCGAGGAGTAGGCGCGGCTTGCAGCCGCGCATGGAGCGCGTGCGGCTACAAGCCGCACCTACAGCACAGATATTTCCCACGTTCAGGGTAACCCAGACCGTATGTGCGCTACCAGGATGTTTCGCCCCTACCAGGCTGTTGGCCAATGTAGACTCCTCCCTCTGGCTGCGGCTTTTAGGGGCGGACAGACCGTTTGTTTGGAGCGGTCTCTCGCTCATCGTGATGCGCCCGATCGTTTTCACCGTGTCACCCCCTCACCCAATCACGACCGATCCTGGTAGGCATCTGGATGCGCTCGGTTGCCTATTGCACAGACATGCTGTCCGCCCTTGAAGGCTGCGGCTGCGGTCGGAATGATATGGAAATGCGTTGTGGGCTTGTATGTTACGGTACATCTGGACACGTTTTATGATAGGGCTGATCATCAAAGAAGCGTTGCCATTCCTGCTCAGTCAGGTTGCGCCCGGCAAGATTGCAGGCACGCTTACTGACAGTGTCAAGATCCATAAAGGTCGAGAATACAGCCAGGCTGAAAATAAATAAATTGGCACGTTTACGCCAGCGGTAGCTACGTCGGGCTTCACGGCAGTGTTCAAGAAAGGTTTCTTCCACGGATGTCATTTCATGTACATGCACAGTGGCCCACTCTTCTGCCGTAAGCAACTCTGTGCGCTGGAATAATAATCCCGGTGGACGCCCTTCTTTTTGCCACAGCGCAGCCTGGCGCTGTAAGGAACTCAGGTTTGCTTCACGCCAGCGGGCATTATTGAGGCGCACCGGCTCGACCAGTTTATCAAGGGTTGCGCAACCACTCGCTGCCAGCGACGTAACCGAGATACTGCCCAGGCCATGCTGTGCTCGCGCCAGTTCACCCGCAACATCAAGTAAAGCCAGATCGTAGGATGGCAGATCATCAGGATTGGCAACCACAACCAGCGCACGCAGGGTGTTTTTTGCCCGTACCCTGACCGGACGCCAATCACTACTGGCAAGATAGCGCGAGAAGAGGATATGCTCGCTGGTAGACAGAGGTGTATCGTCCCCTGGATCACGCAGCGTTTCCAAGCGCAGGCTGTGCAACTCGCTAGCACCTGGCGTGATACAGAGACGTAGCCGCAAGGGACAGTTACAACCCGCAGCCATAATCCGCGCCCGGTTAAACGCATCTCTGAGCGCCGGATCGGCAAAGAGGCTGGCACTCAGGCAACGCCCGTATGCCTGCGGGTCAAGCGACTGAACCATCAGCTGCGCATGATCAAAGATCAGCGGAATTGCACTGTCATATCTGTTATCGCCATCATTTTCCGGAAGGCTGAAGCGCAATCCAATGGCATATGTGCCATACAATCGCTGGTGGATGGTCAGTTCAAGCTCAGCATAGTCAGGCATAGGTATTTCAATAAGCTTATATAAAACATACCCTGAGAACATATACAGAGTCTACATTATATAACATTATATAGATCTCTGTAGATTCCTCACGTCCCCAGAGGTTATGGGTAGGATGAAAGAGATAGGGAGGCGACGTTCCTCAGAAGCTTACGGTTTCTGTCCACGCCATTGGCCCGTAGGTCATTTGTACTCAGGATGACATGGTTGGGGCACAGTGTCATTCCGACCGGAGCCGCTGGGAGTATCCGGATACTGCCACGCAGCCGTGCTGGCGGAGAGAGGAATCTGCGCTGTGATTCACAGCCGATGCCTCGAACCGTCAGTTGGGCAACTGGCATAACTAGCTATCAGGCAGGCGATACACGGCATGCCATGGGGTTGCGCTTTGCGCTTTGCGCTTTGCGCTTCCATGTCACCGTACCTGCGGCGCAATCCACTGCGCCTGGGATTGTTCCTGCAGCATAGTCTGCCAGCCGAGTGGCTCCGGGCGCACACTGCCATCTTCGGGATAATAGGCAAAGATCGCCCGTTCAAAGTACTGGACGGTACGCAGTTGGCCATCGGCGGTGATTTCCATAAACTCGGTCGAGAGCGGGAAGCCAAATACTGCCAACCCTCCGTTACGCTGCCAGTAATCCAGAAACGCCCCAAACAGAATATCGGTCGATAACGGACATGGATCGCCCATGTCAAGACAAGGCAGACTACCAGGTAACGGTTCTGCACGCATACGGGCATGCATACTGCCCAGCAGCGCCGGCTGGATCAGGCTGGCCGTATCGGCCAGCGCTTCGTCCAGTTCCAACCTGGCATGCGTAAAGGTCTGTGCCAGGCCGTTGGCGGTCGGGCGGGCCGCTTCGAGCGGCATACCAAACACCGGCTCACCACCACGGGCACGCCAGTAGCGCCAGATGCGCGCCGGAACAGTAAAGTCGCCCACAACCTGGTCGGTTGGTAGGGGCAGCAGTGCATCGGGTTGGGCCATCACCGCCCGCACCCCGTCCAGATTCTGTTGAAACTCGCTACTGGTGGCCGTCACCAGTTCCGGCGTAATTGCGGCGATGCCCAGGCTGCCAGCCCAGTCATGCATGCCCCCGGTAATCATGTAGTTGACCCAGTAGCGGTTATAAGCATAGCCAGAGGCCGCCGCATAGGTACGCGCCATGTCAATCGAGGGCGTATGATCGCAGTAGGCCGGGAAGACTAACCCGGCATTACTATGCAGAAAAATCGCCCCGGAGGCATCAAGCAGAAAAGCCTGCAACAGCCGATTCTCCAGCTGCGAGTCGGCATACGGCCCACCCGTATCCGAGACAACGCCATATGCGCCAAAAACCGTGGTCTGCCAGTCGTTTTCAGCACAGGCATCCAGATTACTGTTCATGTTGCGGTTCAGGTCGACACCGGCTGCATCAAAGCGACTGCCCAGCGCCAGGCCATCCGGGTTCATAGTTGCGATCAGATAGAGCCGCACATCGGGCGGCACCTCCTGAGGATTGGCCGTAAAATAATCGATCAGTTCCAGGGTCAGCCAGTGAGTGTTAGCCTCCGGCCCACCGTGGGCATTGCCAACCACCACCAGTTTACGCGATCCGCTGCCAATCTGAACAACAGTAATCGGTCGCCCCTGAGCTGACATACCCAGGGTAAATTCACGCACCGGTTGAGCGGCACGGACGATTGGCACAGATGGCAGATCTAGCACATCCAGCAGCCCACTTACGGGCAGGCTCACCAGCAACACCAGCAGGAAAATGGCAGAGAGTCGATCAACCGCAAAGCGCAGGCCTGACTGCATCAGGCGGGGGAGCTTGATCATCAATTGCTACTCGCTGTATCGAGAATAGACAGCGCCGTCTCATCCAGATGAATATCGACGGCACTCAGGGTTGCCTGAAGCTGCGCCACGCTATTTGCGCCCACGATCGGTGCAGTAACAGCAGGGCGGGTCAGAAGCCAGGCCAGGGCCACCTGCGCCATCGCGGCATTCTGGGTATGCGCAACCTCTGCCAGGGCATCAAGGATGCGCCAGCCTCGTTCGTTTGCATACCGCTGCCAGATCCTGGCCGCCCGATCACGCGCCGGTGGTGATGCATCCCGCCGATACGTGCCCGTCAGAAAGCCACCCGCCAGCGGGCTATAGGGCAGCACACCCAGCGTATACTCGCGGCAGACTTCCTGCAGCTCTGCTTCGAACTCATGGCGGTGAACCAGGTTATAGTGGGGTTGCAGGCTGTCGTACCGTGCCAACTCCAGACGATCACTCGTCCATAATGCTTGCATCAGTCGCCAGGCAGGTGTATTCGAGCAGCCAATATAGCGAATCTTGCCAGCCCGCACCAGTTCATTCAGGCAGTCAAGCGTCTCTTCAATCGGTGTGTCGGCGTCATACCAGTGCGTCTGATACAGATCGATATAATCCGTCTGCAAACGACGCAAGCTATCATCAACCGCGCGTGTCAGGTGGGCCCGGCTCAAGCCTTCGCCATCAGGCCCCAGCCACATCCGCGCCCGTCCCTTGGTTGCGATGATCAGGTTGGCCCGATTGCCACGCTGCTGCATCCAGCGACCAATAATCTGCTCGGAGACGCCGCCAGGATTAGCCTCGGCCCAGTTTGAGTAGACATCAGCCGTATCGATCCAGTTGCCGCCAGCCGCAACATAGGCATCCATGATGGCATAGGCCGTCTGTTCATCAGCCGTCCAGCCAAATTGCATGCTACCCAGGCCCAGTACTGACAATTCCAGGCTTGTCTGCCCCAGGCGACGATAATGCATAGAATCTCCTTAGACATGGCTCGTGGATACGTTACAATCGGGCTGACCTGCACACGAGCTTTCTGGTGAGCGATAGCCTCTCCCCCCTGCCCTCTCAAGGGTAGGTTTTTTCCGCTGATGCCGGTGCCCGGCTGGATACCCCACCCCCCTACCCCCTCCCCTGGAAGGGGAGGGGGAGATGATTCCGCGATGTGACGCAGCGGCTGTGCCGCTGCGGCACCTCGCGAGGGACGATCCCCCCCCCCCCCAGAGGGGAGAGGGGGCAGGGGGTGAGGGGCCATAGGGCGTCCTGATGCCGTTCATCCAAAAAACCTACCCCTGTAAGTCCCCCCTGCCCCCTCACACGGGTAGGTTTTTTCCGTAGGGACGCGCTTCTGCGCGTCCGCAGGGCGTCTTGATGAGTTCCCACGGACAGGCAGAAGCCTGTGCCTACAGATGGCGTTACGATGCGATCCGGCCAAAAAACCTACCAGCGTGTGCCGTCAGCACACCCCATCCGTGTTTCCCCGCCCCGTGTAAGGGAGCCAGTGGGATGATTCAAACGATCCCATGTAGCTGTGAATGGCACAGTCTGAAACTATATCGTAGCGTACACGCACAGCATACTGCCCTGCTACTGGCGGCGGCGCACATCCTCTACCACACAGCGGATCTGCTCATACGAGATATCGGGCAAATGTTCTTTCAGCGGGGCCAGCCGCGAAATATCGCCAACCTGCTCAATCACAGCCTGTACCTGCGCAGCTACCTCGTCGGCGACAACATCCGCAAGCGCGAGACGGCCTGTGCCCACCAGGGTGGCCAGGTGCGTGTAGATCGTTCGTTCAGACAGACCACGCTTTTCGGCAATCTCGGCGGGACTCATACCCTGGCGAAAGAGTTCTTCGGTGGCAGTAGTTGTATCACTGGTCATAGTGCGCTGGCGCTTGCGTACCGACTGCCCAGCCTCATCAGCACCTTCACCCGGCATCTCTAACGCAATCGCGATCCGCGCTTCCAGCGCGGCAGAGCCGCGATGCGAGAGATTCAGCACTGGCATATCCGCGCCGACAATCTTGAGATAGCCCAGCACTACCAGTTGCTCAATCATATCCTCAATACCTGCCAGCGTAAACTCGCCAAAACGCCCATAGTTGCGGTTCTGCTG
>RRYU01000653.1_pt1 | contig 14970 bp, 9 predicted proteins | sample 2162651 | NCBI WGS metagenome assembly RRYU01 (sample SAMN10267283, study PRJNA491782) | microbial mat metagenome | isolation source: biomat in the production well | place: Japan: Minami-Kanto gas field, natural gas well KTG3 | collected 2017-06 | reverse complement strand
CGGGCACCTGGCGCGCCGTGGCCGGTCGCTCCGGCAGCTCAAGTGGGGGGCCGATGGTCTCCGGCGGCGCCGCGTCCGCGTAGCTCGGGGCCAGGACCACGATGCGGTCGTCCGCCTTCAGCCGCAGGTCGTCAGGCGGATTGAGCAGCGCCTGAAAGCCGTCCCCCTCGGGACGCACCACACCGAGCAGTACGCCCTCGGGGAAGGCGTGGGTCAGCTGCAGCACGGAGACGCCCGTGAGCTGTGGCCCTTCGCGGACGTAGATCTGGCTGCCGTAGGTGTCGGATACGAGCTCGGCGTAGACATGGGAAAGTCCCGGGTGACGGACGGTCTGCACCACCAGGCGGCTGATCACCTCGTCGCCCGCGATAATCTCCATCGGACCGGGATAGAGGGCGCGCAGGGTGCCGGCATGGCGCGTGTCCTGGAGCTCCGCCACCACCAGCGGGGGATTCTCGGGCGGCGCCTTCTCCAGCGCCGCGCCCATGGTCATCAGGGTTTTCACCGTGCGCGTGTCGGCGTCGAGAATACTGCTCGCGGTGGTGTCGGCGGCCGGAATCAGGATGGCGCCGGCATGAGCGAAATCGACCCGCTCAAGGTCGTCCAAGCGCAGCGGGGTGCCGCTGCGCAAGATGATCTGCCGGTCGTTCCAATCGGCGCCGAGCTCGAGCTTGATGTGCTGCCCTAGGCTGGCATCCGCGCGTTCGGCCAACAATGCCACGCGCAGGCGGCGGGTCCCGCATCGATGCAGGAAACGCTCCACCCGTTCCTGCGAGACCATGATCTCCTGCAGGATCGTCAGCGTGCGGCTGGTCCAGCCCAGGAGGACGAAGTGCGCGTCGAGGGCGACCGGGGTCAGCCCCTGCTCCAGGCGGTCCATGATCTCGCTTAGCCATTGCACGAGAATGGCGATGAGCGCCCCCGTAAACAGGACGTAGCCAAGCAGGGTTGTCACCGTCGATATCATGGCCTTGGCGACGCCTTGGTCATCGCCCAGGTAGCCTGGATCGGTGAGGCGCAGGAAGGCCCACCAGATGGCGTCCGCGGCGGACTCGAAGCCGGGCGCGAGCGCGCGCGCCAGAAGACCCGCGACGGTCGAGACCAGCACGACGAGGGTCAGGATGAGGGCAAAGCGCGCGGCAGGTCCGCGAACCATGGTCTGTTCGAGCCGGAACAGGATCGAGTTTTTCAGTCTTGATAACATGGGGTTGCCTCCGAGGGGCATGCCGGGGTCTAAGGGTGCAACTACGGATTATTTGACTGCGCCGACTTTGGTGGATCTGCTGCGTTTGGTGTGCCCATTGTTTACCGTGCGCCTGGACTTGTCGAGACCGGACAAAGTCCCGTGTTGTCGCTACTATGTAAATACGCTCCGTAGGCTCTCCTGATCTCCCTCAGGGAGAGGGTCCGGGAGAAGTAAACCTACAGGAAGATTCGTGCTTTCATTCTTCGGGGAGTCGCGAATCGCCAGGGCAATCTGAATGGTGCTGAATTCGATGCTGTCGGTGGCCGTAATCAGTCCCCGCAGAAGCAGGAAGCTGTGATCATGGAAGCGCTCGAACTTGGGCGGGTCGCGACTGGAGCTCTCAGTTGAAAACCGTGAAGGCTGCGGTTGTGGTGGTGCAGGACAAGGTGAGCGCAGAACGTCGATCCAGTGAATCGACGCAGTTGCTCGAACAGAACGCGCAATAGTGGTTCTATTGCAAGGAGTTGTAACGCAGCCCTGTGCCGCCACAAGCGTGCCATTCGCGGTGTAGCGCCGATCACCAGGAAGATGAAGACCCCCAATCCAGATAAAGCCCGTATTTTCAGAACGTTAAATATAACCAATAGCGGCTAACTGGGGCTACTAGGCTAATGGATAGCCTCAGTCCAAACGGTTGCTGAGGAGAAAACAATGGCGAGGTATCTCTTTGTCGCGTTCCTGTTCTGGACGAGCGCTGTCGGGGCCACTCTGAACCCAGTTCCGCAGCAACCGGAACGCCTGCGGGTGGGCATAAAAGAGTCACCGCCCTTCGTGATCCGGCATGAAGATGGCCGATGGTCGGGCATCAGTATAGATCTGTGGCGCTCGGTGGCGAAGGGTCTGGGGCTGGAGTACAGCTTTCAGGTGTACGATCTGGACGGCCTGCTCAAGGCGGTCAGGGAGGGGGAGGTCGATGTTGCCGTGGCGGCGCTGACCATATCCGAAAGGCGTGAGAAATATGCTGATTTCACCCATGGTTATTTTGTCTCCAGCCTGGGCATTGCCATCACCAGCGACAAGCGGAGTGGTTGGCTCGTGGACCTGGCGCCGTTCTTCTCGGTTAAATTCCTCAGCGTGATTGCAAGCCTCATACTGCTTCTATTTGCTTTCGGTGCATTGGTCTGGTGGTTTGAGCGCAGGCGTAATGCGGAGCAGTTTGGGGGAGGGACACTGCCCGGTGTGGGTTCCGGTTTCTGGTGGGCAGCTGTGACCATGACGACGGTGGGTTACGGCGACAAATATCCCAGGACCACGGGAGGGCGTGTGGTGGCTCTGGTTTGGATGTACGCCAGCCTGGTCCTGGTTTCCGTATTCATCGGATCCATTGCATCGGTCCTGACCGTTAGCGGTCTCAGTTCGTCGGTGGCAGGACCGGAGGACCTGCCTCGGGTCCGGGTTGCATCGGTGGGGGATACCGCCAGCGGCGAGTGGCTGCGCAACAAGTACATCGGGTTTGCGTCTTTTCCGGACATCGGGGCTGCCCTGGAAGCCTTGCGCGACGGTAGAACCGATGCCGTCGTCTACGATACGCCCATTCTGCGCTACCTCGCACGGCAGAATATGAGCAGTGATTTCTCCGTGCTGCCAAGAAAATTCGCGTTCAGCCAATACGGATTTGCGCTGCCGGGCGGTAGTCCTCTTCGGGAGTCGCTCAATCGGGCGCTATTGGCGAACATCGAGAAACCGGAGTGGGATGACATGGTTTACCGTTACATTGGCCATGAGCCGTGAGAGCCAAGGCCTTTTGACCGGAATATCCTTACTGGATGCATGCGCAGAATAGGCCAGGCAGGGATGCCGACGCAGTTGTCGCGGCAGCTGCATGTCCCCAGATCAAATGGCAGGGCAGGAACGATCCAGGTCGGATCAGCGGGATGCTGCGCCGTGCTCGTGGCGGTCAGTGTGTGCCCATGTTCCGGGCTAGAGGGTATGCAGCCGGCAGGTCTCCGACATGGCCCGTGCGGCGTTGGACAGGGTGTGCCGCCGGTTGGTGACTATACCCAGCCGGCGGCTCAGCTGCAGCTCCTGGATGTCCAGGCTGATCAGACCTGAGCTCAACATGGTGGTCGGCAGCAAGGCCCAGCCCAGGCCGGTGGCCGCCAGCATTTTCAGGGTCTCCAGATAGTCGGTGCACATGCCTGCCCGCAGTTCCAACCCATGTTCGCGCAGCACCCGCTCCAGGATCTCCCGGGTATAGGTGCCGCTCGAAGGCATGACGGCGGGGTATTGCACCAGGGTCTGCAGGTCCGTTCTTTGTCCGGCCAGGGGATGCTCAGGACTCACCACGATGTGCAGGGGGTCGTCCCACAATGGCTGCATGTGCAGATTTGGCAGGGGATGCGGCGGCAGGGTGACGATGCCCAGTTCCAGGCTGCCCCGTTCCACCTCATGACAGGCGGATTCCGAACCGAGAAAGCGGATGTCCAGTTCCACGCCGGGATAGGCCTCGCTGTAGTCCTTGAGTACGGGCGGCAGGCGGTGCAGGCCGATGTGGTGGCTGGTGCCCATGGTCAGGGTGCCGGAGACCGTGTCCGACAACTGGTCCAGGACGCGGCGTATGTCCTGCATCCCATCCAGAAGGTGCCGGGCGCGCGGCAGCAGGACCTGGCCCGCCTCGGTGAGCCGGATCTGCCGACCTATGCGGTCGAACAGCCTGCAGTCCAGTTCCGACTCCAATGCGGCGACCCGTTTGCTGACGGCCGGTTGGGTGAGGAACAGCCGTTCTCCGGCAGAGGAGAAAGAGCCGCTGTCAGCGATAGCAACGAAGATGCGCAGGGATTGAAAGTCCATCATACATTCCAATAAAGAATTGAATACATGAATTATATGAATTTGTGTAATGCTTGACTCGGGAATAAGCTGTATTCACCGACAGCAGGAGACAGCTTATGACGGCCAGGACCTTATACGACAAGCTTTGGGACGATCATGTGGTGCGTTACGACGATGACGGAACCGCGCTGCTTTATATCGATCGTCATCTGGTACATGAGGTGACATCGCCACAGGCCTTCGAGGGTCTGCGAATTGCCGGGCGCACACCCCGGCGTCCGGAGACCAATCTGGCTACGGCGGACCACAATGTGCCCACTACGGACCGCGCCCGGGGGGTTCAGGACCCGGTGGCGCGCATACAGGTGGAGACCCTGGCGAAAAATACCAGCCAGTTCGGTATCGTCGAGTTCGGCATGGACGATCCGCGCCAGGGCATAGTGCACGTGGTGGGGCCGGAGCAGGGCGCGACCCTGCCCGGCATGACCGTGGTTTGTGGTGACTCCCATACCGCCACCCATGGCGCGCTTGGCGCCCTGGCCTTCGGCATCGGCACCTCGGAGGTGGAGCATGTGCTCGCCACCCAGTGCCTGATCCAGAAAAAGTCCAGGTCCATGCGGGTGAGTGTGGACGGCACAGTGACACCCGGTATAACCGCAAAGGACATCGTTTTGGCCATCATCGGCCGTATCGGCACCGCCGGAGGCACCGGCTATGTCATCGAGTTTGCCGGCCAGGCCATCCGTGATCTGTCCATCGAGGGCCGCCTCAGCGTCTGTAACATGGCGATCGAGGCGGGTGCGCGTGCCGGTATCGTGGCGGTGGACGAGAAGACCATCGAGTACGTGAAGGGCAGGCCGTATGCGCCCACCGGCGGGAACTGGGATAAGGCGGAGGCCTATTGGCGCACCCTGTACAGCGATGCATCCGCGGAATTCGATGAGGAGGTGCATATCGACGCCGCCTCCATCAAGCCGCAAATCACCTGGGGGACATCCCCCGAAATGGTCGTAGCGGTGGGGGACAGGGTGCCGGACCCGGCGGCGGAGCAGGATCCTACCAAGGCGGAGGGCATGTCCCGGGCCCTGGAATACATGGGCCTGGAGGCGGGTACCCCGATGACCGAGATTCGCCCGGACAAGGTGTTCATCGGCTCCTGCACCAACTCCCGCATCGAGGACCTGCGTGCGGCCGCCCTGGTGGCGAAGGGCCGCAAGGTGGCGGACAGCATCAAGCTGGCCCTGGTGGTGCCCGGCTCCGGCCTGATCAAGGCGCAGGCGGAGGCCGAAGGGCTGGACCGCATCTTCACCGATGCCGGTTTCGAATGGCGTGAGCCGGGTTGTTCCATGTGCCTGGCCATGAACGCCGACCGGCTGGAGCGCGGTGAACGTTGCGCCTCCACCTCGAACCGAAACTTCGAAGGCCGTCAGGGCGCCGGCGGGCGCACCCACCTGGTCAGCCCCGCCATGGCGGCAGGTGCTGCCATCGCCGGACATTTCGTGGACGTGCGGGAGTTGTGAACGAATGAATAAATTCAAGAGTTTTACCGGTGTTGTCTGCCCGCTCGACCGGGCCAACGTGGACACCGACGCCATCATCCCCAAGCAGTTTCTGAAGAGCATCGAGCGTACGGGCTTCGGTCCCAACCTGTTCGACGAATGGCGCTATCTGGACCAGGGCGAACCGGGCCAGGATTGCAGCAAGCGTCCGCTGAATCCGGATTTCATTCTCAATAATTCCCGCTATGCCGGGTCCAGCATTCTGTTGACACGGGACAATTTCGGCTGCGGCTCCTCCCGCGAACATGCCCCCTGGGCCTTGGCTGACTTTGGCTTCAAGGTGATGATCGCCCCCAGTTTCGCCGATATCTTCTTCAACAACAGCTTCAAGAACGGCTTATTGCCCATCGTGTTGCCGGCGCAGACGGTGGACGAACTGTTCCAGGCCACCAGCGGCGATCAGGTACTGCAAATGAGCGTAGATCTGGAGGGGCAGACCTTGCGCATCGGTACGCAGCGGGAGATTCCGTTCGAAGTGGATCCCTTCCGCAAACACTGTCTGCTGGAAGGGCTGGACGACATCGGCCTGACCCTGCAACATGTGGACGAGATCCAGGCTTACGAGGACCGCCGCCGGCAGCAGGCCCCCTGGTTGTTTTGATTCAACCCTACGATGTGGAAATACTATGAGCAAAAAAATTCTGATATTGCCCGGTGACGGCATTGGCCCCGAGATAGTGGCCGAGGCAGTCAAGGTGCTGGATGCCCTGCGCGGGCAACATGGCCTGCAGATGGAAACCGAAGAAGGCCTGGTGGGTGGTGCGGCGTACGATGCCACGGGCCATCCGCTGCCGCAAGCGACCCTGGACGCCGCCAGGCAGGCGGATGCGATACTGCTGGGCGCCGTGGGCGGACCAAAGTGGGAACCCCTGGATATCTCGGTGCGTCCGGAGAAGGGACTGCTCGGCCTGCGAGCCGGCCTGGGCCTGTTCGCCAACCTGCGGCCGGCCATCCTGTACCCGCAGTTGGCCGCTGCATCCACCCTGCGCGCCGACGTGGTATCCGGTCTGGACATCATGATCGTGCGCGAGCTCACGGGCGGCATCTATTTCGGCCAGCCGCGAGGCGTGCGTACCCTGGAAAACGGTGAAAGAGAGGGCTTCAATACCCTGGTATACAGAGAGTCCGAAGTGGACCGTATCTGCCGGGTGGCATTCGATATCGCCCGCAAGCGCGCCAGCCGGGTGTGCTCGGTGGACAAGGCCAATGTGCTGGAGGCCACTGAGATGTGGCGCGAGGTGGCCATCGCTGTGGGCGCGGACTATCCGGATGTGAAACTGTCTCACATGTACGTGGATAACGCCGCCATGCAACTGGTGCGCGCGCCCAAACAGTTCGACGTGATGGTCACCACCAATATGTTCGGCGATATCCTGTCCGACTGCGCCGCCATGCTCACCGGGTCCATCGGCATGCTGCCGTCGGCGTCCCTGGACGCGAATGGCAAGGGCATGTACGAACCCATTCATGGCTCGGCGCCGGACATCGCCGGACAAGGCGTGGCCAATCCCCTGGCCACCATTCTTTCCGTGGCCATGATGCTGCGCTACAGCCTGGATGAGGCGGACATGGCGGATCGGGTGGAGCAGGCGGTCAGCAAGGTGCTGGACGATGGTCTGCGGACTCCCGACATCTTCTCCGAGGGCGCCCGCAAGGCGGGTACTGCGGAGATGGGTGATGCCGTGGTTGCGGCCCTGTAGTATTAATAGCTGTTCTCTGATTCCATATACTTGAGTCTTGATGATTGAATACTGTCTGAGGCTGCCTGCTGTGTGCAGTGTGATTTTCATTTCAAGGCCATCCTGAAGCGGGTTTGAACAATGAAGCGAGTAGGGTTTGTAGGCTGGCGCGGCATGGTGGGATCGGTCCTCATGGACCGGATGCGTGATGAGAAGGACTTCGATCTGATCGACGAGCCGGTGTTCTTCACCACTTCCCAACTGGGTCTGCCCGGTCCGGACATCGGCAAACCGGTGCCTGCACTGCAGGATGCGGGCAGTGTCGAGGCACTGATGCCCATGCAGGCCATCGTCACCTGTCAGGGAGGCGGCTACACCGGAGAGATGCACCGCAAGCTGCGCCAGGCGGGATGGCAGGGCTATTGGATAGATGCGGCCTCCACCCTGCGCATGGAGGATGACAGCATCATCATCCTGGACCCGGTGAACCGGGACGTGATCGATAATGGTCTGGCCAACGGCGTCAGGGACTACATCGGCGGCAACTGCACGGTCAGTCTCATGCTCATGGCTCTGGGCGGGCTGTTCCGCGAGGGTCTGGTGGAATGGCTCACGGCCATGACCTACCAGGCCGCCTCCGGGGCCGGGGCCAAGAACATGCGCGAGCTGTTGCTGCAGATGGGTGCCGCAGAGGCCTCCGTGCGGCCATTGCTGGAAGACCCGGGTTCGGCCATCCTGGATATCGACCGCCAGGTTTCCGAAGCGATGCGCGGCGATGCCTTTCCCACCGCCCAGTTTGGTGTCCCCCTGGCCGGCAGCCTGATCCCCTGGATCGACAGGCAGATGGACAACGGCCAGAGCCGCGAGGAATGGAAAGGTGGCGTGGAGTCCAACAAGATCCTCGGCCAAATTGACAATCCAGTGCCCATCGACGGCATCTGCGTGCGCATTGGCGCCATGCGCTGCCACAGTCAGGCCCTGACCATCAAGCTGACCCGGGACGTGCCGATGGATGAGGTGGAGTCCATTCTGGCCTCCGCCAATGATTGGGTGCGGGTGCTGCCGAATGAGCGCGAACAGACCATCAGGGAACTGAGCCCCGCGGTGGTCAATGGCACTCTGGAGGTTCCGGTGGGCCGCCTGCGCAAAATGCACATGGGCGGTGAATATCTTTCGGCTTTCACCGTAGGTGACCAGTTGTTGTGGGGCGCGGCGGAGCCTCTGCGGCGTATGCTGCGTATTCTGGCCGATCGTTAGCCGGGAATATCCTCCTTATCCAGATCCGCTGCGGCTGCCGCAACCCCGGGGTGTGTGATTGTCCACCGCCCCGGCATTCCTCGCGTCCGTTGTCTTCTGACATACCCCTATGTGCCGACCCGATCACACATTACCGCACTATGTTGTAGATGAGACGGGACAATATTGTCAGAATATTTGACAATGGCTTAGGGGAAGGTCATGCAAAACTGCATCAACTGAGATGCGCCCATTGCCTGAATCATTTTTTTGTGCGAAAAATATGATTCTGTCTTGGTAGAAATTCATTTGTAAGATATAGTTACATGCGTAATGTAAGATAATTTCTAGTTCCAGACGCGGTATCCTGGCTTCAACGGTAGCGATTCGGCCTTCAGGGAAATCATGAGGAGAGACGATGTTCCGTAAACTGTCTCTGGCTTTGGCAGTAAGCACGGCGCTTTTGCCGATCGGCGTGTTTGCCTTGGGCCTTGGTGATATCGACACAAAGTCAGCCCTAAACGAGAGTTTCAAGGCGGAAATCCAGCTGCTTTCCGTGGCTCCGGGAGAGCTGGACGGCATCAAGGCCGAGTTGGCCTCGCCTACGGCTTTCATCAAGGCAGGTTTGGAGCGCCCATTTTTATTGTCCAAACTGCGTTTCAAGCCGGTCGAACTGGAAAGTGGTGAATATGTCATCCAGGTAAGCACGCAGGCGCCTGTGCGCGAACCTTTCCTCAATTTTCTGGTGGAAGTCAATTGGCCCAAGGGCCGCCTGTTGCGTGAATTCACCGTGCTGCTGGACCCACCGGTAACCACCGGGCGCAAACCACCGCCGATTCGCATGGCCAGCGTGCCGGTGCGCGACAGTGTTCCGAGCCCGCAACCAAGCATATCCGCTCCGGCTGTTGCGCCATCGCCCACATCTGAACAAATTGCAGCGGGTAACTACTATGGCCCGGTGCCACGGGGGGCGACCCTGTGGAGCATCGCCAAGAGTATGGCGATGCCTGGGGCGACCACCGAGCAGGTCCTTACGGCCTTGTATAGGCTAAATCCACATGCATTTATTCAAAACGATATCAATAATCTCCAGGCTGGCGTCGCACTGCTGGTTCCGGACAGTGATGAGATCTTATCCGCTTCTCCGGGGCAGGCGCGTTCCGAGTTCCTGGAACTGGTCAGGCGTGGACCCGACCCCAGCGCCCGTGTGGTCCGCCGCCCAGATCCGGATCATCTGCGCATAGCCAGCATCCCTGCCGAATCCACTGCCCCCCCGAAAGCCGGAAGCACAGCCACTCAGGGCGGGGAGATCGATCAGGTCAAGACCGACCTGATGATGGTCAGGGAAACCAGCGAGAGCACCCGCCAGGAAACACAGGACCTGCGTTCGCGTATACATGAGCTGGAGTCTCAACTCGACGACATCCGTCAGTTACTCAAGCTGAAAAACAACGAGCTTGCCCAACTGCAGGTCTCCCAACAGCCAGGCCCGGAGACGGGCGATGTGCTGGAGGAGGCCCCGATCGCCCCGCAGGAGTGGCCGAGCCCACCTGTTGAGTCGATACCGGCAGAGGAAGCGACTGTTGCCGCCGAAACCGGGGCCGAAGAGACCGCACTCCCGACGCTGGTGGAACCCCCGGTGGAAGAGACCGCGTCAGGCGAGGATGCTCTGCCGTTCCCTGTTAGCGAGGCAGATCGCACCGTGCAGGAGGTTGACGATACTGCGGTACCAGACACCTTGCCGGTTGAGCCGCCCGTGGCGGAAATCACCGATACGGAAACACCCGCGGTGGAAACCACCGCTATACAGCCGCCCGTGGCTGAGTCGCCGCCCATTGAAGCACCCAAGCCCAAGCAGCCCGCACCCGTGGTCAAGGCCGAAGTGGCTGAACCGGAATTGATGGATCAGGTGAGCGAACTGGCGGGCGAACTGATGGAAGACCCTGTCAATCTCGCTGCCGGTGGGGGCGGAGCCGTGGTATTGCTGGGTTTGTTCTGGTGGCTGCTGCGCAGACGTCATGCTGCCGAGGACGAGTTCCAGGAAAGTGTGCTGTTGACACCCGATGGCGGCAACACCCTGGAATTGGAGGAAGAGGCTGCCCGGGATGTGGTAAGCAACAGGACCGACGGCGGTGATGAGACCTCCTTTATCAGCGATTTCTCACCCAGTGATATCGATGCCCTGCAAGAGGAGACGGGTGAGGTGGACCCGGCCGCAGAGGCGGATGTCTATATCGCCTATGGCCGCTATCAGCAGGCGGAAAGTCTGATTGCCCAGGCCCTGGAAAAAAATCCCGAACGTTTGGATCTCAAGCTCAAACTGTTGGAGATTTATTTCACCACGCGCAATATCCCGGCCTTTACCGGCATGGCCCAGCAGATGAGTGATGATGGCGCGGAACAGGGAGATCCGCAACTGTGGGCGCGGGTGCAGTCCATGGGCAGGGAAATCGCCCCGGGCCATGATCTGTTCGGCGGCGACTCAGATTTTGGCGATCTGGAGGCCAAGGATGGCGGATTGACGGGTATCAACGAAGATTCGGTCTCAGACAGCGAAGCCCTGGCCAACCTGGACCTGGATATGGATACCGAGTTGTCCGAGTTGAGCGACGGCCCCGTCGGCGGTGCCTCCGATATCCTGCATTCCGATGCAGGCTCCGTGCTGGAACCCCCGCCAGTGGTGGAACATGATCTTTCTGAGTCCTCACCCCTGGCCGACCCCTTGTCGGAATCGTCGTTGGCCGGTACGGGAGAGTCAGATTTTGCATTCGATCTGGAATCTCTGGACGATATGAATCTGGGTGAGCTGGATCTGGATGGCGACAGCACCTTCAAGGATGTGGCCGATACCCTTGAGCACGATGCGGATGAGCCCGAGGTGTCACTGCAATTACCCGATGAAGCATCGCAAATGGATACCGGCTTCGAGCATGATGAGGAGGAGGTCCCAGTCATCAGTATGGAAGAGTTGGAGACCCTTGAAGACCAGGGTATTAGCGAAACGGATTCACTTTTTGCCGATGATGAGGATACGCCTTTATCGGAACTGCTGGTCTCGGGAAACCGTGAAGAAGAGATTGACACCAAACTGGACCTGGCAAAGGCCTACGCTGAAATGGGCGATGCCGAGGGGGCCAGAGAAATCCTCGACGAGGTGGTGGAGGAAGGCAGCGAGAAGCAGAAGTCCGCAGCTAGGGAGGTCATGGAACAATTGGCATGATCCGATCTGTATGCTGCTGACTCTCAGAGCATAGCATCGTGAAGCGGGTAGAGGTTCAAGCCCCGGCTTCACATTGAAACTGCCAAGCCCGGTTAAACCCGGGCTTTTTTATCCGGCCAGCCCCGGTTCCAGATCCCGTTTGATGTCCGCGATGTCTTCCAGGCCAACGGCAATGCGCAACAGGCCGTCGCCAATGCCGGCCTGTTCACGTTGCTCCGGGCTCAATCTCCCGTGGGTAGTGGAGGCTGGATGGGTGATGGTGGTCTTGGTATCGCCCAGGTTGGCGGTGATGGACAGCATGCGCGTGGCGTCGACCATGCGCCAGGCCATATCCCTGCCGCCCCTCAGGTCAAACGATACGATGCCGCCGCCGCCGCTTTGCTGTGATCCCACCAGGCGGTTCTGCGGATGTGAGGCCAGGCCGGGATAATACACTCGTTGCACGGCGGGCTGATCTTCCAGCCAGCGGGCCAGTTTCATGGCCTGTTCCGAGTGTGCACGCATGCGCAGATCCAGGGTTTCCAGGCCCTTCAGAAACACCCAGGCATTGAACGGGCTCATGCTCGGACCTGCCGTGCGCAATACGCCGAACACCTCTTCTCCCACCAGCTTGGCGTCACCCAGCACGGCCCCGCCGACGCAGCGCCCCTGGCCGTCCAGATATTTGGTGGCCGAATGCACGACCAGATCCGCACCCAGGGCCAGGGGTTGCTGCAGGGCCGGTGTGCAGAAGCAGTTGTCCACCACCAGCAGACAGCCATGGTCGTGGGCCAGCGTGGCCAGTTCCCGAATGTCCGACATCTCGGTGAGCGGGTTGGACGGGGTCTCAAGGAACAACAGCCGGGTCTCGGGGTGTATGGCCTTCTCCCAGGCACTGCTGTCGGTCTGGTCCACGTAGTCGGTGGTGATGCCGAAGCGTCCCAGATACTTGTCGAACAGCATGGTGGTGCTGCCGAAAATGGCGCGGGATGAAACTATATGCTGGCCCGCCTGCATCAGAGCCATGCACAGGCTGAGTATGGCCGACATGCCGGAGGCGGTGGCCACGCAGGACTCAGCCCCTTCGAGGGCGGCCAGCCGTTCCTGAAAGCAACGCACCGTGGGGTTGGTGAAGCGGGAATAGATGTTGCCCCCGACGTCACCGGCAAAGCGGGCGGCGGCCTCGGCGGCGCTGTCGAACACATAGCTGGAGGTGGCGAAGATGGGCTCTGCGTGTTCGTCTTCCTGCGTGCGCTCATGGCCGGTGCGGATGGCCCGGGTGGCGAATCCCTCCAGCCCATTGTTGTGTTCGCTCATTCCTGTAAACCTATGGTTGGGCACTGTAGCCTGCGTTGCATGGTTGTCAGCCAGGCTATTGAGTATTGTGCAGGTCGATCACCGAGTCGGCTGATTTCTCCCGTTCCTGCTTGGCGCTGTCGTTGCGCATCTCTTCCAGTTTTGACAGGTAGTCCCGGGTCACTTCGCCGGTCACGTATTCGCCGTTGAACACCGAGGTGTCGAAACGGTCTACATGGCTCTTGCCCTTCTTATGCACGGCCTCTTGCAGGTCGTCCAAATCCTGGAAAATCAGTCTGTCTGCGCCAATCAGCAGGTTGATCTCATCCACCGTGCGATTGTGGGCAACCAGTTCGGTGGCGGCGGGCATGTCGATGCCGTAGACGTTGGGATAACGCACCGGTGGCGCGGCCGAGGCGAAGTAGACCTTGTGTGCCCCGGCATCCCGGGCCATCTGCACGATCTGCTGAGAAGTGGTGCCGCGTACGATGGAATCGTCCACCAGCAGGATATTTTTTTTGCGGAATTCCAGCTCTATAGGATTAAGTTTCTGCCGCACCGATTTTTTTCTGATCTTCTGTCCGGGCATGATGAAGGTGCGGCCGATATAACGGTTCTTGATGAAGCCCTCGGTGTAGGTCACACCCAACTCGATGGCCAGCTTCAGGGCGGCGGTGCGGCTGGTGTCTGGAATGGGGATGACTGCATCGATGCGCACGCCCTTCCACTCGCGCTGGATCTTTGCGGCCAGCTTGCGTCCCATGCGTGAACGCGCCTTGTGTACCGAAATATTGTCGATAATGGAATCAGGCCGGGCGAAATAAACGAATTCGAACAGACAGGGCGACAGGGTGGTATTGGCCGCGCATTGGCGTGAATGCAGGTTGCCGTCCGTGTCAATGAACACCGCCTGGCCTGGGGCTATATCACCGATCAGATCGAAGTCCAGGGTGTCCAGGGCCACGCTTTCGGAGGCGATCATGTATTCACTGCCGCCGCCCTCGACCTGGCGGCGTCCCACTACGACGGGGCGGATGCCATGGGGGTCGCGGAAGCCGAGCAGACCGATGCCGGCAATCATGGCCACTGCCGCGTAGCCGCCCTGGCAGCGTCGATGCACGGCTTCCACCGCGTTGAATATATCTTCCTCGTCCACCTCCAGTTTCCCCTGGGCCTGCAACTCGTGGGCGAAGATATTGAGCAGGATCTCGGAGTCCGAGTCCGTGTTGATGTGCCGCAGGTCATCCTGGAACAGCTCCTTCTTGAGCTGTTTGGCATTGGTCAGGTTGCCGTTGTGGGCCAGGGTGATGCCGTAGGGTGAATTGACATAGAAAGGCTGGGCCTCGGCGGAGGAGGCGTTACCCGCCGTGGGATAGCGCACGTGGCCAATGCCCATGTTGCCCAGCAGTTTGACCATATGCCGGGTACGAAACACGTCGCGCGCCAGGCCGTTGTCTTTGCGCAGGTGCAGGCGCCGGTCTTCACAGGTTACGATGCCGGCTGCGTCCTGCCCCCGGTGCTGCAGCACCAGCAGGGCGTCATAAAGGGATTGGTTGACCGGCCCCTTGCCGACGATTCCGACGATGCCACACATATCTCACCTCAGCCGGCTAGACGAACTGAAAATACTCGGCGATATCCGGCGGCAACAGGCTCAACAGCCAGACCGCCAGTTTCTGAAAATGGGGTATCAATTGTGATTCCATCCACCAGGGGTCCTGGGGAAACGGGCTAAGCCCCGCCAACAGGACCAGAATTGCTACCAGGACGGCACCCCGGGCCGCACCAAAGACCATGCCCAGCAGGCGGTCGGTGCCGGACAGGCCGGATGCGTCCACCAGCTTACCGATCAGAAAACCCACTATGCCGCCTAGGATCAGCACCGCGAGCAATATCAAAACGAAGGCCAGACCCAGTTGCAGAGAGGGTGTTTGAATCCACTCTGCGAGATGTATCGACAGTTCCCGGAAATAGGTCCAGGAC
>RRYU01003965.1_pt1 | contig 14982 bp, 9 predicted proteins | sample 2162651 | NCBI WGS metagenome assembly RRYU01 (sample SAMN10267283, study PRJNA491782) | microbial mat metagenome | isolation source: biomat in the production well | place: Japan: Minami-Kanto gas field, natural gas well KTG3 | collected 2017-06 | reverse complement strand
GGTATCCAAGCCGCGGAAATCCTCGAGCGTCAGGGGCTCCACTGCAATCTGACACTCTTGTTCAGCTTTGCCCAAGCCGTGGCTTGCGGCGACGCTGGCGTAACCCTGATCTCACCCTTCGTCGGACGCATCCTGGACTGGTACAAGAACACCAATAATGTTGCCGGCTACCCCGCCGATGAAGACCCGGGCGTCCAGTCGGTCACGCGGATCTACAACTACTACAAACGGCACGGCTATGACACGGTCGTCATGGGCGCAAGCTTCCGCAACCTCGAGGAGATCCTGGAGTTGGCGGGCTGCGACTATCTGACCATCTCACCTGCCCTGTTGGGCGAGCTGGCATCCACCGAAGGCGATGTCCCGAGGATGCTGGATCCCGAAGGTGCCATGAGCATGGACATCGCGAAGGTGACCCTTGACGAGCCCGCCTTCCGCTGGGAGCTCAACGAGGACGCCATGGCGACCGAGAAGCTCGCCGAGGGTATCCGTCTCTTCGCTGCGGATACGCGTAAACTGGAGCAATTCGCCCATGAGGTGTGCCATAACTGCTAGAACGCGTCCCGCAAGCCACCAAGCCCGCAAACGCTTCGGCCAAAATTTTCTCCAGGATCCACGGGCGATCGACCGCATTCATGCGGCGATCGCGGGCATGCCGGGCGACCGAATCGTCGAGATCGGCCCGGGTCATGGCGCCATCACCAAAGGGCTCTTGACCGCTGTCGGATCTCTCGATGTCATCGAGCTGGATCGAGACCTCGTCGGCCCGCTCGGAGACCGGCTCGGGCCGCTCGGCGATCTTCGAATCCACCAGGCCGATGCCCTGACCTTCGACCTGCGGACACTCGTGCCGGAGGGGACACGGCTGCGGATCGTCGGCAATCTACCCTATAACATCTCGACCCCACTGATGTTCCGATTCCTGGAGCAGGCCGAATGGATCCAGGACATGCATCTGATGCTTCAAAAAGAGGTCGTCGATCGAATCGTCGCGGAGCCGGGCGACAAGACCTACGGACGGCTCTCGGTCATGGTGCAGAGCCGCTGCACAGCGGAATGCCTGTTCCGAATCGGCGCCGATGCCTTCTCGCCAGCCCCGAAGGTCGAGTCCGCCTTCTTGCGACTTCGACCCCATCGCCCGCTCCCCTACCCCATCGACGACCCTGCATTGCACGCCCGTATCGTCGCCGCAGCCTTCGGACAGCGCCGCAAGACCTTGCGCAACAGCCTTTCCGAGCTGGTCGATCAGGACCTACTGGTCGCGACCGGGATCAATCCGACGCTTAGGGCCGAGACCCTGGACGTGGCGAGCTACGCCCGCCTGGCAAACGCGGCTTGCAAATTCGAGCCCATACCCTGAAATTGACGAGCCCGAATGAGGTTATTGTCAAACGAGGGTCAAGAAATGGCGGACGAGGACTTGGGCGATGTCACCATGGACGAAGGTTCCGAGATTCAACTCGCGCGCGCCAACGATGTCCTGCCGGGCCGAATCCAGATCCTGCCCGTCGCCTCGCGCCCCTTCTTTCCCGGCCAGGCCGTCCCGCTCATGATGGATGCGGAGAGCTGGGCGCCGACACTCGAGGCGGTCGGTGCAAGCGAGCACAAGATCCTCGGCGTCGTCCTGGTCAGGAGCGAGACCTCGGAGGAGGCACGACCCAGCGATTTCCATACCATCGGCACGGCCTGCCGCGTCCATCGGGTGCACCAACAGGACGGCCATCTGCAGGTTCTGGTGGAATGCTTACAACGTTTTCGCATCACGACCTGGGTGAGCCGGGAGGCCCCATTCGACGCACAGGTGACCTATCTCCCGGAGCCGGCGGGTCCCCCGAACGGTGAGATCAAGGCCTACGCCATGGCCGTGATCAATACCATCAAGGAGCTGCTGCCGCTCAACCCGCTCTACGTGGAGGAGCTGCGGATGTTTCTCGACCGCTTCGGCCCCGAGGATCCGTCGCACCTGTCCGACTTCGCGGCCAGCTTGACGACATCGACCAAGGAGCAGCTCCAGGAGGTCCTGGAAATCCTTCCCCTTCTGCCGCGAATGGAAAAGGTACTGGTTCTGCTCAACAACGAGCTCGAGCTTGCCCGCGCGCAGCAGAAGATCCGGCGCACCGTCGAGGAGAAGATGCAGAAGCAGCAGCGCGAGTTTTTTCTGCGCGAGCAGCTCAAGGCGATTCAGAAAGAGCTTGGCATCGCGAAGGACGACCGGACAGCAGAGCTCGACCGCTTCCGGGCACGCATCGCGGAGCTCACCCTGACCGAGCAGGCGACGAAGCGGGTCGAAGAGGAGATGGACAAGCTTCGGATCCTCGAGACCGGCTCACCCGAATACTCGGTGACCCGGAATTATCTCGACTGGATCACGATCCTGCCCTGGGGTAAGCACTCCGCCGACAAGCTGGACCTGAAGCGTGCCCGACGCGTCCTCGACCGTGACCACTATGGTCTGGAAGACGTCAAGAAGCGCATCCTGGAATTCCTGGCTGTCGGAATCCACAAAGGCGAGATCGCCGGCTCGATCATCCTGCTGGTTGGTCCGCCCGGTGTCGGCAAGACCTCGATCGGACACTCCATTGCGGATGCACTCGGCCGCCGTTTCTATCGCTTCTCAGTCGGCGGCATCCGAGACGAGGCCGAGATCAAAGGGCACCGGCGAACCTATATCGGTGCGATGCCGGGCAAGTTTCTTCAGGCAATGAAGGACGCCGGCACGGCCAACCCGGTGATCATGCTCGACGAGATCGATAAGATCGGCGCGTCTTACCATGGCGATCCGGCCTCCGCGCTGCTCGAGGTCCTGGATCCCGAGCAGAACAGCGACTTTCTCGACCACTATCTTGATTTGCGCTTCGACCTCTCGAAGGTGCTTTTCGTCTGCACGGCCAACCAGACCGACAGCATCCCCGGCCCCTTGCTCGACCGCATGGAGGTGATCCAGCTCTCCGGCTACATCGCGGAGGAGAAGCTCCAGATCGCCAAGAAATATCTGCTCCCCCGTCAGATCGAACGGGCCGGACTCGCCAAGCGCACGGTCGCACTGGACACCAAGACACTGCGCGCCTTGATCGAGGGTTACGCCCGGGATGCCGGGGTGCGTCGCCTGGAGAAACAGCTTGGCAAGATCGTCCGGAAGATCGCTGTGCGCATGCTCGAGGGCGAGGCCACGCCGATCGCCGTCAGTGAAGCCGACCTCAAGGAATATCTGGGTAGTCCGGTCTTTCGCGACGAGCGCAAACTCTCCGGGCCCGGGGTCGTCACGGGGCTCGCCTGGACCGCGATGGGGGGAGCGACCCTCTCCATCGAGGCCGCACGGACACATGGCTTCGGCCGCGGGTTTAAGCTGACCGGTCAGCTCGGTGACGTCATGAAGGAGTCGGCCGAGATCGCCTACGGCTATGTGGTCGGCCACGCCGCCGAGCTTGGAGCGGATCCTCGTTTCTTCGAGAACGCCTTCATCCACGTCCATGTCCCCGCAGGCGCAACGCCCAAGGATGGCCCCTCAGCCGGCATCACGATGGCTTCGGCTCTGCTCTCGCTCGCGCGCAACGAGCCGGTCCGACGGCTCGCCATGACCGGCGAGATCACCCTCACCGGTGAGGTCTTCCCGGTGGGCGGCGTCCGCGAGAAGTTGATCGCAGCGCGCCGCGCCGGTATCCGGGAGATCCTCCTGCCGGAGGACAATCGTGGCGACTTCGAGGAGGTCCCCGAGCATGTCCGCAAGGGATTGAAGGTGCATTTCGCCTCGCGCTATCCCGCGCTGCTTCCGCTGCTGTTCCAGGAGGCTCGCAAATCGGTAGGGGCGACTTAAGTCGCCCCTACGGGTCTCGCAGGCATGTACAGTCGGGATACCGACTTCCGGAAATCGCCTTACGTCTTCCCTTCCAGACACTGCTCCAGGGAGAGACGCCAATCGGGCATCGCAAGGCCAAAGGTTCGTTGGAAGAGACTGTTGTCCAGGACGGAGTAAAGGGGACGGCGCGCTGGGGCCGGATAGTCGGACGAGGGGATCGGAATGAGGTTCGCATCGAGACCAGTCGTCTCGAGGATGGCGTTCGCGAAACCAAACCAGCTCACCTCCCCCGAGCCGGTCAGGTGATACAAGCCGCCAACCTGCTCGAGGTCGAGCTCGCCCCGCAACACACGATAGAGAACCTGGGCGGTCACTTCGGCGAGCATACGACTCCAGGTCGGGGAGCCGACCTGATCGTCGACGATGCGCAGCTCGTCGCGCTCTCTCAGGAGCTTCAATATCGTCAGCAGGAAGTTCGCCCCGCGGGCCCCATAGACCCAACTGGTGCGAAAGATCAGGGCGCGGGCACCCGAGTCGAGCAAAGCCTGCTCGCCACCGAGCTTGGTCTCCCCATACACGTTCAGAGGGCTGGGGGCGTCCTCTTCGGTATAGGGGCGATCGAGGGTGCCGGAGAACACGAAATCGGTCGAGTAATGGATGATCGGGGTGCCGCGCTCCGCCAGCATGTCGCCCAGCTCGCCCACCGCATCGGCGTTGATCCGTTGGGCGGTATCCGGGTCGGTCTCCGCCTTGTCGACGGCCGTATAGGCGGCAGCATTCACCACCGCGTCAGGGGCAGTGCCATGGACGAGTCGGGCCAGGGAGCTCGAGTCCAAAAGATCGATCGCCGGGCCATATTCACCCTCGAGCGAGGCCGCAATAACGTCGCCGAGGGTCGCGAGTGTGCGTCGCAACTCCCAACCGACCTGGCCATTGGCGCCGATCAGCAGAATACGGGGCCGGTCAGGGGTCGTAGGCTTGATCGTCATAGGTCGTCCTCATAACCGGGAAGGCGTTCAGGTGGGATGTCACTCAGGAGTGCCGCGCCCGCGTCCTTTTGAGACAACTCGGGGGTCGCGCCATTGAGCGGCCAGTCGATACCGATCTCGGGGTCATCCCAGCGCAGACTGAATTCGGTCGCCGGACTGTAGTAGTCGGTATTCTTATAGATGAAGAGTGCGGTGTCGCCGGTCACCAGGAAACCATGGGCGAACCCCGGCGGGATCCAGAGCTGACGCCGGTTCTCTCCGGACAGGGTCACACCGACCCAGCACCCGAAGGTCGGCGAGCCTCGACGGATATCGACAGCAACGTCGAAGACCTCACCAGCCAGCACCTGCACCAACTTGCCTTGAGCGTGCGGGTGCTGGACATGCAGACCACGGAGGACGCCTTTGCGGGAGAAAGACAGGTTGTCCTGGACCAGAGGCGCCGGGATGCCCAGATCGGCATAGGCGTTGGCTCGATAGGTCTCCATGAAGAAGCCCCGGTCGTCGCCCCAAACCTTCGGCTCGAGGATAAGGACGCCCGGAACATCGGTCTCGAGAATCCTCATACGTCGCCCCGTCGCAGCAGACTCAGCAGATACTCGCCGTAGCCGCTCTTCGACAGCTCCTCACCCATCGCCCGGAGCTGATCCTCATCGATCCATCCATTGAAGTAAGCGACCTCCTCCGGACAGCAGATCTTGAGACCCTGACGCCGTTCGATGGTTTCGATGAACTGCCCGGCCTGCATGAGGGAGTCATGGGTGCCGGTATCGAGCCAGGCGGTCCCCCGGCCGATCCGGCTCACATGGAGCTCGCCGCGCTCGAGATAGCGAATGTTGAGGTCGGTGATCTCCAGCTCACCACGACCTGAGGGACGAAGACCCTCGGCGATCTCGCAAACCTGCTCGTCGTAGAAATAGATCCCCGTCACCGCCCAGTTGGACTTGGGCAACAGGGGCTTCTCTTCGAGACTCACGACATGCCCACTCGCATCGAACTCGGCGACACCATAGCGCTCGGGGTCAGAGACGTAATAGCCGAAAACGGTCGCCCCGCGCGCGCGCGCGCCCGCTGACTTGAGCTGATCGACCAGACCGTGACCGTAGAAGATGTTGTCTCCCAGGACCAGGCAGGAAGGCGAGTTGCGGAGAAACGGCTTGCCGATCAGGAATGCCTGTGCGAGGCCCCCAGGATAGGGCTGCTCGGCATACTCGAGGCTGATCCCCCATTGGGATCCGTCACCGAGCAACGACCTAAACATCGGCAGATCATGCGGTGTGGAGATGACCAGGATCTCGCGAATCCCCGCCAGCATGAGGGTCGAGAGCGGATAGTAGATCATCGGCTTGTCGTAGACGGGCAGCAATTGCTTGCTGATCGCCCGCGTCAAGGGATAGAGCCGGGTCCCGGAGCCGCCGGCCAGGATGATGCCTTTTCGATTCATGGTCCAGATCCTTCAACCGGCGGCGCCCAGGCGCTCGCCAAGATAGCTTCCATCGGTCACGCGTCTGCACCAGGTCGGATGGTCCAGGTACCAGTCGACCGTTCGCCGCAACCCGGACTCGAAGGTCTCCTCGGGCTCCCAGCCAAGCTCGCGCTTGAGCTTGCCGGCATCGATGGCATAGCGCCGATCGTGCCCGGGGCGATCGGTGACGAAGGTCTTGAGCCCGGAATGTGGACGATGAGGTGACTCAGGCAGGCGCTCGTCGAGCAAGGCGCAGACTGTATCGACCACCTCGAGATTGGTCTTCTCGCTATTGCCGCCGACATTATAGACCTCGCCGGGTGTGCCGGCTTCCAGCACGCGCCGGATCGCCCGGCAGTGATCGACGACATACAACCAATCGCGCACGTTTCCGCCATCGCCATAGATGGGGAGTGGCTCGCCCCGCTGTGCCTTGAGGATCATCAGGGGGATCAGCTTCTCGGGGAACTGATAAGGCCCGTAGTTGTTCGAGCAGTTGGTGGTCAGGACCGGCAAACCATAAGTGTGGTGCCAGGCCCGAACGAGGTGATCCGACGCAGCCTTGGACGCCGAATAGGGCGAGTTGGGTGCATATGGGGTCGACTCGGTAAAGAGGCCCGTCGGACCCAGCGAGCCATAGACTTCGTCGGTCGACACGTGAAGAAAACGAAAGGCATCCCTGGACGGCCCGCTCCGCTTGGACCAATGGGCCCGAGCGCAGTCCAGAAGATTGAAGGTCCCGACGACATTGGTCTGGACGAACTGAGCCGGGCCATCGATCGAGCGGTCCACATGACTCTCGGCGGCAAAGTTCACGACCGCATCGATGTCGTACTCTTCCAGGAGGCGACTCACCAGGGCCGGATCGGCGATGTCCCCCTGAACGAAGATGTGACGCGGGTGATCTTTCAGATCGGCCAGGGTATCCAGATTCCCCGCATAGGTCAGAAGGTCCAGGTTGACCACGCGGGCATCGGTCGACTCCAGGATGAAATGGACGAAGTTGCCACCGATGAACCCGGCGCCGCCGGTCACGAGAAGGGTGATCACACGCGATGCTCCTTGACACTGATGCTGGGACACTTAAAGACCGCGTCCAGAGTGAGATGCCTTCGTTTTGAAGTCTAGCCCCGCTATCTTACGAAACAAATACTTACGTCAGATATCGCCATCAAGACCTCCACGACCCGATAAGAGTGTGCAAAAAATAGCCTGACTGGACCGGTCAATGGGTCCGACTTTATGCATTTTGCCCTGTCGCCATCGCCCTGGCTATACGGCCGACATCGACTGACCAGTTCGACAGCAAAGGGCAATCTCGGGCTAACGCGGGATACCTGTCGGGGGCACGTGCCACCAACAGCACTCTCGCATGGAGTCATCCGCCCCTTCACCGGAATCGTCCCGGCCCCGTCAGTCCGCCAACGCCTTCAGCAAGGCATCGCGCCCATCCTGGTAGAACTCGATGTCGAGCTTCGTGGCCATGTCGTCCGACAGGTCGAACAACTGCCGACGACAGGCTACGGGAAGCAGCAGTGACTTCGCGCCTTTTTCGACCGCCATCTCGGCCAGTGTGACGGCGTTGTGAATGGGTTCGATCGTGCCGCCGAGCGAGACCTCGCCAACCAGGATCAGCCCGCCACGGACCGATTTTTTCAGCAGTGCGCTCGACAGCGCGACCAAAGCCGCCACGGCGGTCTTGGCGCCGGTCTTCGCGGCGTCGAACCCGCGTAACTGGACCGAGAAGGCATGCGCCCTCGGATCACGGTCGCCGACGAGTTGGGGCGCTCGGGCATAGAGGTTCTGCTCGGCGCAGCGGATCGATTCCCTGAACGCCGCCGGCACCGGGTTGTTCAACACCCGCACCCCGCTGCCCGGCCCTTCGGTGACCTCCAGCCGAAAGAGGCCGGGATGCTCGTCCTGTCCGCCGGGACTCAGGGTCCAGATCTGGCCGCACTCCAATGGTTCGTCGCCAATGCCGCCCTGGCTTTGCAGCTCGGGGGTCGAGACGAATTTCTCGACGCCCTCGGCCCCCAGCCTGTAGCTGAAGTGGGTGTTGCGGAACTCGGCCGCGCCGATGCGTTTCTGCTGCTCCTTCACCCGACGGCGCACCTCCAACGCCAATCGCACCGCCCACTCCAGGTCGTCATCGCCGATCGGGGCATCCGCGTCCGGGTGCAGCAGCTTGAGTAGCCCGCTGACCGTTTTGTTCACGCCGTTGATGTCGCGGCCGGAGAGTGCACCGCCCCAGAAGACGCGGCCCTGCAGGGCCGGCACGCGACTCTGGTTACGAAGCTGGGTAAAACACTCCGACAGGAAATCGCTGACCAAGCCGAAATGCTCGGTGAAGAGTCCGGGGTTCAGCTTAGGCACGTCCCAGCCGGGCAGGAAGCCGTGGATGCGGTCCATGAAGGCGGTGTCGTTGCGCATCTCCGGCGGCAGCGGACCGAACAGATGCCCGATGCGCTGCTGGTGCTCCACATCGACCTCGAAATTGCCCACCAGGACGATGGATCCATCGGCCCGGATACTCTCCTTGCCGCGCGAGAACTCGCCGCTCTCCATGTAGCCCTTCATGATGTTGACGCCGTCCTTCTGATCGAAGGACACGCCCGTGACCTCATCGAAACAGACCACGTCGTACTGGCACACCAGGCCCCGCTGGCCGGTGGCGTTGTTGACGAACATGCGCGCTACCGTCGCCTTGCCGCCCGAGATCAGATGCGCGTAGGGCGACACCTGCTGGAACAGATGTGACTTGCCGGTTCCGCGAGGCCCCAGCTCGACCAGGTTATAGTTGCGCTCCACGAACGGCACCATGCGCAGCAGCAGCGCGTCCTTGGCCCGGTCGGACAGCATGCTTGGCTCGAAACCGATGCTGCAGAGCAGGAAGTCACGCCATTGCGCCGCGGAAAAGCACGCTCTCCCGCTGGCCAGGACGTCCAGAACCTCGCGCTTGGACAACTGGATGGCGCGCAGGGAATGGACGCCGAAGGGGCGCCCGCTCTTCTCCTGAGCGATCGAGGCGTCGTAGCTCAGCGTGATCTCGGCGTAGAAGCCGCCCGTGAGCATCCGCTCGTGGTCCTTGACCAGCTCCGGCGTCAGTCGAACATCCGTCAGGCGCAGGCTGGGCAAGGTGGCGACGTAGGAGTCGGTCTTCGCGTCCAGCCGCGCAGTGATGATGTCGATGATCTTCACCGATCCCGACTCACGCGCACGGGCTTTGACTAGCTCCTCGTCGCCTGCCTTCACCGTGCGGGAGCCGAGTTGCCGTTGGACGATGTCCAGCCCCTCTTGGATCTCCGCCTCGTCCGTGGTCGCACAATAACGACCCAACAGGAACTCCACGACGTAGGTCGGTACCGGAAACTGGCGGCTGAAGGTGCGCACCAGATCCTTGCGCACGACATAACCCTCGAAGGCGGCCGTCGCGATTCGATCCAGATCGTCGAGTTGCATGTCGGGTGGTCTCTCCACGTCCGTCCTAAACACCGCGTCCAGCCGCATCTCCCCGGCTGTGATCATCATTCCGCCCACACGGGCGGCTCACTGCGTAGTCAGGCCATCCTGGCCTGACAGAATCAGGGCTGGAAGCCCGGACGACGCATAGCACAGGCGCTGCCGGCCGCGATCACGATCAAGGCCATTCCGACAGGTCGTGTTTCAGCCGTGGCCGATCCAATCCAACAACAGCGGATACCGCTCCAGGCGCGGTTTAGCCGCCGACGGTGGTCGCCAGCTTCTGCACGACCTCGTCGCCGGGGCCCAGCACCACCACCACGGCCGCCGCGCCCTCCTGCTCGTCATCGGCAATCGCCAGATTGGCCTTCCCGCCGTCCAGAGTCTTCACGCCGGCAACCAACGAAGTCGCTGCCAGTGCCGCCTTGGTGCGGATGTCGACCCGCAGGCATTCGGCCGTGCTCTCGGCCTCCACCACGCAGCGCAGGCCCCTCCAGGTCACTGACCGGATCTCGACCTTGACAGCCGTCGCCGCCGCGCCACCCTCGACCTCCAGCGTCAGCACGGGCACCAGGCACTCCTGCAGGCTCAAGCCCCCGTGTGCATAGTCCCTCCCGGCGATGAAACAGGAGACGCCCGGTGCGTACGCCACCTGGACGGCGTCGCACCAGCTCCAGCCGAAGGTGAGCGGGGTGGCATGCGCACTGTCCTTGAGGACGGCGCAGCGTCCCCATGTCGTCGCGCTCTGGTGCTTGGGCAGCTCGGACTTGGGCAGACCGCCGGGCATCAAGAGCCAGCCGTGATCTGTCACGATGCGCAGGCGCTTCCACCCCGCCTGCTGCAGCTCGCAGATACGCTCCAGGACCTGAGCCAGTTGGGCGTCGAGATCGCGGGCGAGGCGCACCCCATGGGCGTGCCCGTAGTGATCGAGATCGCCCGACTCGGTCCAGGCCATGCCCGATGGATCGCCGGTCTCGTGCGTGTCCAGCGGTTGGATGCCGTTGTCGGCCAGCAGCTTGCGGAAGTGGTGCACGGATAGCGGCTTGCCGTCGACGGCGACCCGCGGCTCGAACGCTTGGTCGGCCGGATCGCCGGACACCAGATGCGCCACCGGCGAGCACCATGCCTTGCCCGATGCCGTCACCGACGGCAGGCTGGTCCAGCGCGCCGCCAGCGTCGCCGTGCCGAGTGCGGCCAGCTGCTCCTTGAGCGTGACCGCCACGTCGTAACGCAGACCGTCGACGAAGACCGTACAGACCCCATCCTGCGCCTGCTCGGGGCCCGGTGTCCCGTCCGCTAGCGTGCCGTTTGCACTGAATCCGCCCGAGGCCATCAAGGCATCCTGCAGCCGCTTGGCGGACTGCTCGAGCCAGGGCAGATAGACGGCCCGCAGCGCCGCGGACACCGCATCGAGATCGGCCTTTGTCCGGACGGCACCCAGCGCCCGGAGCGCCGCGGCGTCCACCGGCCAACCGCTGTCCCGGTAGCTCAGGGCCAACTGATTCGGATCCGAACCGCTCGGCAGTTGCCTGCTGCGCTCGGTGACCTCCGCCAGGTGGCCCAGAGCGGCGACCAACGGCGACAGGCCCATGCGCATCCACAGCCAGTCGCGGCGCGCCCCGTGAGTCTTCTCGGCTTTCAGAATAGCCTTGCGCGCGTCCTCCTCGGACATGGTCCCGAAAGACACTAGCGCATAGCGCAGCTCGGCCTCGCGCTCCTCGTTGACCAGGGGATAGCTCGCCAGCGTCGAGGGATCGTCGAACAACTCGAGCTGCGGTGGCTTCACGCTCAGCAGCAGCGAGTAGAGGTTCGGAAAGCTCGCGAACGAATCGCGATAGAGCTCATTGACCGCCGCCCACTGACCGCTTCCCTTGGCCAGCCGTTCAGCCGCCGCCAAGGGGCCGTCGCCCACTGGATCGAAACCGAAATCGGCCTTGCAGCGTTTCAGGAAGACGTTCCAGCGGGCCTCTTCCCACTGCGCCTTCGCCGCGCCGGGGTCGTTCATCCACACCAACAAATCGCGCGTGGGGTTCGGCGCCAGCAAGCTGTTCAACCATTCGGCGTTGATCTGGCGGCCGGTCAGGTCGTCCAGCGGCCGATCGAGCAGGACGCCGGCAGCAAGCGCCTGGCCGATCGCCTCCTGCGTGGCTTTGTCCTGGGCGACGTTCAGGCCCAGTCCGCCGTTCCTGGAGGTCAGGAAGGCGTTCACCGTCCAGTCCTTGCCGTTGGCCTGGCTCCAGAACACCCCGCGGTACTGCAACTCCGCCAGCGGCTGAAGGTCGCGCGGGCAGCTCTCGATGGCGCGCAAATCTGCGCGGCTGACGCCGGGGAGATAGACGATGGCCGGTCCGGTCCCGCCGGGCACCTCCGGCACGACACCGGCGAGCGCGCACTTCAACCAGATCGCCGGTCCCTGTCCCTCGGCCGGCCGGTAGTCGCCCAGCCGCAGCAGGCCGGGACAGGCTTGACGGATGCGCGCCAAAACAGGCCGCCACTGCGCGTCGGCATCCGTCCAAAGCACGGCGACCGGCTTGGCCTGCACGGAGTCGTTTACCCTGGCGGCGTTGCGAAGCGCGGCCGCGAGTCCCTCGATCAAGGTCTGCGTTTTCGTCATCACGAATGCCTTGGTTCAGCCAAACAGTGAGGACTGCATTCTCAACGAATAGCGGACCGGCTTCGTCAATCGTTCTGCCCTTCCCGAGTCAACAGCCTTCCGCAGCCAGACCTTGACCTGCGCCTTTTCCAAGCCAAGATGGCCAGCGACTTCCTCTTCGGCCAGTGGGCCTTTCGCCAGCGCCCGGGGTAGCTTGGCGAGGAAATCTTGATACATGTCCAGCGACAAGGAGGACACATCAGGCGTGTCCATTGGAGAGACTCCCGAGGAAGCCTCTGGGCTCGGATTGCATTGCGGCGAGTTCGCACAATCGACGGCCGCGGTCTCTACAGGCGATGGAATTGACTCCCGATGTTCCTGCGCATTCTGAACAGAAACGGTGTTCGACGATTCTCCTGCGGGTTGATCAACGCCGGATAGCAACAAGCGTTGTTGATCTTCAGGCTCCGCTGCTCGGTCGGGATCGAATGTGGGCCGCTCGAGAACTTCGCTCAGCGTCTCGCCCCCTCCCGCTACGAAGTTGAAGGGGATTCCACCCTTTTCGACAAGAGAGGCATTTCCAGGTCCATCCCCGGGAGTTCTTACATGCAGCGGAACCCAATGCTGGTTCAAATTTTCCAGTGCACCTTCCCAGGTCCCACCGCGGCCGTGCGCGCAGTCGATTACCAACGCACGGTCCGATAACGCGTAAATGTACTTGTTGCGCCCCATCGCATTGCCGACGTTGAAACCCGATTCCGGATAGAAGGGAGACACGAGCACGAGACGCCCCTCCTGCAATCCCAGGCGATTCTGGCGGTTGACGCTCGACTTCAGCAGGTCGGAGGCCAGGACGCCGATGGCATGGCCGCCCGCCTCGGTCGCACCCTGCATCCCTGCCGCATCGACACCACGCGCACCGCCCGAGACCACCCCAAGTCCTTCTCGGGCACACTGAGCGGCGACCTCGCGGGTGAACTCAAGCGCAGCATCGGTCGCATCGCGCGAGCCGACGATGGCCAGGCCGCCACGATCCAAAAGCGCCTTGTCGCCCGCGCCATAAAGCAGAGCAGGGGCAGCGTTCTTCAAATGGTGTTTTAGCCGTTTTGGGAACTCCGGGTCGCTTCGGGAGATGACCCAGATCCCACCACGACTCCAGCGCTCCAATGCCAAGGCCATGGCCGTCCCGCGTCCGAGCAGAAACTCGAGGCGCTGCCGTTCCAACTTGGTTTCGTGCAGATCAGACAAATGCTCGCGCCCTGAATCAGTCATCAGGTCGGCCGGACGCAGTCCACGCAGATTCAACCACTTGGCGAACTTGCCGTAGTCGCGTATCGAAAGCGGCTGAAAAGGCTCCTGTCGTTCACCGCCAAACCGTCCACATAGGAGGAGGACCGTTTCAGTGTCTGTGCTCAATGCCTGGTTACTCATCGATCAATCTCATTGCTTTGTGGCGGAAGTCGCCAGCGCAAATGGGTAAACCACCGTCGTGCCAGCCTGCCGAAGCAAGGCGGCCGACAACGTCAAGGTCCACGCCGAATCGACGACGTCGTCGACCAGTAAGACCGCTGATTTCATCCCATCCCATGACTGGATCGCGAATGCCCCATCCAGGTTGTGGCACTGATGGAAGCGGTTTTCCATCGTCTTCTGGGGCTCGGTCTCGCTCGACTTCAGGATGGCCGGTACAAAAGGAATACCAAGGACCGCTGCCAGACGTCTCGCAAAATCCGGCACCAAGTTTGGATGTCGCGTCGAAGGGATACATGTCACCCAGTCAAACGGAGTGGCGATAGACCAACGATGCCGAATCATGTCTGCCGAGGCATGAACGAGCTCGTCCTCGAAACGTCCCTGCGCTTTTCCCTGCGCCACCAAAGCGCCCCAGACCGCAGGGCAATCGCATCAACCTCGGCTAATATTCGAAGCGTCCGATGGAGGGGTCGGCCGCAAGGTCGGAGGAGCCTCGAAGAGGAGTTTCTCCAGGTACGCGTCGTCCCAACCCGCCTTGAGGCGCTTCGTCTTGATGCCGAGTTTGGTGCTGTCGTTCTTCAGGCGCGACATGGCGATGTGGCGCAACACCGCGAGGTTCTCGCGGGCCTGCGTCTCGCGTACGCGGCAGTCGTCCTCGCGCAGGGCCACATCCAGGCCCCAATGCAGATCGTTCTCCACGCCCCAATGACCGCGTACGGCGCGCGCGAAGTCGGCCACCCCGGTACCGATGCTGCCGATGAAGAAGCGCGTTTCCCGCGAGACCTTCCCGTCGCTCTCGCGCGTGGACTCGACCATGCCGATCATGTTCATGGCCTTCCACAGTGCGCTGCGCGGCACGCCGGAGAGGTCGCCGAGGGTGCGATAACGTCGTGTCTCCACGCGGCCATGGCCGCGCTCGATGGTCTCCAACACGTCGGTCTCGACGGCCCTGTAGTCCTTCGCGTCGGCATCGATAAAGGCCTCCTCGACCTCGGCGGCGAGGGTACCCTGGTTGCCTTTGAGCGCCAGCACATAGTCGGCGCCCTGATCGATGATCTGCTCGGCGATCTTGGTCTGACACCCCATCGCATCAATGGTGACGATGGCGCCCTTGAGCATCAGCAGTTCCAGCAGCTGCGGGATCGCGGTGATCTCGTTGGATTTGGCCTCGGTGGCGACCTGCCCGAGGACCACCCGGTTGGCGGTC
>RRYU01002648.1_pt1 | contig 15020 bp, 13 predicted proteins | sample 2162651 | NCBI WGS metagenome assembly RRYU01 (sample SAMN10267283, study PRJNA491782) | microbial mat metagenome | isolation source: biomat in the production well | place: Japan: Minami-Kanto gas field, natural gas well KTG3 | collected 2017-06 | reverse complement strand
AAAAAAAGCCTGGGCACCGGCAACCCTGCTGTCACTCGTTTTCTCGGTCTATACATTCGTTGAAACAGACCTCTTCGCACGTCTCGGCGTCAACCCCGGCATCGTTCCGGTTTTCAGCGTCATTGCTCTGGCATCGGTCATTTTTCTCCTGAAAAACAATGCAAGCGGCTGGGCATTTATCATGACCGGTATCGCGATAGCATTTTCAACGATCACCATTTTCCTCGGCCTCTTCCCCAGGGTCATGGTGTCAAGTCTGAACCCTGAATGGGATCTGACGATTTACAACGCTTCTTCATCCGAATACACTCTCGGAATCATGAGTATCGTCGCGCTCATCTTCGTCCCGATTGTCCTGGCCTACCAGGCCTGGACATACTGGGTATTCCGCCAGAGAATCGGCACGGACTCCGAACTCGAATACTGAAGCACAAACCACGCTATCCATCGGAATTCCTGCAGAACGGTTATCGGCAGGAATTCCGATAGCAGACTCCTTATCCTCTGCTCCACCTCCAGACCGGCGTTGCACACACGATTTAATTTCCGTACACTTATCGCTGTACCTTTAAAGATCATATTCCGGAACCATGAACCTCGACCGCCGTCTGCTGAAGCTCGTCGCCGAACGGCCCATGCCATTTATCGGATCGATCATCTCCGGTTCACTGGGAGGAGCAGCACTTATCGCACAGGCATGGCTGCTCTGCCAGGTCATAACGATTCTCTTCCTCAAGCAAACGGAGATTGCAGCAATCCCGGTCTATCTGCTGCTGTATGCCGCGGCAAGTGCATTGCGGGCTGTCCTGAACTGGACTGCCCAGATCGAGGCACATCGCGGCACCCTCAGCATCAAAAAAAATCTTCATGCACGCCTGACAGCAGTCATGGCACTGCTCGGGCCGAACTTTACATCATCGAAACAGAGCGGCCGGCTCAGCACAACAATGCTCAGAGGAATCGAAGCGCTCGACCCCTACTTCAGCCAGTATATTCCCCAGCTTTTTCTTTCGCTCTTCATCCCGATTGCCATCCTTGCCGCCGTTATCCCGTCGGATCCTCTGAGCGGTCTCATTCTGCTCGGAACAGCACCGCTCATTCCCCTGTTCATGATCCTTATCGGCAAAGCGGCACAGAACATGACCGAAAAACAGTGGAAAACCCTGAGCCGGATGAGCGGCTATTTTCTCGATGTCCTGCAGGGCCTGACAACACTCAAGCTCTTTGGCAGAAGCCGTGACAGAATCGACTCCATAACAACGATCAGTGAAGCATTCAGAACATCGACAATGAAAGTGCTCAAAATTGCCTTTCTCTCGTCGCTCACCCTCGAACTCGTCGGAACGATAGGAACAGCGATTATCGCTGTTCAAATAGGCCTGAGGCTCCTTTCAGGAATGCTTGACTTCAATACGGCCTTTTTCGTTCTGCTGCTGACACCTGATTTCTATCTCCCCCTGCGTCAGCTCGGAACCAAATTTCATGCCGGCATGGAAGGGGTCAGCGCTGCAAACGAGATCTTTCCTGTGCTTGAACATGAAACCGGGTCAGCGATTCCGGACAGACCGGCAGCATCGGCACTTGATCCATGCGCTCCGATCACCTTCAATACGGTCAGCGTTCGCTATCCTGACCGTACCGAGACCGCGCTCGGCCCCGTCAGCTTCACGCTCAACCCGGGCACAAAAACAGCCATTATCGGTCAAAGCGGGGCGGGAAAAACAACCTGCATACAACTGCTCCTCCGCTTTATCGCCCCGTCCTCAGGCACGATCACCATCGGAGGGCAAAACCTGCAATCGATCCCATCCTCAGAGTGGCAGCGATATATAGCCTGGGTACCGCAGCAACCCTGGCTTTTCAATACATCCCTGCGTGAAAACCTGATCATGGCAAAACCCGACGCATCACCCGAAGAGCTCAATGCGGCAATAGCTTCCAGCGGACTTACAGAGGTCATCGCTGCCCTGCCGGAGGGACTTGAAACAACGATCGGGGAACAGGGATCACGAATGAGCGGCGGAGAAGCCCAGCGGCTCGCGATAGCCAGAGCCTTCCTCCGCAATGCTCCGATCCTGATCCTTGATGAGCCCACATCACATACCGACCCTCATCTGGAAGAGATCCTGCAGAAATCCCTCAAGACCCTGATGAAAGGCCGAACGACCATTGTCATCGCACACCGGCTGAACACCATCATGGACGCCGACAGGATTATCGTTCTTGACAAAGGGGCCATCCTGCAGGAAGGAACACACGAGGAACTCCTCGCCAAAGAGGGCTACTACAGAACGGCAACCATTGCAGCACAGGAGGCCTGCCGATGAAAGTTCTTCTCCAGCTTCTCAGACTTGTCCGCCCTTTCACATGGTGGATGATACTTGCCGTCATAACGGGATTCGCGACCATAGGAAGCAGCATCGGTCTTCTGATGACCGCCGCATGGCTGCTCTCAAAAGCAGCACTCCATCCCTCGTTCCATGAGCTTCAGATCGGCATCGTCGGTGTCAGGTTTTTCGGCATTGCAAGAGGAGCATTCCGATACATCGAACGCCTGGTTTCACACAGCACGACATTCAGGCTGCTGTCAAACATCAGAGTATGGTTCTACGCCTCACTCGAGCCGCTCGCACCGGCAAGGCTTGAGCAGTACAAAAGCGCAGACCTTCTTCAGCGCATTGTCGGAGATATCGATTCGCTTGAAAACCTCTACGCGCGCGTCATCGCCCCTCCGGTAACGGCGCTGATGATTTCCGGAATCCTCTGGGTTTTCCTTGGATCCTTTTCGTGGGAAATCGCCCTGACAGTCCTCATATTCCATGGTACTGCAGCAATCATCGTTCCTCTGATTTCAGCGATACTGAACAAAGGACATGCGCTGCAGCTATCCAGAACGCGGGCACTTCAGCAGGCCGCAACGATCGACTATATACAAGGCATGGCTGAACTGCAGCTCTTCGGCAGGATTGACCACCATCTCGAAACCATGCAGGCACTCAAGCAAAAGGAACTCGATATTCAGCGAAAACAGGCGATCGTCCAGCGGGCACATGAGCCATTCATCGGTCTGTGCATGAACGCCACCGTCATCACGGTACTCTGGAAGCTCGGTCCGCTGGTGACCTCAGGCGCTATCGAAAGCATATGGACAGCCGTCATTGTCATTGGCATCATGGCTTCCTTTGAGGCTTTTCTTCCTCTTCCCGATGCATTGCAGCATCTTGAAACCGATATTGAAGCAGGAAAAAGAATCTTCGACATTATCGATACCGAACCTGCGGTTACCGCGCCCCTGCAACCTGTCGCATTCCCCTCAGACCACTCTGTCCTGTTCAGCAATGTCTCCTTCCGCTATCCCCTGTCGGAAAATCCATCGCTCCGGAACATGTCGTTTGAAGCGCGGCACGGGGAAAAAACCGCTATCGTAGGACCCAGCGGGTCCGGCAAGTCCACGATAACCTCGCTGCTGCTCAGATTCTACAATCCGACTGAAGGAACCATCACCATCGGAGGAACCGGTCTGCAGCAGATAGATCCGGACATCGTCCGACGCAACATCAGCATCGTCAGCCAGAAAACGTACCTCTTTGCAGAAACCATCAGACAGAACCTGCTCCTCGGCAATCCGCAGGCAGATGATCGGCAGCTTGCCAGAGCTCTCGAAAACGCAGGAATAGGTTCATTCAGCGAAAAACTCGACCAGTGGGCAGGACAGCACGGCATGCAGCTGAGCGGAGGAGAGAGACAGCGCATGGCTATAGCAAGAACACTCCTTCAGCAGGCACCTGTCGTCATACTCGATGAAGCGACTGCAAGCCTCGACACGCTCACGGAAAAAAATGTCATGGAACGCATGATCGCTCTGACATCGGGCAAAACGCTGGTCGTAATCACTCACAAGCTCCAGGCAATGGAGCAGTTCGACAGGATCATCGTCCTCGACAGAGGAACCATCGTCGAAGAAGGCACACACCAGGAACTCCTTGAAAAAAACGGCATGTACGCCTCCATGTGGAAACTGCAGCACAAAACGGTTATTCCGGCGTCCGGATCCGATCACTCATAACGGACCGGTTCGTTACGCACAAGAGCGGTCGTATCAAATCCGAGAGCCTCCGACCGCTGGACCAGCTGCTGGTAAAGATCGCTCTCCATAACCGGCTCTCTTCCAAGAATCCAGAAAAGAGACTTTTTATAGCCGCACACAATCGCCCAGGAATAGTTCTCCCTGTCAAGATCGATAATATTGTAGCTTGAATAAAACGGACCGAAAAACGACACTTTCAGCTCGCCTTTTGACGGGTCGCCGACAAACTTCGCTTTACCCCTTGTCTCCTTCCACTCCCCATCCTCCTCGTCATATCCCTTGTTGAGCACATTGACCGAACCATCATCATTGAGTGAATAGGAAGCAGCAACGCTGCTGAACCCCTTCTCGAAGGAATTGTCGATCCGGGCAATCTCATGCCATGTTCCGAGATAACGCTCAAGCTCAAATCCCTCCACCACACTGAGGCCTTCAGGGACTTTGATGCAGCCCATGAGAAGAACCGGAAGTAAAAACAACAACCGTTTGAACAACATACGCGCTCCTTTATCAGAAAGAGGTTAACAGAACAAAGACTGACTAATCAAAAACAATGGTTTTTCGCCCGTTCACAAGCACTCTGTGCTCCACATGCCGGGCAAGCGCCCTTGCCAGCACAAGACGCTCAAGATCGCGCCCTTTTCTGACAAGGTCGTGCAAAGAATCCTTATGGGAAACCCGGACAATATCCTGCTCGATAATAGGCCCCTCGTCAAGCTCTGCCGTAACATAGTGACTTGTAGCGCCAATAATTTTCACGCCCCGCTCAAACGCCTGCCGATAGGGATTGCCCCCTGAAAACGCAGGGAGAAAGGAATGGTGTATATTGATCACCCTCTCAGGCATGGCGTCGACAAAGCGGGGCGACAACACCTGCATATAACGGGCAAGCACCACCGTATCGATCCGATGCTCCCTGAGCAGCTCAAGTTCCCGCTGCTCCTGGTCCGGCTTGTTATCCTTCGTTATCGGGTAAACATGAAATGGTATGCCGTAATGATCAGCCAGAGGCGCAAGGTCGGGATGGTTGGAGACAATCAGGGGAATATCTATCTGAAACTCTCCGGTTCTGTGCCGCCACAAAATCTCCTGAAGGCAATGATCATACTTAGAAACAAACAGCGCAACCCGCTCCCTCGCTACTGATGTATGAATACTCCACCTGGCCCGGAATTCTCTGGCAAGCGGACCGAATGCCGCCTCAAGATCCGATGCGGGAATGCTGAACCCGTCCATATTCCACGATACCCTGATAAAGAACATACCCGATCCCGCATCGACATGTTCGTCAAGATCGAGAATGTTTCCCCCACGCTCGAAAATAAAATGGGCAACACGCGAAACAAGCCCTATACGATCAGGGCACGTCAAGAGAAGAATCGCAGTCAATGACGGCTGAAGATTGTCGGTACGGTCCATGAATGAGATAATAAAATGAACGATCTTCCTATAAGCTCTCTCAGGAACACCGCTTCGTAGTGTCGGCGATATGAGGACAAGGATTGCTGAGCGAAAAAAACAGAACCCTCCAAGGCTTCCGATCCGACAAGCAGGGGCACGGCCCCGGTCAGCTTGCACAACAAAGACATCAAGGCGTCCGTTTCTGAGATACATTCTTGTTATGCAATGATTTAATCATCCGCCAGCACTAAAAGTTCTTCCGTTCAGGCTTTTCGATCATCAATCGCAACGCTCCGGCAAAACCCGGGTCTGCTGAAAAAGAGAGAACAAACACGGTTGCAGAGAACCGGCGCCAGGCATGCAGGATAAACCCCTCTTTAGGGATACACACTGTTTTTTTATATTTTCCGCAATGCAGAACAATACCATACGACTTCTGACGGGGGTCGCATTAACCCTCCTCGGCACAGCAAGCTATGTCTGGATCGACCAGCCTGTAACAGATTATATTATATCGACAAAAACCCCATGGATCACTGAGATCTTCAAACAGATCACCCGTCTGGGAGAATCGCAGTGGTATCTTGCCGTGGGACTCCTGATATGGCTCATCTACAGAAACAACAATGAACGAAAAGCATCGCAGGGCCTGCTGCTCTTCAGTTCGATAGCCGTTTCAGGCATAATCGCAAATATTTTGAAAAGCCTTCTCGGCAGGGCCAGGCCGCGACTGTATATTCATGAGCAGATCTACGGCTTCGACTTCTTTCATATCGAGTATGCCTGGCTCTCATTCCCCTCAGGCCATGCGGCAACGGCTCTTGGCGCCTCATCCGTTCTGGCCATCTGTTTCCCCCGTTTCAAATACCCGATCTATGCGATCGGCATTGTTACCGCCCTCAGCAGAGTCATCCTGACCCAGCACTACCTCAGCGATGTCATCGCCGGTTCCGTACTTGGTCTGGCTACGACAATCTTCATCTACCAGCACTCGTTCAGGGAAAAAATCCATGCTGCAACAGATTAACATGCAAACCGGACGCGACATGCTCATTCTGGCGATTCTCTGCACTGTCAGTTTCTTTGCCTGGAACGGCTGCGTGCCGCTCTTTGATGTCGATGAAGGAGCATTCAGTGAAGCAACACGAGAGATGTTCATGAGCGGAAACTACCTGACCACCTATCTCAACGGAGAGCCGCGTTTCGACAAACCGGTTCTGATATACTGGCTGCAACTGGCAAGCATCTCCCTTTTCGGCATCAATGAATTCGCTTTCAGACTGCCATCGGCGCTGGCATCAACGCTATGGGCAGCATCAATCTACCTGTTTACCGCAAGAGTCATCGATCGCCGTTCCGGATTTATAGCCGCGGCAGCAATGATTCCAGCCCTGCAGATCACAATAATAGGCAAAGCCGCCATCGCCGATGCACTGCTAAACAGTATGCTGGCCATCAGCATGTTCTCGATTTTCCTCTACCACAAAGAACAGAGATTGCGCTTCTTGCTCATCGCTTTTGCCGGCACGGGTCTCGGCACGCTGACCAAAGGACCGGTCGCGATCCTGATCCCGCTTGTTGTCTCGGGAATCTTTTTCATCAGCCGCAAAGCAACACGATCATGGCTGCAGGCGATCTTTCATCCTGCCGGGATAGCCATCTTTTCCCTTCTCGTCCTTCCGTGGTATATCCTCGAATATCGTGATCAGGGAATGGCATTCATCGAAGGCTTTTTCTTCAGGCACAACATCGAGCGATTCAACACCTCTCTTGAACGCCATACCGGCTCGATCTGGTATTACGTCCCGGTCCTTCTGGCAGGACTGACACCCGCTACAGGGCTTCTTTTCAAGGTTGCTTCCCAATCAAAAAAACTGGTACAGGACCCCCTTGCCGCCTATCTGCTTATCTGGTTCGGATTTGTATTTCTCTTTTTTTCACTTTCAGGCACCAAGCTGCCGCACTATATCATCTATGGCTATACCCCGCTATTCATTCTTTTTGCCATGACGTTCGACAGAATACAAAAGCACTGGCTGCTTGGCATATGGCCCGCCCTGGTTCTCGTTCTGCTCTCGATGGCTCCGCTACTGATTGCCACGGCATTGCCATCCATCACCGATCTCTATATTCGCGACGTCATGGACAGCGCCCTGGAACTTATGGGTCCGGGGTATGCAGCTTCGCTCATCTCAACAGCACTGATGATCATCCTGATATGGATACCGGCGAAGTTACCGGCCGGTTACCGGCTTGCCGTATCGGGAGCACTTTTCTGTATCGCTTTCAATCAGGTCATCATGACACGAGCGGGAGAACTGCTCCAGCAACCGGTCAGGGAAGCAGCACGTCTGGCAAAGGATAACGGCTATAAAATTGTCATGTGGAAAGTCAACTACCCTTCTTTTTTAGTATATTCCGAAAATTTTGTTGAAAAAAGAGCCCCTGTAGCGGGAGAAATCGTCTTCACATCGGTCAACTATATCGACCGTTTGCGTGACAGTGAGATTCTTTATCGCAAAAACGGTCTGGTTCTCGCCCGAATCCTGCAATAACCTGCACCACAGATGAAACTCTCGGTTGTCATCCCTCTCATGAACGAAGAAGAGAGCGTAAAACCGCTTTTCAGGGCACTTGACGTTGCCCTCAGGGGTATCGATCACGAAATCATCATTGTCGATGACGGTTCGACCGATGCCACAGTATCCATGGTACGAAAACATGCACCCTCTCAGGCCAAGCTGCTCGTTTTCAACAAAAACTACGGCCAGACAACCGCTCTTGCTGCGGGAATCGAACACGCCTCGGGAGAATTGATTGCCACAATGGACGGAGATCTGCAGAACGATCCCGCTGATATTCCATTGATGATCGACCACTTGACCGCTCACAACCTCGATGTCGTAGCGGGACGGCGGGCAGGCAGAAAAGACGGCATGATCCTTCGCAAAATCCCCAGTGCAATAGCCAATTGGATCATAAGAAAACTGACTGACGTTCATATCAGCGACTACGGCTGCACGCTCAAGGTATTCAGAAAGGATGTCGCTAAAAATCTCGGTCTCTATGGTGAGCTTCACCGCTTTATTCCCGTTCTCGTTCAGCTCTACGGAGCACACATGCAGGAGGTCGATGTCCGCCATCACGCAAGACAGTACGGATCGTCGAAATACGGCATAGGAAGAACCTTCAAGGTCCTGAGCGATCTGATGTTCATGGTTTTCTTCCAGAAATACGGTCAGAAACCGATGCATCTGTTCGGAACCCTTGGATTTCTGACGTTCACTCTCGGGATCGTCATCAATCTCTACCTGGCAGTCATCAAGATTCTCGGAGAAGATATCGGAGGAAGACCGCTGCTCATCCTCGGCATCATGCTGGTTTTCACCGGCATTCAGCTCATCACCACAGGCTTCATAGCCGAATTTATCATGCGCACCTACTACGAGTCGCAGAACAAGAAACCCTATATCATCAGAGAGATTGTTGTCAAAAAATAAAATCAACAGAAAAAAGCTCGTCAGAACAATTCTGCAGCTTCTCGTTTCCGTACTGGCACTCTACATTGTCCTGACCAAAACCGATACAGCAAAACTGATCGAGGTAATCAGCTCAGCCAATCTTTGGTACCTGTTGCTTGCCGTCATCGTCTTCAACATCTCGAAAATTCTCAATGCCATCCGGCTCAACCGCTTTTTCCGGGCCATCGGACTGCAGCTTTCGACGGCATACAACATCCAGCTGTACTACGTAGGCATGTTTTACAACATGTTTCTTCCCGGAGGAATCGGCGGCGACGGCTACAAGATCTATATTCTCAAAAAGAATCACAGCATGAAAATGGTCAATGTATTCAACGCTGTGTTCTGGGACCGTGTTGCGGGCATCTTCGCCCTGCTTTTTCTCACCATCATCCTGCTGCTGCCAAGCTCGTTTGCCTCGCTGCATCCGGAATACATCCCTGCGGCATGGATTGTCCTCGCGATAACCTACCCGGTATCCTGGGGGCTTACCCGAGTCCTGTATAAACAGTTCAGGAATATTTTCACGATCACCGCCATTGAATCGGTTCTCATTCAGGCAGCCCAGACGGCCTCAGCAATGCTTATTCTTCTCGCCCTGTCGCTTCCCGGCCACCATATCGACTACCTGGCGATATTTCTTGTTTCAACCGTGGCCACCGTCCTGCCAATCACCGTCGGCGGAGCAGGAGCACGAGAAATCACCTTTTTCTACTCGCTCAACTACCTGCAGCTCGAGCCGAACACCGGTGTGGCTCTCTCGCTGATCTTTTTCGCAATCTCAGCCGTTTCAGCACTTGCGGGAATGCTTCTTCAGGGAAAATCCGACAACCGGGACAATGCGGACGTTCACTCCTGACAGAGCGCTCTCCGTTATGCCTCTATAGCCATATCCTTCAACTTCACCTGTATCGTTTTACGCCCCTTCCATTCGTTTTCCTCAAGGGTATACACAAGCGAAAAAAGCTGTTTCGATCCACGCTCAAGAGCCCGGTATATATCCTCCCGGCTGAAACCGATGACATCGATAATCCTCTCGTTCCCTGTTTTAACGGAAAATTTGACATGACGACCTTTCAGAAGACGAGGGTAGCCTGATATTCTGAGACCGCGGCTGATAAATACCGGTTCCGGGTTACCGAATCCATAGGGGGCAAACTGTGAAAGAACATGCATGAATTTTGGAGTGACCTCATCGAGCTGCAGTTCTGCATCGATGAGCAACTCTTTCTGACGCTGCTCATAGCTCAGTCGCTCAGAGCAGAGGGCATCAAACCGCCTCCTGAAACTCTGGAGATTTTCAGGTTTCAGTGTCACACCCGCAGCTGCATCATGCCCGCCGAATTTCTCGAGCAGCCCGCTACACTCCTGGAGCACCTCATAAACGTTCAGCCCCCCCACACTTCTTACAGAACCCTTGATCAGACCGTCACTTCCCCCCATCACGACCGTGGGCAGATAATATTTCTCCTGGAGACGCGATGCAACGATACCAAGCACGCCAAGATGCCAGTCCTCATGATAGAGCACAAGCGAAGAGCAATAGCTGGCAAAATAGCCATCAACCATTCCCTCGGCAAGCTTGAGAATCCCGGCATCAATCTCGCGTCGCTGCTCATTCAGCCGATTGAGTTCCTCTGCATGGGCCCTGCACTCTTCACGCGATTCCGACATCAGCCACTCAACGGCGGTCGCCGCATTATGCATCCGTCCTGCCGCATTGATCCTCGGGGCAATACCGAATGCTATCACACCTGCCGACATCGATTCAGGCCTCGCGCCCATACAATCGACGATTTCCTCAATACTCATCCTCGGTTTTTCCCGAAGGCGAAGAAGGCCCTGATGCAGGTAAATGCGATTCTCCTCCTTCAGCGCAACCATATCAGCTATGGTCGCCACCGCAACAAGGTCAAGATACTGCTCCCACTCAGCAGAAGGCAGGCCCATATCTTCACTCAATGCCTGAACCAGTTTAAACGCAACGCCGCACCCGCACAACTCTCTGAAGGGATAGCTGCACCCCGGAACTTTAGGATTCAATACTGCCGAGGCTGCAGGAAGTTCCTCGGGCTCATGATGATCACAGACAATGGCATCGATCCCCTGCCCGTTGAGCGCCTCGATCTCCCTCAACGCCCTGATGCCGCAGTCAACCGTGATCACCAGTCCGGCACCCCGTTCAACAGCACATTGCACCCCCGTATCCGACAACCCGTAACCCTCTGCAAACCGGTCATTGATATAATATGAGACATCCGCGCCCATCGAGCGAAGGAAAAGCAACAGAAGGGCCGTCCCTGTAGTGCCGTCAACATCATAGTCGCCATACAGCAGAATATGCTCCCGATGCTCAATGGCCCTGCGCACTCTGTCCACAGCAATCTGCATATGACTGAAAAGAAACGGCGAGGGGATAACCGAAGGATCAGGCCGGAAAAAAGCTTTTGCCTGATCGAAATCCTGGATTCCCCGGTTGCAGAGAGCCCGGGCGATCGGCAGGCTGACATTGATCTCCTTTGCAAGTCGGACACTGGCCTCATCATCGGTATGGAGGAACGTCCAGCGGAATCGTTTCATCTGATCGCATTCTTGACAGTTAGTATAAAAGTTCGATTATATAACTATTTCAACAACGGCAGGCAAATGCACTCAAAGGGTTTGGCTCTTGAAATAGCCTGAAAAAAAGGGTAGATTAGCGGCAGTACCCTTTCCAGCACAAGCGCTTGAGAGCAAGCGCCCATTCATGATCAACGAGGTATTTTTCAATCCATTGATAACATGCGCAATGAATAAACTGATTACCATCGAACGGCACTTTCTCGAACAGCAGAAATCGCATCCGGAAGCAACCGGTGAACTTACCGATCTGCTCAATGATGTCGCATTCGCAGCAAAACTTGTGCGTAGAGAGGTCGTCCGTGCCGGTCTCGCCGATATTCTGGGCATGGCCGGGACAACAAACGTCCAGGGGGAAGAAGTAAAAAAACTCGACCTGTTCGCCAATGAGAAAATCATCAATGCCATCGGCCAGCACGGACGATTCGCACTCATGGGGTCAGAAGAAAACGAAGGCACCATTATTCCGCCTAAAAACGAAACCGGACGCTACATACTTCTGTTCGATCCGCTCGACGGATCATCAAACATCGATGTCAACGTCAGCGTAGGAACCATATTTTCGATATACCGTTTAACCGGAAACGATCCCCGGGAGGCAGACATCAACGACTGCCTCCAGAATGGATCGCAGCAGGTTGCCGCAGGGTACGTCATCTACGGATCATCCGTCATGATGGTCTACACAACCGGTCAGGGAGTCCATGGTTTTACCTATGATCCCACCATAGGAGAATTTCTTCTTTCGCATGAGAATATCACAACGCCGGAACAGGGAAAATACTATTCAATCAACGAAGGATCGCTGCATCAGCTCAACGACACCACCGTCAGCTTTATCAACTATCTCAAGGAAGAAGACCCGTCGACCGGCAGACCATACAGCACCCGCTATATCGGATCTCTTGTTGCAGACTTTCACAGAAATCTGCTGACCGGCGGTGTGTTTGTCTATCCCGCGACAAAAAACCACCCGAACGGCAAACTCCGGCTTATGTACGAAGCCAACCCGCTGGCATTCATATGCGAACAGGCTGGCGGACGGGCAACCAACGGAAAAGAGCGCATTCTCGATATCAACCCGACGGAACTCCATCAGCGCACCCCGCTCTATATCGGCAGCAATAAAGACGTTCTCAAAGCCGAAGAGTTCGAAAAACAAAGCTGAATCATCGAGTTGCAGAACCCTGCGGGTCAAAGGATAAGGTCATACGAACCGGTCCTTTGAGCCGCAACGCAGCAATTCAACAAAAGATTGCGTAAATTCAGCCGGAAGTATCAGATCATTCAGCACGTTTAAGGTATGGGGAAAAAAACAGCTAACATTCTTTTTATCGGCGATGTCGTCGGAAAGCCCGGATTGCAGATGGTCAGCCATATGCTCAAAGGATTTATCAGCAAATATGCCATCGACTTCGTCATATGCAACGGCGAAAACGCTCACAACGGCAAAGGCATGAGCAAAGAAGCGCTGCATCAGCTTAAAGACGCCGGCGTTAACGTTATAACAGGCGGAAACCATACCTGGAATAATTTTAATTTCTTTGACACCCTGAAAACAGATCCAACAGTCCTCAGACCGCACAATTATCCAAAAGGGGCCTATGGCAAAGGATTCGGCATCTACCCGATGCCCGACGGACTCGGAGACATCGCTGTCGTCAACCTTCAGGGAAGAACTTTCATGTATCCCATCGACTGCCCTTTCAGAACAGCCGACTGGATCATCAAACAGGTGAAAGATAAAGTCAGATACATCTTCATCGACATGCATGCCGAAGCAACTGCGGAAAAAATAGCACTCGGCTGGTATCTCGACGGAAAAGTATCAGCCGTCATCGGCACCCACACCCACGTCCAGACCGCCGATGAACAGATTCTCCCAAACGGAACCGCATACTGTTCCGATGCGGGAATGACAGGACCCCATGAATCCGTAATAGGCATGCAGATCAAATCAGCAACGGACCGCTTTCTCTATCAGACGCCCCATAAGTACGAATGTGCTGAAAACGATGTCCACATGTCTGCAATATTGCTCCAGCTTGATCACGAAACAGGCAAAACAACCGGCATCCAGAGAATCTTCTATCCCGAATTCAACCGCGGAACGATCGTTTGATTGGTGATTGGTGATTGGTGATTGGTGATTGGTGATTGGTGATTGGTGATTGGTGAAGAAAATAGTTTTGTTCCCACAGATTGTCACAGAGAAAAGCACAGAAAAAGAAAAAGTGCTCTTCTCTGCGACAATCTGTGTCATCTGCGGGCAAAAAAACCCCGCTCCGACAGGCGCTCCGGTTTCCGACAATAACATCGACCATGAACGAATCATTTCTGCAGATTGTTGAAGTAACCATGTTGCTTTCCACATCAATCAACAACAATCATGGACAAGCCAAGAACCATCCGCAAGGTCATCAGGAGCAAACCCGTCACTGAAGGCGCAGGCGTCAAGCTGAAGCGGGCTTTCGGCTTCAGCGAAGTTCCACTGTTCGATCCGTTTCTTCTGCTTGACGACTTCAGATCAGAAAATCCGCAAGAGTACCTGATGGGGTTTCCCTGGCATCCTCACAGAGGCATCGAAACCATAACCTACCTGCTCGAAGGCCATGTCGCGCACCGCGACAGTCTCGGGAACTGCGGAACGATCAACCCAGGCGATGTCCAGTGGATGACTGCAGGAAGCGGAATCATCCACGAAGAAATGCCTGTCGGCAACAGCAATGGGTCAATAGCAGGCTTTCAACTATGGATAAACCTGCCTGCTTCACAAAAAATGACCTCACCGCGCTACCGCGACATCAGAGCAGACATGATCCCTGAGCTTCATCTTGACAACCATATATCCATCCGTGTTATTGCCGGAAACATTGAAGGCACCCGCGGACCGGTTAACGACATTGCGATTGAGCCGGTTTTTCTTGACGTTATCGTTTCTCCGGAGACTCTGGCCAATCTCCCGGTCAACCCCCTGCACACCGCAATTGTCTATATCATCGCCGGGGAGGGATCCTTCAGTCTCGACAATGAAGCCTTTTCTTTCGATAGTGAAGAAACCGGCCACCTCGATATGTCATCAACGACACGCTTCGACAATCAGACCCTGCTCCTCCTGAACAGCGACGGCGACCATCTGCACATTGCAACTGAAGAAAAACCCGTCAGATTTCTCTTTTTTTCCGGACCTCCGCTCAACGAGCCCGTAGCCTGGCGCGGTCCCATTGTCATGAACACAGACAGCGAACTCCGGACCGCCTTCGAGGAGTACGAAAACGGAACATTTATCCGGCAATAAGGGGTGTTGGTGAGCGGTGACCAGTGACCAGTGACCAGTAACCAGTGACCAGTAACCAGTAACCAGTAACCAGTAACCAGTAACCAGTAACCAG
>RRYU01023079.1_pt1 | contig 15038 bp, 13 predicted proteins | sample 2162651 | NCBI WGS metagenome assembly RRYU01 (sample SAMN10267283, study PRJNA491782) | microbial mat metagenome | isolation source: biomat in the production well | place: Japan: Minami-Kanto gas field, natural gas well KTG3 | collected 2017-06 | reverse complement strand
AAGAGCGAAAGGGCGAGGGGGAGAAGAGAGAGTGCTGAGCAATGAGCGATGAGTGTGGGACGTGTTAGGTGTTAGGTGCTACGTGTTAAGATGGCTCAATAGCTGGAGATTAGTGACAAGTAACGAGTGACGAGGATAAGGCTAAGTGGCGCACGGGAAAGCCATTCAGCCGTTTGGACATGGTGAGCATGACTGCTCACTTCTCCTCTCTTTCCCGTTTCAGGGTTCCCAAACAATTCAACGACTCAACGACTCAACAACTCAACAACCTGTCACTCGTCACTCGTCCCTCGTCACTATTTTCCCCTTCTGCCTTCCCCCGATAATCTCCCTGTAACGCTCTATAAGCGCTCCGTTGATAACCGGCCAGGACATTGTTTCGGCGAATGCGAGTCCGTTTTGACGCTTCCTCTCGAAAAGCTCCCTGTCCTGTATCAGCTGGACGCAATAGTCAAAAAACTGATCGTGATCACCTGCTTCAGCCACAAACCCTCCATCTGCCCGCTCAACAAGCTCCTGACAACCACCTTCATTTGACACCACTGCGGGAATACCGGATGAAAAACCTTCAAGAACGACATTACCGAAAGCCTCGGTTGTCGACGGGAAAAGTAACAGATCGCTGCTGGCATACGCTTCAGGCAGGTCGGTGCCGACAAGATATCCGGGAAAGACAGCTTCAGGCATCTTTTGACGCAGTTCATCCTCTTCAGGCCCGGAGCCGATCATGACAAAAAGAACTTCCCCGGAAAGATCGCTCTTCATGAAGCGCTCATAGACAGCAATCACCATATGAATATCCTTGTACCATACGAATCTTCCGGCATACGCTATGACCGTCTTCCCACCCGCGCCCCAGGAATCACGACGCGAACCAGATCTGCGGGATGGATTGAACAACTCCCTGTCGATTCCCCTTCCCCAGATTTCAACATGTTCCATTCCTCTTGACTCGAGTCTTGATTTCATCTGTTGTGTCGGAACAAACAGACTATCGCAGACATTGTAGAATTTCCGCAAATACTTCCACACCGCGTTTTCTGCAAACCCGAGATGGTAATATGCAAGATAGGAAGGGAAATCGGTGTGATAGACACTGACAACCGGCAGACCATGCTTCCCGGCATACTTCAGAAAGCTGCGACCAATGATGTCAGGTGTTGAAATCTGAATAATGTCCGGTTTGAAATCATCCAGCTGTTTTTCAGTTGCCGCTGTATAAAAACCGAGACGGTAATCAGTATACAGGGGTATGGGCACAGAAGGCATTTCGATCACCGTCTCCTGACGGCTGTCATCCAAAGAAACATCAGGCGACCATACAATCACCTCGTGCCCTTCTTTCAGAAACGAGGCAACCAGTTGATACATGGTTCTTACCGCCCCGTCTTTATCTTTTACATAGGTTCCGGCATAGAGAGCTATTTTCATACCTTGTCTGCTACATCATACATTCCGAAGTTAGCGGCCAGGAAAAACATGCGCATCGGACATGCGAAATCAACATATCAAGCCGTATACCTCAGGCCGCAGGTTAATGCGTCAAAGGTAACAATTCTGTATGGATAAACCCGAACCCGCCTGCGTGATCATTAGAAATTGGCTGTTTTCCGCTCTCCGGATGCTCTTCAGACAGAAATCCTGACCACCTCAGGATTGACCAGCCGCTCGAAATCCGCATAGGAAAGCCGCAGAAGTTCATTGTGATTACCGGCATTGAACACAATTTCATCATCCTCGACAAGTTCTTCAGCCACATAGGTTTTCATACCGAAAAGATTCCCGAAAGGGGGCATGGCCCCTACCTCACAACCGGGAAACATGTCGGCGAAGTCCTCTTCCGCAGCCAGCTCCACCTTTCTTGTGCCGGCAGCGTCCTTCAACTTGTCAAAATCCAGCTTGTCCGAGGCCGGAAGCACTGCCAGAGCCAGCTTACCATCAATGGTCACCATGACGGTTTTAGCAAGCTCTTTTCCCGGAACATGCGCAGCTGCGGCAATCTCCTGTGCGGTGTAGGCAGGAGAATGACTGATAATGAAGTACCTGATGTGGTGGCTGTCAAGGAAATCTCTCAATTTGCTGATCGGCATAGCTGCCTCCTTGTACGATGAATTGATGAATACACGCAGTACCTCTACAACGCCAACAGAACAGAAATCAGCATCCCTTATATGTGAAATGTAAGAGTACACAGAGAACAAAACCTAACGGAACCGGAAAAAAGAAATAAAAAAGGGCCTTCATTTTTTGAGGCCCTTATTCCTTGATTCCCATCTGTCAAAACAGCTTCACTCATCATCATTTCGACAGTTTAAAAACCAAACCGCACTCCGGCGACTATGTTATGACTGGCTGAAAAAACCACCGAAAATCAAGAGATCGTTTCCTCCTTCAGCCGTTTCAGTAAAGGAAGCGAGTCCCGATACCCCACCTCGATAAGCTCCGGAATCCGCCTGGTATCAACAAGGCTGAATGCCCCGAGATCAGGCGCAATCTTCAGGTCAGCTTCTTCGATCTGCATGGCGGTTGTCGTTTTCAGCGTGCTGTAAAAAGCGTTAAGCAGCAGGTCTACAATGGTATCCGGCCTGCTGAAAATATGACCTCCCATAAGATCCACGCACACGACAGGTCGTATACCCTGTTCCTGCAGGGGGGAAAGAGGAACATTCTCCATAAGCACGCCATCAACCAGCATACGTCCATCGATCTCAACCGGCCTGAAAACAGCGGGAATACAGGAGCTCGCCATAACCGCCTCGGCAACATCCCCGTTTTTCAAAACAACCTTCTCACCGCTCCCGATATCGGTCGCAACGATTGCAAGGGGAAGAGGAGACTCCTCTATTCTTCTTTTTCCCAACAGCTCCCTGACAAGACGTCCGAATTTTTTATTGGAGAGCAGGCCGAACTGTGAAAGCGTCAGACCGGTAAGATCAAACCAGTCAAGCTCATCTGCCACCTCTTCGATCTCGCGCCAGCCCATGCCGAACGCGTGAAGAGCTGCAATAAAAGAGCCGATGCTCGTACCCGACAACGCCCCTGTCCTGATAGCAAGTTCATCAAGTGCTCGCAGTACGCCGACATGTGCCGCGCCGAGCACTGCGCCTCCACCAAGAGCAAGGCCGATTGAAAGTGCCTTATCAGGATTTGTCTTCTCTCTCTGCCGCATATCTTTTTCTCCTCCATGAGTTTACTTTTGATCCCGTGGTCAAACCCAAGTTAATTTGATCAACGTATCCAGCCATTCAGCCATCCTCTCCCCCCTATGAAAAAAGACGAAACAGCCTCCGGAGACGGTTGAATTTTTTCTCACTGAATGGGGGATACCGGAGAACGTTTTCAGGGAATGTTCTTTTCACATGCACGCTTCTTGGCCGGGAAAAGGTTTCAAAACCCGCTGCTCCATGGTATACCCCCATTCCACTTTCTCCGGCGCCGCCGAAAGGAAGAGCGGGAATTGCGGCCTGGAACATGAGATCGTTGATACAGACCCCGCCGGACTGCGTATTCTGAACAATATACTGTTGAAATGAACGGTCTCTGGAAAAAACATAGAGCGCAAGAGGGTGACGAGCAGCACGAATTATCCTCAATGCATCTTCCGGCGTCGCATAACTCAGCACAGGAAGCACGGGGCCGAAAATTTCATCGGCCATTACAGGGGAATCAGGAGAAACACCCCGAAGAATAGTCGGGGAGAGATAACGACGTCCGGCATCTATCGATCCTCCTGTAACCACGACCCCATCGGCGAGATAGCCTGCAAGTTTTTCAAGACGGGCTGCGGTAATGACTGCCGGAAAGTCCCGGCTCTTGTCAGGTTCGGTTCCGTAAAACGACTCAACGGCATCCTTCATGCACCCGAGCAGTTCTTCTTCCGCATCACGTTGAACAAGAATGTAGTCCGGCGCTATACATGTCTGCCCGGCATTGAGAAACTTCGCCCAGACAATTCTTCTCGCCGCTACGGGTATGTTGGTATTCCGATCGACAATACAGGGATTTTTCCCTCCCAGTTCGAGAGAGACAGGAGTAAGATGCTCCGCCGCCTTGCGCATGACCTGTTTCCCGGCTTTGATTCCTCCGGTAAAGAATATATAATCAAAAGACTCTTCGAGCAGCTGCCGACTTTCGTCAACGCCTCCCGGGAAAAGCTTTATGGCCTTTCCATCGAGGTAGCTGGCCACGCCTTCTGCGAGAAGCGCTGATGTTGCCGGAGACTGCCCGGAAGGCTTTATCATTACACAATTACCGGCTGCAATAGCACCGATCGCAGGCGCGACAGCAAGCTGCAGAGGATAATTCCAGGCCGCCACGACAAGCACAACGCCAAATGGCTCTCTGGTATAAAAACTTCTACCCGGCTGGAATCGCAATGGAGTAGGCACCTTCCTCTTTTTCATCCAGGTTTTGAGGCGCTTCAGAGCAACATCGATTTCCGTTATGAGATAGTGAATTTCCGTAAAAAAAGTCTCCGCCCGTGACTTCCTGAAATCACTCTGCAGCGCTTCATATATCTCTTCTTCTTGCTCCAGAAGAAAACGCCTCAGCATGAGCAACTGCTCTTTTCTCCAGGAGTAAGAACATGTTCTACCGCTCTCGAAATATGTGCGGAGTTCAGCGCAGAGCTCAGAAGGACTCTGAATCATACTGTGATTTTCACCGTCAAGAATTTTTACGATTGGTGAAGAATATAAGTCAAAAGGCAAAGGTCAAAAGGAACAAGTGACTGGTGACATGTTGTTGAAGTGTTGATTTGTTGAGTCGTTGAAGTGTTGAGTTGTTTGGGAACCCGAAACGGGAAAGAAAAAAGGCTGAATGGCTGGTTAGCTGAATGGCTTGACAGCTTAATGGCTGAATAGCTTTTCCTGCCTCCGGCCTCCGGTTTCCGGCCTCCGGCTTCCCCTTATTCCCCCTAACACGAGCAGACAAGGGTCTGCCCCTATCAATCATTTCCTTACATTATATTTGCATATACTTTATAATGTATCAACAAACCTGACAACTTCTACACTATGGAATGGCTGACGCAGCCTGAGGCATGGATTGCTCTGGCTACCCTTACCGCACTGGAGATAGTGCTCGGAATCGATAATATTATTTTCATTTCCATCCTGGCAGGAAGGCTTCCCGAAGCACAGCGTTCAAAAGGCAGAGTGATGGGTCTGGGCCTCGCCATGGTTTCCCGTATTGCTCTGCTGCTCTCTATCACCTGGGTCATGGGACTGACAACAGGCCTCTTTACGGTTATGCAGCACGAAGTATCCGGCCGGGACCTGATACTTTTTGGTGGCGGTCTTTTCCTGCTTGCAAAAAGCACCATGGAAATCCATCACAGCCTTGAGGGTGCGGAAGAGTCGAAGCATGCTTCCGGAAAAACGATAAGCTTTGCATCGGTACTTCTGCAGATAGCGCTCATCGATATTGTCTTTTCACTCGACTCGGTAATTACAGCTGTCGGCCTTGCTGAAGAGATAGCGGTCATGATTATCGCTATCGTCATTTCCGTTGTCATTATGATGCTCGCGGCAAAATCAATTAATGATTTCGTCGACAGGCACCCGACGATCAAGATGCTTGCGCTGAGCTTCCTGCTGCTTGTAGGCGTCACGCTTGTCGCGGAAAGTGCCGGCTTTGAATTCCCTAAAGGATACATCTATTTCGCCATGGCTTTTTCTGTCGGGGTTGAAATGCTCAATCTCCGCATTCGTAAAAAAGAACCCGAGCCGCTGCACCTTCGCAAATCATCACCTGCTGAACCTGCCGGAGAGTAGCGACAGCAAACCTTTTTGTCAACAATGGAACAGACAACGCTTTCGGAATGTTTTAGCTAAATCTATAGCCTGCAGTTCAATAAGAGAAGCAAGGAGCAAAGATGCCCATACCTGAACCTCTCGAACCCCGGCAGCTCTATACCACCTGCGACCCAAAAAGTTTTTCTTTCACAAGCACCGCTGATCTTGACGGAGAAATAAAAATATCCGGTCAGGAAAGAGCCAGACAGGCAATACGTTTCGGTGTCGGAATGAAACAAAGCGGCTTCAACCTGTTTGCTCTGGGACCGTCAGGAACAGGCAAACAAACCGCTCTTGAACAGTACCTGCAGGAGATTGCCCCTCATGAACCGGTTCCCGATGACTGGTGCTATGTCTACAATTTCGAAAATTCACGACAGCCGACCGCGATCGCGCTGCCCGCCGGTAAAGCGTGCCGTTTCAGCCATGAAATGAAAGAGCTTGTCGAGGGGCTGTTTTCTACCATACCCGGAGCTTTCAGCAGCGAAGAATACCAGGAACAGGAAAAAGTCATCAAGGAACAGTTCAATGAGCAGCAGGCATCGGCAATTGAGGAACTTGAAAAAAAAGCCGCCGAGCATGATATTGCGCTGATCAGGACCCCTTCCGGCTTTGCTTTTGCACCTTTAAAAAAAGGCGAAGTGCTCAATGCAGAAGCCTTTATGCGCCTGAAAGAGGCAGAAAGAAATGCCATTGAAAAAGAGATCACCAACTTGAAGGGGGCCATGCAGAGCATTATGATGCAGATCCCCAAGTTACAGCGGGAAACTCAGGCAAAGCTTAAAGAGCTCAATCAGCAGGTCGCGAGTTTTGCCGTCAAGCCTCTTTTCGCTGAGCTGAAAAACAGCTATCAGGATCAACCGGCAGTTACACTCTATCTTGATGCTGTAGAAAAAGATGTGGTCGAAAACTTCAACCAGTTCCTTGAAAAAGAGTCATCTTCACCGATGATGCCCATCGGCCCGGGAGAACTGAAAAACATGACCAGCCAGCAGCTTCACCGTTATAGCGTCAATGTCATTATCGATAACAGCAAAACAAAAGGCGCGCCGGTAATCTATGAGGACAAGCCGTCGACCCAGAACCTGGTAGGGGATATCGAACATCTTGCACAGATGGGAATGCTTGTCACAGACTTCACGCTGATAAAATCCGGAGCCCTTCACCGCGCAAATGGAGGTTACCTTATCCTCGACGCGAGACGTCTTCTGCTGGAACCACTGGCCTATGAAGCACTCAAAAAAGCGATAAGAACCCGGCAGATCCGTATCGAGTCCCTGGCGCAGCTCTACGGGATGGCAAGCACCGTATCCCTCGATCCTGAGCCTGTCCCTCTCAACACCAAAATCATTCTTCTCGGTGAGAGAAGGCTCTACTATATCCTCAGTTCCCATGATCCTGACTTTAACGAGCTTTTTAAAGTTGCCGCCGACTTCGACGATGAGATGGAGCGGAACGAAGAAAGTCACCTCTCTTATGCGAGCTTTATAAGCTCTATCGTCCGTCGGGAGAAACTGCGACACCTCGACAAATATGCTGTGGCGCGCATGACGGAATACGGGTCAAGGCTCTCGGGTGATTCCGGAAAGCTCTCCACGCACATACAAAGCATCACCGATCTGATACATGAATCGAACTTCTATGCCGCAGAAAATGATCATGAGCTGATTACCCCGGATGACGTGATACAGGCTATTGAAGCGAGAAAGTACCGGGCCGGACGCATCCCCGGAAAAATTCAGGAAGCCATACTCCGGAACACCATACTCATTGACACAGAGTCAGAAAAAGTCGGGCAGATCAACGGACTGGCAGTCTATATCCTCGGAGATCAGAGTTTCGGAAAACCGAGCCGCATTACCGCAAGTATCAGGCTGGGAAAAGGCGAGGTGGTGGACATCGAGCGAGAAGTTGACATGGGCGGCCCGATCCACTCGAAAGGAGTGATGATCCTTTCAGGATTTCTCGGGGGAAGGTTTGGAGAACAACAGCCGCTGTCGCTTTCTGCCTCTCTTGTATTTGAACAGTCCTACGGCGGGGTTGACGGTGACAGCGCCTCATCAGCCGAGCTTTACGCCCTGCTCTCGGCTATTTCAGGCAAACCGATTAAGCAGAGTTTTGCTGTAACCGGCTCAGTCAATCAATACGGAGAAGTACAGGCTATCGGTGGCGTTAACGAAAAAATCGAAGGTTTTTTCGACCTCTGTCAACAACGTGGACTTACGGGCAAACAAGGTGTTCTTATACCTGCGTCCAACGCAAGAAACCTCATGCTCAGGGAAGATATTGTCGCGGCCGTCTCTGAAGGAAAATTCTCTATCTATCCAGTAACGCACGTTGACGAAGGAATAGAAATTCTCACAGGGGTAGCGGCAGGCGAAAAACTGGATGACGGAACGTATCCAGAAGGCACTATCAACGGCCTTGCCGTAGCAAAACTGATAGCGATGTCGGAAAAACAGAAAAAGTATTCCTCAAGACCGGACAACGACAAAAACCCGGAGGAGTGATGGCCGGGAAAACACAAACGATCAAGATACACCGTATAAGCGTCGCTCTCGACTGTTCTCCGCATAGTCGGGCATCTCTTGTCGCGGCCGCTGAAATAGCAGCGATTCTGCATGCGGAACTGCTCGGGATTTTTGTCGAGGATATCAATCTGATCCGTATGGCTGAACTGCCTTTCTGTCAGGAAATACATATTCATACCGCACGAAGCGAGCCTCTCGATACGCTGAAGCTTGAACGTCTGCTGCGGCTTCAGGCGAAAGAAGCCTACGACCTTTTCAGAGAAACCGCTCTTCGTTTCGGGCTCCCCTATACGTTCAGGACTCTTCGAGGTCCGGTACCCTCGGAAGTATTGACTGCTGCTCTTGAATCCGATCTGCTGGCTCTGGGAAGATCCGGCAGAACACCGGTATGCCGGAAAGGTCTTGGGTCAACCGCAAAAAAAGCTGTCGAAGAAGCGACAACCAATATTCTCCTCGCACACTCAGGGGTCAAACCGGACGGGCCGATTCTTGTTGTGTTTGATGGTTCACGAGGCTCAATACGTTCTCTTGAAACAGCTTGCAGCATCGCAAGCGCGAAAAACACACTGCATATATTTCTGATCACAAACACCGAATCTGCGTCATTGCGCCTCAGGGAAGAAACCCTGTCAATCATCGGCGACTGGAAAGAGAAAGCCGAGCTGCATGTACTTCCCTGGACCGACAGCACCATGCTCGCACAATGCATACACATGACAGGCCCCGGACTTATCGTTCTCAGCGACAGTAGCGAAGCGGTAAGCCGTGAAACCGTCTACAGACTTATCGACTCGACAAACTACCCGGTACTGCTGGTCAAAGGCACCGCATGAACGATTCTCTCTTACAGAGCCCATAACCTCGGCTCGCAGCAGCCTTCTACTGCTATCCATAGTATTTGGAGTCCATCTTAACGGACAATCTCGGAGAGCAGAATCGCGGCTGAAACCGCAGCGTTCAATGACTCGACACCCGCATCTTTTCTGCTGCGGGGTATAGTAATCTGCAGGTCGGCTTTCCGAAGAATAGAGATGCTGACACCCTTCGCCTCATTGCCGATAACCAGAACCATTCTTTCCGGCACAGCATGCTGAAGACGAAAATCGGTTCCATGAAGTGATGAACAGGCAATTTCATAGCCCGCAAGACGCATGGTATCAAGCTCTTTCTCAAGATTATCCACACCGTAGTGGTTCAGACAGAAAACGCTTCCAGCCCCGGCCCTTATGGCTTTAGGATTATATCTGTCCGCTGTTCCGGGACCGCACACAACAGCAGAAACTCCGAACCAGGCTGCGGTTCTGAGAATGGTACCGACATTTCCGGGATCCTGAACATCATCGAGTGCGACCACCAGCTCTCCGGCATCCTGCTCTTGAGGAATAACTTCTCCTTTCGTTTGCATCGGCTGGCTGAAGATGCCTACGATCCCCTGTGCAGTGGAAGTCCCGGAGAGCTTCCGGGCATCATCAGAATCGATAAGATATATTTTCTTTTTATAGCGTTCTCTTTGCGGGATATTGGAAAGTTGCTCCTTTTCAACTAACAGCGCGATGAGATAACCGGGGTCGGGAATGTGATGCAACAGTTCGGTAACCGTTCTGAGCCCCTCGGCGAGAAACAGCCCTTCCCTGTCCCGGTATTTTTTCTGCTGAAGCTTCGCGAATCGCCTGATCAGCGATTTTCCTGCGTCAGGATAGGAGTCAACCGTCATTTCTTCTTAAGGGCATGTTTGAAACGGTTGATAACATCTCCCGGTTTATGTGAAAATTCATCGGGAGTCGGGGGAATCATTCCGGCAAAATCATCCGGCCTGATATCAAATGAACTGGTTCTGCCGTTTGCCTCTCCTCCGGGATTCTTTCCCGTCAGTGTCTCCTCCATATATGCCTCCATCTCCTCATGATCGAGAGATGCTCGTAATCCGGCGCTCCCGCCGGCAGCCTTTGCCAAAGCTTGTCTGAGCGGCTGAAGAAACCGGTTTTTATCTACCCCCTGCAAATCAAGCGCATACTGAAGCCGTTTGAACGCCACTGCGTCCATTGCATCTATCTTGAAAAGCATCTGCTCGTATCCGCCAAAACCTTTTGCCAACTCACGCAGTAACGGATCAAGCTCTTCAAAAGGATCTTCAGGTGCTTCCTGTATATCTGACCCGGAAAAGGATTCAGCGATATCAGGGGAAGAAACCTCCTGTTTCTGTTCCGGTTTTTTCCTTTTTTTCCGCCGACCTGAAAGAAACTCTTCATCGACCTCATAGCCATCCAGCAGCTTCCGTACCTTTTCATCTTTCATCGCGCGCGCGCGCCTTGTGGAAACTGATTCAATTTCAGGACGCTTGCCCTTCAGCAGGGTAATGCCAAACAGAACCCCGAGTGAAGCGAGAAAAACGATAAACGGCAGAAATAACAATTCAAAACGAATACCATACAGCGCGATGACTACAGCCTCCGAAATGATCAGCAAAAATGATAACCCTATGACAATTCTTGCCACCAGACGTTCGTTCATATTGACAGCACACATTTAATTTTCAATACAGCCCTTTCAGCTTGCCATAACAGTCTACATAATTCCTGATAATTTTTATACTCTTGGGGCACCTCTATTTCTTGTGATGAGCGGTTCAGGTGCAATGCGAACGAAGCGCAGAAACAAACAACTACCGAACATGGACATAAACCGTACAATCGAGCTCATTTCTCCTGCCGGAGACCGCACATCGCTTCTTGCCGCCCTTCAGGCGGGAGCAGACGCAGTCTATTTCGGAGCTGAGGGGTATAATATGCGAGCGGCCAGCAGAAGTTTCACGCACGATGATTTTGAGACGATAACCGACCTGTGCGCGACCTATGACGCAAAAGCATACCTGGCACTCAATACCGTGATTTACGATGAGGAACTGCCGGACGTTCAAAAGGCGGTTCGGGCAGCACAAACGGCAGGTCTCGACGCGATTATCTGCTGGGACCAGTCAGTTATAGACGCGTGTCGGGAAGCCGGGATGCCCTTTCACCTCTCAACGCAGGCATCAGTCAGCAATTACCACGCGGTAAACTACTATGCCTCGCTTGGCGCGGAAATGATCGTGCCCGCACGTGAACTGACCCTTGAACAGATCAGGAAGATTACCGAAAGAATCCGCCGGGAAAAGCTGGACGTAGCCATCGAGTGCTTTGTTCATGGCGCCATGTGCATGGCCGTGTCGGGAAGATGCTTTCTCTCGCAGGACATCTTCGGACGTTCAGCCAACCGCGGCGCATGCATGCAGCCCTGCAGACGCCGTTACAGGGTCATCGATAGCGATGACGGTCATGAGATCGATCTGGGGACAGATACCGTGATGAGTCCCGAGGATCTTTGCACCATTACGTTCATTGACAAACTCATCGATGCAGGAATAACCGGCTTCAAGATAGAAGGCAGGAACCGAAGTCCTGAATATGTCCATACCACAACGGCATGCTACCGCAAGGCTATCGACTATGCTCTCGAACATAGACATGAAAAACAGTTCAGACGCCATTTTGAAGCCCTGACGAAAGAACTGACCACGGAACTTCAAAAAGTATACAACCGCGGATTTTCACATGGATTTTATCTTGGCGCCCCTGTTGATTCATGGACACAGCAGTACGGGTCTCTTGCCACAGAAAAAAAAGTGTACGCAGGTACTGTTCAGAAATACTACCCCAAAGCAGAGGTGGCGGAAATCCTGATTCACACCAGAGGAATACACGCGAAAGAAAAGCTCTCAATCCAGGGAGCGACAACCGGACTGGTTATTCTGCATGCGCAATCGATACGGATTGACAATCAGCCGGCCCTCTCGGCATCAAAGGGGGATATTGTCACAATCCCGTGCGGGCAAAAAGTCCGTAAAAACGACAAGGTGTATGTGCTCGAACCACAGCATCCATTCTTATAGCTCCGCATGGATGACGCATCAGCCATTCAGCTATCCTGCTTTCCCGTCAACTTTCTGTTACATCGCATTGTTTCTATTTTTATATGAACATTTTTGGCTTACATTTCCCACTGCTGACACAACATTGGAACAGGAGTCTTACCGATGATCTATAAAGTTATTGCCAAACCGGAATTCAGGAAATTCATTGATGCCCTTGTCAGGCAGAACCTTTCTTACGCGCCAAGAGAGGTCGATGTCGATAAAAACGGCGAGCCTGTGTATCAGTTCAGAGAGGTTTCATCCGTTACCGACATTGCTTTCGACTACTCGGCTACCGCCTCTTCAGCAAAGCATTTTCTCATGCCGTTCAAAGAGGATCTCTCGAGGTTCACCTTTACCGATGGAGACTGGCAGCAGGATATCACCTATGAAGCAAAACCCCTTATTCTGATCGGACTGCGTGCCTGTGACATAAGCGCAATTAAAATACTGGACAGTGTTCTTCTCAATGGACATTTTCCGTCACCGCACTACCTCGCGAGACGCAAAAACACCTTTATCATCGGAATGGACCACCTTCCCCTTCCCGATTGTTTCTGCAAATCGATGAACCATCACACGGTCAATGACGGATTTAACCTCTTCTGTTCGGATATAGGCGACAGCTACTACCTGTCCATCAACTCATCGAAAGCCTTCAACTATCTCAAGGAATTCGAGGTAAACGATCCGACAGATGAAGATGACTGTAAACTTATCGAACGCCGGAAGCTGATCAAACAGAGCTTTAAGACCGAGGTTGAAGTTACCGGCCTGCCGAGCTTTCTCGATATCGAATTCGACTCGCCCATATGGAAAAAGTGGGGCGACAAATGTCTGAACTGCGGCACCTGCGCCATGGTCTGTCCAACCTGTTACTGCTATAACATGGAGGACCGGCCTGACACCGATCTGAAAGGATCGGCCAGGCAAAAACAGTTGTACTCCTGCAACCTGGTCGATTTCGCGGAAGTTGCCGGCGGACATAACTTCAGACCGAAAAACGGCGACAGACTGAAATACCGCTATTATCACCATTACCTCGGATTCGCTGAAAATGCCAATCAGCAGATATGCGTGGGATGCAACAGATGCGGACGAGCCTGCCTTGCCGACATTAATCCCAAAGATGTCATCAATGACCTTAGAATGGAGAAAGAATCATGCATGATATGCGCTTCACCATCCCCCCCCAGGACGTAAACAGGGAACCGTTTGCCCGGAATGTTCCGGATTTCCACTACAGGTCTGCGATCATGCAAACCGACAGGGGATATAAATGCCGCATAACAAATATCGTCTCCCTGACAGAACAGGAAAAGCTGTTTCAGCTGAGAATCCTCGACCCCGATGAAAGAAATCTGTTCAGGTTTCGCCCTGGTCAGTTCCTCATGCTGCAGGTTCCGGGTTATGGAGAGATCCCGATTTCCATATCAAGCTCGACCAGCAATAACGAGCAGATTGAACTGTGCATCAGAAAAGCCGGGCATGTCACCAGCACGCTCTTCCAGACCCGGAAAGGAGCCCACGTCGCCATCAGGGGACCTTTTGGATCATCCTTCCCCATGGAAGAGATGATGGACCAAAATATCATCCTTGTCGCGGGAGGGCTCGGTATCGCTCCGCTGCGCGCACCGCTTTTCTGGATCAACGACCACCGGGACCGCTACCGCGATGTGCATATGCTCTATGGAACTAAAGATCCCTCTCAGTTGCTGTTTACCTACCAGTTTGATGAATGGAAAAAAATCAACCATATCGATCTGCATACGATCGTAGAGAATGCGACAGAGGAATGGGAAGGCAGAACGGGAATGATCACGGAGCTGTTCAGTGACATAGCAATCAAGCCTGAAAACACCTATGCTATTGTATGCGGCCCTCCCGTAATGTTCAAGTTTGTTTGCAATTACCTCGATAAACAAGGCATCCCGATGAACCGTATGTTCGTCTCTCTTGAAAGACGTATGCATTGCGGCATGGGTAAATGCTGTCGCTGTATGGTAGGATCGACATTTACCTGCGTTACAGGCCCGGTTTTTGATTACTGGTCCGTCATGAATCTTAAAGAAGCAATCTAAGGAGTCAGCCGTGCAACATCTCGGGTTCTCTCATACTAAACTGAAAATCGGCTCGTTTGACTTCACCTGCTGTGAAGGATGCCAGCTGCAACTCGCCAATCATGAGGCCTCTCTTCCAGCCTTTCTGGAATTGCTCGATATCAGAAATTTCCGTGAAATATCATCGGAACGGCACGACGACTACGACATCGCTCTGGTCGAAGGAAGCATCACCAGGCAGGATGAGGTCGAACGCCTAGAAACCATCCGTAAAAACGCGAAAGTTCTTGTCGCCTATGGCAGCTGCGCGTGCTTCGGCGGGGTCAACAGTCTGAAAAACAACTTTCCTCTTGACGAAACAGTCAGGGAAGTCTACGGCGACAAATCCGTTGACACCCTCCCGGTCAGAAAAATAAGCGATGTTGTCAAAGTGGATTATTCCATACCGGGCTGCCCCGTCTCAAAAGAAGAGGTTGAAAGAATTATAGTGAGCATCGCCACAGGCTCGATAATCAGCCTCCCCAAATATCCCGTTTGCGTCGAGTGCAAACAACGTCTCAACACCTGCCTGTTCGATCTGGGAGAGATTTGCCTTGGTCCGATAACCAGAGCCGGTTGTGACGCGGTCTGTACGTCAGGAAAAACCCCCTGTCTCGGCTGTCGCGGCCCTGCTGATGACATCAACTTTCAGTCATTCAGGCAA
>RRYU01006311.1_pt1 | contig 15091 bp, 14 predicted proteins | sample 2162651 | NCBI WGS metagenome assembly RRYU01 (sample SAMN10267283, study PRJNA491782) | microbial mat metagenome | isolation source: biomat in the production well | place: Japan: Minami-Kanto gas field, natural gas well KTG3 | collected 2017-06 | reverse complement strand
CTGTGCCGCCGGTTGCGACCTGAAGCAGTCCTTCCTTAGCGCAGGAGGCTCCGGTAAACGCCCCTTTTTCATGACCAAACAGTTCTGACTCAAGCAAGGTTCCGCTGAGTGCGCCGCAGTCTATGATTACGAACGGCTTGTCTGAGACCTGACTGAGATTGTGTATTGCCCGTGCCGCCAACTCCTTGCCTGTTCCTGACTCTCCTTCAATAATTACGTTGCAGCGAACATCTGCAACCTTTTTGATGGTATTGAACACCTCCTGTAGAGCTGTTGAGTTCCCTATAATATCCTGAGTACTCTTCTCGTCCTCAAGCTGGGTGCGCAAAATTCTGTTTTCACGACGCAGTCGCATCCGTTCCATATTTTTGTCTGCCAGCAACAGCAGCTCTTCCATATCGAATGGTTTTTTCAGAAAATCACTTGCCCCCAGTCTCAGCGCTTCGATTGCATTATTTACGGTGCTGTGGGCAGTTATTATTATGACGGGTACTTCACAATCCTTGTTTCTGATCTCACCGAGAAGTTCCATGCCATTCATTCCTGGCATCTGTAAGTCAGTGATTATTACGTCAGCCCCATTCTCCTTAAAATATTTCAGGGCCTCTCTTGGGTCGTAGAAGACTTGACTCTTATAGGGCGTGCCTTCACAAAAGCGTTGTAATAGCTCACCGGCCGTTGGGTCATCATCTACAAACAGCAGTGTGTATTCTGTATTCATATATTTGATTATGTTACCAGATCATCCATTCATTATTGTTTGTGTAGGCTTTTATGTCAGGTCCTGGACATAATTGTATTTATTCTTAGATTAATTATGAAAGCAAGGAAATAGATGCCCGAACGCCACCATCTTTCCTATTTATAAGCTCCAGAATACCGTTATGGCGCTCAATAATCCCCAGACAGATAGATAGACCCAGACCGCTCCCCTGTCCGATCGGTTTGGTGGTAAAGAAAGGGTCATAGATACTGCTCATCTGTTTTGGTGAAATCCCGCTGCCCCTGTCCTCAACTATAAGTTGTAATACAGCATCAGCCGCCATGGCAGACACCTTTACCTCACCACCCTTTGGTGATGCATGTATAGCATTGTTTAACAGATTGATCATTGCCTGTTGTAACAGGTCCCGGTCACCGTCCAGCATTAGTCCGTCATTTGCCACCAATGTGATAGTGACCTCACGTTTCATAGCTTCATCCTGAACCAGAGCAATGGTCTCCTCCAACCATGGTTTCACCTCGATGCGACTCTTGTCTGGAGGAACCTGGCGTGCAAAGTTCAGTATCCCTTTTACAATGCGGGAGACTCGGCCTGCCTCCTCTCGGACTTTGTGTATATCCTCTCTCAGACGAGTCTCTCCCTCTGGCACTTCGCGTTCAATAAGCTTTGTTAGGGATAGGATGTTGCCTAGTGGATTATTAATCTCATGGCCTATGCCAGCAGCCATCTGTCCAATCGATGCCAGCTTTGCTGTCTGTACCATTGCCTTTTGTGCCTGGTCTCGTTCTGTTTCAACTCGCAGTAATTTACGTGTCATATAATTAAACGCCTCACCCGCCTTGCGCATCTCCTTTGGTCCACGAACATCCAGCTTTTCTGTTTTACCATCTGCGTAGGCGGTTAGCCCCTTCACCAGTTTTCCAACTGGATTGGCGATCTGTTCAGCGCCAAATTTGGCCAATATCAAACTTATCATAAGGGCGATGATCATACTTACGATGACGCCAAGTCTGATTCGCTCAAACGGAGCATACAACTCATTCAGATCAACGCGGCTGATGATCATCCAGCTTACAAGTTGGTCCGGATAGGGATGATACTCCCGAAAATATATTCTGGTTTGACTCTTTTCATCATCGATAAAGCCAGATTCATGATTAAATGTCTCTGCGTATAACTGCGGATAGACCTCCTTCAGACGTTCGGCAAAACTGCGCTCTCCACTAAATCTCAGACCTTCCACATCATCGTATAGAATTAGGCCGTCACGTTGCAGGTTTTCTGGGTTACGCTCAGCAATCAATAAGCTTGCGTTATTCAGCCTGGGGAATCTATCCAAAACCCGGTCCAGAGATCCAAGTGGTGGGTCCACCATAAAATAGCCGATAAGTTTTTCTTTATGATCCAGCGGCACGATAGCACTCATAATGGGTGGCTGGTCCCCAATCAACTCATCATTGACCTGCCCAGGATAAAAAATACTTCTCACCTCATTTGCCGTAAGAGAGTTGAGCGATTGCACAAATCCCCCAGGCGCTGGCTTATCCTCAACGAACGGAAGCTCTGTTATCTCGCCAGCGGCAGGTTTTGACCAACGCGTATAGTTCACCTTGATGACTGATCGGCCATTCGTATCCAATATCCGAACCGCTCCAAGATCCCGCATAATGGATTGAAAAGTTTCCAGGAAACCATTAATCCAATCGGTTCTAAGAACATATTGAGGGTGAAGCTTGCCTTGTCTGTGCTGATCCAGAACAGGGAGGTAACGCTGCATAGCAGGTACAGACACAAGCCCTTTAACCAGTTCCCTCTCGACCAAAAACCTACGATCTACGGTACTGACGATACTATCGAGACTGTTATGAACCTCACGATTCACATTAGCCGTGTACTGACTTTCGCTATAGGCAGTAACGATAAGTACCAGCGCTGCCAATGGCACCACTGCGGCTGGAAATATCCATAAAAAAATACTTGTATTCAGACGCATGTCTTACTCATGAAGAGATATTTTTACCATTGTAGTAACACCTGAGGCATATCATATACTATCGTACAGACTCAACAGAATTACCCCAAGCCAACAACAGTCTAACCCACACTCTACCAATGGAGAAAACATGCTGCGACAGCCACTAGCCTTAATCATGCTGATACTGGTGTCTGGAATAACCACAGGAAGCGAACCAGACAACGAGACAATCGTTACCTACAAAACCAATAGCGATTACCAGATGGTAAGAGAATCTCTTGAAATCGCCATCACTGGCCAGGGACTTGTTATCAGCGGGATCTTGCATGTTCAGGAGATGCTAGACCGAACAGCAAAAGACCTGGGCTATAACAAGAATGTTTACACCTCAGCAGAGTCATTCGAATTTTGCAGCGCAAACATCTCACATCAGATGACTCAAGCAGATCCTAGAAACATCACCACCTGCCCCTTCAGCATATCTGTATATCAGCTAGACAGCGATCCCGGCCAGGTATACGTGGCATATCGCAAACCAGTTTTTATCGGAGACTCCAAAGAGATCGAAAAGAAAGCTCTCAACCTGCTGGACACTATTTCAAGAGAGGCTATCGAATAGGCAATAAGAAATAGAGTTACTTATAATTCATCTTCCTTTCTCAAAGTAGCAGAAGTGATAAATGAATACATAGTTCATGGATCTAAATAATAGAATCGGGCAACCCCATTATTTTACTTAACCGGCACTATCTTTAACCCACCCTGCTGTGGTGGTGGGTCGGTTTTTGTGTAACCGGCTGGAAGCTGAAAAAGAGTTTCTGGTTGGGTTCCAACTTTTATGTTTCGTAGTTCATTTACCATTCCGCCGGGGCCTTCTTCACGCACAGCCAGTTTCAATATCGGATCGTACCATTGGAAAGAGCTGGCGGTTCGCTCATTCCAGGACGACACCAGTTCCCACTTCTCTACAGATCTGCCATTAACCGTTTCCTGCCCTACCAGATGCATCTCTGCCTTCTGGCCATTTGGCATTTGCTGAACTAGTGGAAAGCCGTTTTCCACATCAACCCATCGCAGCATTTTTACGTCCTGGTTTTTGTAAGAGACTATAATTTCCCACTTGACTGCCTCTCTGGAATTGATGGTTTCATGGCCCTGCTTGGTGCATGTGGTATTGATCTGCCCGACACATGGGTTGGCATATACCTCAGCAGGTGATGGCGATGGCTTGGCCGGTAATTCTACATAGGTCTTCTTGGCCGGATTGAGCCGCCGTGAAATCCCATGCTTGGGAATGTAAATTTCTACAACCTTATCTGAGCCAATCATATATTCGATGCGTCTCTTGCCTTCACTTCCGACATACATCTTTGCGGAACTAGTCTTCTGCTGTGGCAGTGATCTGACTGCATCTGCTACAAACTCTTCCCCGTAGGAATCCGCCAACACCACCACAGGCAAAAATAACACACTAACTATAAGTGATTGTAGTAATCTTCGGCGCATCTTTAATATTTCCTAAATAGTTGTCTCCGCACTTCCAACTTTCAGCGCGGATGTTAGCATATAGGGGTTGTTTGAGACCAAGAACAGCATAAATACAATATTTTTCTGGACTAAGCCACAGGCTCCATCATATTCTTATCTGTTATATCCACAAGTTGATTTAATTGTACTAAGCCCACGGTTTCCGATATAAATTCTCGGTTTACCAAGCGCTTTTACAATCATGGATAAGATAATAATTCCTATTGCAGCAACTTCTAAACTTGGAGAATTATATGGCTCATATTGTGATAATTGGTGCAAGTACTGGTGGGCTACCTGCGGCCTATGATATTAAAGCCAAGCTAGGAAGCGCGCATGAAGTCACTGTCATCAACGTCTTACCCACTTATAGTTTTGTGCCGTCAAACCCTTGGATTGCCGTTGGCTGGCGCACTCGCGCTCAGGTAACCTTTGATCTTGAGGCCCCGCTCAAGAAAAAAGGCATAAATTTTATCGCCGCTACAGTAAGCGCGATTGAGCCGGATGAAAACAAGGTAACACTAAGCGACGGCAAGTCTATAGACTACGACTACCTGATAATAGCTACCGGACCAAAGCTTGCCTTTGACGAAGTGGAAGGACTGGGACCTCAGGGTCATACTCAATCTATCTGCACCTTGGGTCATGCCGAAGAAGCCTACGAAAAATGGCAGGATTTCGTAAGATCTCCCGGCCCCATCGTTGTAGGCGCCGCACAGGGTGCATCCTGTTTTGGTCCAGCCTATGAGTTTGCCATGATCATGGATACTGCACTTCGGCGTAAACGCATTCGAGATCAGGTGCCAATCACATTTATAACCTCTGAGCCATACATTGGTCACTTGGGATTAGGCGGAGTTGGTGATTCAAAGGGCCTACTGGAATCAGAAATGCGCCAACGCCACATATCTTTCATTACCAATGCCAAGATCACCAAGGCCGAGGCAGGAAAACTGCACGTTGTCGCACACAACCGCAAAGGCGAAGAAACCGAGCATCACGAGCTTCCATTTTCCTTCTCCATGATACTGCCTGCCTTTAAGGGCATAGATGCAGTAAACGCAGTGGGAGAAGATCTGGTAAACCCACGTGGCTTTATAAAGGTCGACAAATACCAGCGTAATCCGAAGTGGCCGAATATCTACGCCGTTGGTGTGTGTATAGCTATTCCTCCTGTTGAGGCAACACCAATACCCACCGGAACCCCAAAGACAGGGTATATGATCGAATCAATGGTTACTGCCAGCGTGAACAATATCTGGCACGACATCAACGGCGGACAGCCAGAGGCTGTCGCCACCTGGAACGCCTTCTGTCTTGCAGATATGGGCGATGTTGGCGCTGCCTTTATAGCTCTGCCTCAGATTCCACCACGCAATGTCACTTGGGCTAGGCGTGGCCGTTGGGTCCACTGGGCCAAAGTTCTTTTTGAAAAGTACTTCATCCGCAATATGAAAAAGGGGACCACCGAACCTCTCTACCAGAAATATGCCCTGCGTCTAATGGGCATTGACCGACTGAAGCCAGGCGGCAGATAACTTCGCATAGAATAAACTGGCTTCTCCACACGTTAATTAAATACCTCCAGATATGCCTTTGGCTTGTGAAATAAAAAATAAATGAAAATAGTAAACGGACTCCATTTTAATAATATCCGTGGCGATATATACGGAGGCCTTACTGCCGCCGTTGTCGCACTTCCGTTAGCGCTGGCTATGGGTGTTTCATCCGGTGCCGGGCCTATTGCAGGCATCTACGGCGCTATCTTTGTGGGGCTATTTGCATCCCTGTTCGGCGGAACCCCGGCCCAGGTCTCTGGACCTACCGGACCGATGACGGTAGTAATGGCAGTCGTATTTACCGAATACACAGCCATGTTCCCTAACGATCACGCACATGGAGCAGCCCTGGCATTTACTGTGGTAATTATGGGAGGGCTGTTTCAGATCGGATTCGGCCTGATGAAGATGGGCAAGTATATAAACCTGATCCCACATCCCGTGGTATCAGGATTTATGAGCGGTATAGGAGTAATCATCATCCTGCTGCAACTCCCTCCCCTGCTCGGCTATGCCCCGGTTACCAGACCCATGGAATCTATCGAGGAGTTACCAATAATCTTATTTGAACCTATGGTAGCCCCCCTGATGATAGGATTGCTGGCCCTGGTTATCGTCTATTTTCTTCCCAAACGCATAAACCAAATCCTACCATCCCCACTGCTTGCCCTTTTCCTCGGTACGCTCGTGCTATATCTATGGCAAGGGGGAGATATCACCAGCGCAGTTGAGAACGGTCATACCATCTACCGGCTTGGAGAGGTTTCAGTGCTGGGGAACATTCCAACAGGTATACCAACACCAATACTTCCAATGTTTGAGTTTGGCCTGTTGGCAGGGATGGTTAAATCAGCACTCATGCTTGCTGCCCTGGGTAGCATAGACTCCCTGCTCACCTCGCTGGTGGCAGACAATGTGACTCGCACCTTTCACAAATCAGACCGTGAGCTTATCGGCCAGGGCATCGGCAACACCATAGCGGGATTTTTTGGTGGTCTGCCTGGTGCTGGTGCCACCATGCGTACAGTGGTAAATGTACGCGCTGGCGGACTTACCCCCATATCTGGCGCTCTGCACGCAGTGGTGCTTCTTGCCATCGTACTGGGGGCCGGTACTGTGGCACGCTATATTCCACACGCCCTGCTGGCGGGCATTCTGGTAAAGGTCGGCACCGATATCATCGACTGGGATTACCTGAAACGTCTGCGTACCGTCCCTATAGCTGGCATTGTAGTAATGCTTACCGTGTTCCTAATCACCGTATTCGTAGACCTGATCACCGCAGTTGCAGTTGGCATGATCATGGCCTCCTTTATCTTTATGCAACGCATGGTCGATCTACAGATTGATTCGGTTACAGCTATCACAAACCCACAAGATGAATCACCTCTATCTGAGGAGGAATCACAACTCCTGGAGGCAGCTAAAGGACGCATACTGCTCTACCATGTATCCGGGCCTATGAGTTTTGGTGCAGCCAAGTGGATGGTGCGGATGATAGCCGATTTTGACAAATACGATGTACTGATTCTTGACCTATCAGATGTACCGCATATAGATTTCACCTCGTGCAAAGCCCTTGTGGATATTTTGCACAACGCCTGGTCAATCAACAGCGAGACCTTTCTCGTGGATTGTAAAAAGCCTGTCTACCGGACACTCAGAAAACAGGGGGTTGTAGGAAAATTCCAAAAATACCAACTCAAGAGACAGCGCATTAATGCATTGAGAGACGGATTAAAGATTATAGAGGGTCTTGAAGCGGCCGAAGCCAAACTTCAGGGCGATAAGAAGTAAATTTTTAAGGAATCTTTAGTTTAATTCAGAGATCCCCTGGCACCCATGCTGGATTGATCAGTATAAATAGGGCTATAGTTTCCCCATGGAAGGAATAACCACAGGCCTACTTTGGGATGTCTTCAAGCACGTCCGTTCCTGGCTAGCCAACCTTGACCGTGCCAGCGAGTCCAGAAAACAACAATCCATTAAGGCCCTGCGAGATGTTGTAACCGCCTCCCGTGAAACCGCAGTTTATCTTCGCCAGATTAAAGATACCGGTAAATCCAACCATCAAACCGAGGCTCACCTTTCTGTATTGTGGACCGAGTTGGGTTTTGCCCTGGAAGATCTTCAGATTAATAAACTGGCTAAAAGATGTCAGATCAAGGGTAAACACTGGTCCAATCCAAAACATTATAACGAAGACTTTTTAATCAAAGCGGATGTCAGCCTGGAACGCATGGAGCAACTGGCTCGTCAGATATTGCATGAGGTTAAATAATAATTTATGCATTCAATCGGACCAATAGAGGATTTTGCAGAAGAAGGAATCTACCCTATTCTCATTTACGGTCATGATCTTTTATTGGTAAACAGTGATGGGCATTACTATCTTATAGAAAACAAGTGCGGCCATTTTGGTTTGCCCTTGGCTGATGGAGAAGTAATAAAAGATGAGATTTTTTGCCCACAGCACGGCATCTCTTTCGACTTGATCAGCGGTCAGGTTAAAAACCGACCATGGGAAAACTGTGCCCCCATCAACGTATATAAACTAAACATCGAAGATAGGCATATCTTTATCGACGACTCATCACTAATACAATAAACCAAGGAGAGACAATGGACATTACATCACTGCTGATATTTCTAATAATAGGTGCCATTGCTGGATGGCTTGCCGGAACTATCATGAAAGGACGTGGTTTTGGCCTGCTGGGAAATATTGTTGTTGGAATAACTGGTGCTTTTATCGGTGGCTTTGTGTTCAGCCTACTCGGTATTACCGCTGGCGGCTTGATAGGTTCAATAGTAACAGCCGTAGCTGGCGCAATAGTCCTATTGTATCTGGTTGGGATAATAAAGAAACTCTGAGCTATTCTAGCCAGAGAGGAAATGATCCAGCGGTTTTCGTGGTCTCCAGAAACGTCGAAGCGCAGCCGCATCAATTCTGTAAACAGATCCATTGCAAGGATAGAGATTGATATAACCTAGACGTTTTGACCCCACTGCTTTTAGTAGCGTCCCCATCCATGCGTCAAATTTTTCCACGGATTTAACCCAGCCATATGGGTCGGCGTCCAGCACTGGTCTTTCCAGTAGATCCACTACAACCAGCTGCCTCCCGCCATCTAATATCAGATCAGCGCTATCCCGGGGTAATGCAATGGGATCAAGTCCTGCGGCCTGCGCCATGCCACGTGCCAAAACTTCATCTCCAGATACCGAATCATAGTTCCTGTTTTCAATCGGATTAAAGCTGCCTCCTCCGTGCAGCCACAGACCATTAATTGCAAGTAGCCCTCTACCCTCACGATGTATGTTTACAGTTGCCGTATAAAACAACATCTGCACTTCATTCAATATGGATTCCCATCTGGCTGAATCTCCACCCTGCGGCAAAAAGCCGTGGACATTGCGGCCAATTACATCTGAGAGCGGAATAGTTTGGATATCAGCCTGACGCTCTAACCACAGATACCAGCGCTGGGGCGAATAAATCTCAAGCCGCCAGCCCGTATCGCTAAAATGTTTCTGGAACAGGTCAGCGAGCTGGTTTGCCTCATCCAGAGATATCTCAAGATGACCGGCATCAAACAGCAGAAGCCCGTCACCGTCTGGTCGCAGATGCACTGGAGAGGCCTGTAACCAATAGCCATCATCTTGCTGTCCGCTATCGGCAAGGCGACAAAAAGATGCTGTTGGAAGATCACTAGACGGATCTGCGTTCAAACCAAACAAGTGGAACAGAGTAGAACTGTAATCCCTCGCAGAGATTTCGGAGACACTGACCTTGGACAGACATTTTTCTATAACCGACGCCTTAGGCTTGATGTCAATTTCGCGCAGGGCCGGCATCGGGCCTAGCAGTCCAGGTACTAGCAGATCAATACTCGTTCGGTTCGGCATAGGTCAGACCGGCTGTTATCCGAGAGTAACTCTTACGCCTCCAGCTGTTCCATCCGGATGCGTGTGATCTTGCCGTTAGTGCTACTCAGCGCCTCTATCTTCTGTATTGCCTCGTTCATCTGGCGCTCCACCACCTTGTGGGTAAGCATTATCAGCGGAACATGTGTCTCGCCATCAATCGGCTGTTTCTGTTGCATCGCCTCAATGCTGATTCCGGCATCACCAAGAATTCCTGATACCTGTGCCAACACTCCCGGTACGTCCTCAACCTGCATCCGTAGATAGTATGAAGTCTCGACGTCTTCCATATCAAGAATAGGCAGATCTGAAAGTTCGCTGGGTTGGAAAGCCAGATGCGGCACCCGATTCTCTGGATCTACCGTCATGGCACGAACCACATCTACTACGTCTGCCACTACCGCAGATGCAGTCGGGTCTGATCCAGCACCGGCTCCGTAGTAAAGAGTTGGGCCAACCGCGTCACCCATAACCATGACCGCGTTCATCACGCCATCAACATTGGCGATCAGACGTTTCTCCGGGATCAGGGTGGGATGCACGCGCATCTCAATGCCTTTATCTGTCTTACGTGTAATGCCTAGGTGCTTTATGCGATAGCCAAGTTCATTGGCATAGGCTACATCCAAACCGGTTATCTTGCTGATGCCCTCGGTGTAGGTCTTCTCAAACTGTAGCGGAATACCAAAGGCGATAGAGCCGATGATGGTCAGCTTATGCGCCGCATCAATACCTTCCACATCGAATGTTGGATCTGCTTCTGCATATCCAAGCGCCTGCGCTTCGGCCAGAACGTCATCAAAATCACGTCCTTTGTCACGCATCTCGGTGAGAATGAAGTTGCCAGTTCCGTTGATGATACCTGCTGCCCACTGAATCTGGTTTGCTGCCAGACCCTCGCGAATGGATTTGATGATGGGAATGCCACCAGCCACTGCAGCCTCAAATGCGACAATCACGCCCTTCGCCTGAGCTGCGGCAAAGATCTCATCACCATGCATGGCAATCAGCGCCTTGTTGGCGGTGACCACATGTTTGCCGTTTTCAATAGCCTTTAGCACCAGCTCCTTGGCCGGTGAATAGCCGCCGATCAGTTCGATGATGATATCCACATCCGGGTTATTCACCACGGCGAAGGCATCATCTGTTATTTCAATATTCTCAATACCAGGAACAGTTGATGGATCAAGATCCCTAGCAGCAGCATGGGTGATGCTAATGCCACGACCAGCTCGGCGAGCTATCTCTTCTGCATTGCGTGTTAGAACTCTAAAAGTTCCACCACCAACCGTACCTAAACCTAACAGGCCAACTTTTACCGGGTTCAATCTTTTTCTCCTAAACTTTTGCCAGCCGCAATAAACCCGGCCTTTAAATCATTTCTAAACATATCTCTGATCCCACGAACCGCCTGCCTGGTGCGGTGTTCGTTTTCGATCAGACCAAAGCGCACATGATCATCGCCATACTCGCCAAAACCAATTCCAGGTGAAACCGCAACCTTGGCATCTTTCAATAACTTCTTACTAAACTCCAAAGATCCCATCTCCTTGTACTGCTCTGGAATTGGTGCCCAGACAAACATGGTCGCCTTGGGTCTTTCCACCGGCCATCCGGCTGCGGTGAGGCCATCGCACAGAACATTACGTCGGCTTTCATACATTTCGCAAATTTCTTTGACGCAATCCTGCGGCCCTTCTAGGGCGGCAATAGATGCAACCTGAATCGGTGTAAACATACCGTAGTCCAGATAAGACTTTATACGCGCCAGAGCCGCCACCAGTACCTTGTTGCCACACATAAACCCAACGCGCCAACCAGGCATGTTGTAGCTCTTGGATAGAGAAAAGAACTCTACGGCAATATCGTCTGCTCCAGGAACCTGCAAAATGGACGGTGCCTTATAGCCGTCAAAAACAATATCCGCATAGGCCAGATCATGAATTACCCAGATATTATGTTCACGGGCGATATCCACCACCTTCTGAAAGAAATCCAGATCAACGCACTGAGTGGTTGGATTGCCAGGGAAATTTATTACCAGCATCTTGGGGCGCGGCCAGGACTCGGTAATTGCCTGCTCCAGCTTCTCAAAAAAATCCACTCCAGGTATCAGAGGCACATGTCGGATATCTGCACCGGCAATTACAAAACCATATGGATGGATCGGGTAGGCTGGATTTGGAACCAGCACCGAATCACCCGGACCCATACAGGCCATGGAGAGATGGGCCAATCCCTCTTTTGAGCCGATAGTGACTATAGCCTGAGTCTCTGGATCAAGATCCACGTCATAACGAGTTTTGTACCAATTGGTTATGGCTCGCCTCAGACGGGGGATACCCTTGGACATAGAGTAACGATGAGTGTCCTTGCGCTTAGTCGCCTCAACCATTTTATCCACAATATGCTGTGGTGTTGGCTGATCCGGATTACCCATACCAAAATCGATAATGTCTTCGCCCCGCGCTCGTGCCGCCGCCTTTAATTCATTAACAATATTAAAGACATAGGGTGGCAACCGATTAATTCTACGGAAATCTTCCATTTCGGGCGTGGACACTGGGACCTCTACTGATGTGGGTTGAAGGAAAACAAGCAAGTAAGGTAACTGAGCAGGCGACAAAAAGTCAAAATAATTAGACGGATAGAGGCAGATAGATTATCTAATCTAGCTGGATTTTTCTAATGAAATTTCAAAGAACAATTCAACTTGCTGCGCCAGATCGCTTTAGGTATCTTGAATCCATGAAATTTTCCCTAGCAGATGATGGCAACAGCTACACAATTCGCGCCTATGATCATGGAGAAGTGGTCATAAACGAACACCGCCACACAAAAAGCGTCGTGGTGATGCCAAAACAGATTGTGGCCGACTGGCCACCACAGAGATTTGAAGATCTTACAGAAGACCACTTTATCGCCCTAAGTAAACTAGAGCCGCAACTGGTAATCCTTGGTACTGGAGATAAACAGCAATTTCCTCATCCTGCATTGTATGCCGCCCTTATTGAACAAGGTGTTGGCGTAGAAGTTATGGCCACTCCGGCAGCATGTCGTACCTACAACATTCTGGTTTCAGAGGGACGCAAGGTAGCGGCAGCTTTGCTGCTGGTTTGAGTAGAGACACAGGCTGATTATTTAGCGATCTTCCTGATCCATGGTTTTAGTCTCCTTATCTTGCGCGGAAGCTGTTCCAGTTTGGCCTTGGCTTCCGCACGCTGCACATAACTACCATATATGACAGAACATAGTCTCTTCCTCTTTCGTACAGAGGCTTGAGAATAAGTCTCTAACTGATAGAGTTCGCGCAGCTTCTTAACATAATCATCACAATGGTTTGAACGGCCTGAAGCATATAGCTGAATTGTGAAGTTGCTCGTTGGCTGTTGAGATACCCAGTCATAACCAGATGATTGGGAAGAGCCAGATTCTTTCACCACTTCATCTTTTTGTGCAACCGGCAGTCTCGGTCCCAACCTAGGCTGGGGCTCAGGCTTTGCCGATAAAACTGATGCAGCAATAGGTATAGCTACATCTTCCACCGCATTTTTTTCCTGTGGCTCCAAAGCAAGTCTGGATACAATGCGCGGATCATCATAAGCAATATTAGAAGGGCCACTTCTCTCACGAAACTGGAGCTGGTTCCTCGCGCGCATCTGCAAGACCGCATCAGATGCCTCCTGGGAACCATTCTTTGCCGCCTTATCGAACCAATAGAAAGCCTCTTTCAAATCCTGTGGCAACCCTATTCCCCAGTAATAGATTGTTGCCAAGTGGTATTGAGCATCAACAAATCCCTGGACCGCGGCTTGAGTCCACCAGTATTCAGCCATTTTATTATTGATAGCGCCATATCTGCCTTGATGATAATTATTACCAAGATTGAAGATGGCCGGGACAAAGCCATTATTAGCAGAGGCCGTCAGCCATCTTTTGGCATTTTTTCTGTCTTCTGCACCACCCGTCCAATTCTCATAAAGCATACTCAAAAAGAACTGGGATCTGGCATCGCCTTGAATTGCCAAAGGCAACCAGTGTTTATACGCAAGCTCTTTATCCCCTTGCTTAAAGGCAATAAAACCGTCTTCTATAGGACCTGAGTTCGCTGGTATGGATATAAGTAGTGATATCGCAAGGACTGTTATTCTTGTTAGTTGTCTTGAATACGACATAAAACACCTTAGAAAAGTTTGCTAGCCTGAGACGATAGGCCAAAATAATACTGGCTAATAATGTATCATTGGCTGCTCTAAATATCATTTTTGTGGTGTAACGTTGGAAAGAAACACAATTCTGGCAATCCTAGGACTAACCGCCATCGCACTGGTCGTGGCAATCATGCTTCCTGGCGGCAAGAGTCCTGAGGTAAATCCGCGACTGCCTTGGGCGATTGAAGTTGATGCCAGAGGCTCAAGCCAAGTATTTGGGCTTACACTGGGGCAAAGCACTCTATCGGACGCGCGTCTGGCATTCGGAGCCGACGGTAAGGCAAACATCTTCCTTTCACCTGCCAAGAAGATCTCACTGGAAGCCTACTTCGATCGTTTATACATAAGCGGGATAAAAGCCGACGTGGTTCTTAGTCTGTCCATGGATACTAAAACACTCGATGGAGTATTTAATCGGGGAGCACGTATAAGTGAACTAGGTGATGGTTCCAAAAAAGTCACCCTCTCACCAGACGATCTTGCCACTGCTGCAACAGCTATTATAGAACGGATCACCTACCTGCCTGCTGCCAATCTCGATGCTGAGCTGATAGCCAGCCGCTTCGGAAATCCTGACTCAATCATCAAGGAGAAGTCAGGAATTGAGCATTGGCTCTATCCAAAAAAGGGGCTGGACATTGCCTTGAACCCGGAAGGCAAAGAGGTGTTTCAGTATGTTAATCCAGCAGGGTTTGAGCAGGTAATGGAGCCGCTTCTGAATGTGGAGTCAAAAAACCGGGTCAGAGAGCAATTTCCTCTAATATACTAATCCAAAAAACCGAAAAAAACCGGGTCAGAGAGCAATTTCCTCTAATATACTAATACCCAATCAAGTATACCCCCCGTTCTTCTTCTACCCTCGGCCGTCCTGGCTTCCCCAACCTAACCTGTCTTTTGATTATCTCTTCAATCCTATCTTTGAAATAGGATCGTCCAAGCACAAGTTCATGATTGAGAGACTCACGTATCTCATGCATCAGTTCATCATCAATATGATACCGAAACAACTCACGATATGCCTCCTGGCGTTTTACCGTAGTATCGCCCAATGCTGTATACAGAGGGTGAGATTCCAGCAACGAATCCTTATCACCTTGGGCATTGGCACCATAACTTGACCACTCATATTCACCAGGATGATCCACCATAGCAGCACGTATGGGATTAA
>RRYU01009813.1_pt1 | contig 15092 bp, 6 predicted proteins | sample 2162651 | NCBI WGS metagenome assembly RRYU01 (sample SAMN10267283, study PRJNA491782) | microbial mat metagenome | isolation source: biomat in the production well | place: Japan: Minami-Kanto gas field, natural gas well KTG3 | collected 2017-06 | reverse complement strand
CTGCCGATCAGACGCTACGGCTGGCCTGGGGCGATGTCGATGGTGACGGCGATCTTGACCTGGCTGTGGCAAATGATCAGCAGCCAGATAAGCTCTATCGCAACGACGATGGAATATTAAGCCAGACGGCTGTCTGGTCATCGTCTGAGCAAGATGCTTCGTATGACTTGGCCTGGGGCGATGTCGATGGCGATGATGATCTAGATCTGGTTGTGGCTGGTCGGTTCCAGAAGCCAAAATTGTATCTGAATAATCAAGGTGTTTTAGACACGTTATCGACATGGTCACCAATTGTAGTCCAGAGTGCTGCCAGTGTTGCCTGGGGAGATCTGGATAAGGATGGTGATCTGGATCTGGCTGTGGGAAACCAGGATAAACCAAACTATGTCTATCGGAACGATAATGGTCAGCTGACTCGCCAGGCTGTCTGGACTTCGCACGAAACTGACTCGACCAATCGCGTGGCCTGGGGAGATTATGATGGTGATGGCGATCTGGATCTGGTTGCTGGCAATCTGGATCAATCGACCCGGCTGTATCGCAATGACAATGGCGCATTAACCAGAGAGGCTGTGTGGAATTCAGATGAAGCCGATGCAACATCTGACCTGGCCTGGGGTGATGTAGACAACGATGGTGACCTGGATCTGGCGGTTGCCAATGAGGGGCAGCCGGATCGCGTATATCGCAACGATACTGGTGTCCTGACGACTGGGGCCGCCTGGTCTTCACCAGAAAGTGATAATACTCAGGGTCTGGCCTGGGGGGATGTGGATAACGACGGCGACCTGGATCTGGCAGTTGTGAATGAGGGCCAGCCGGATCGGATCTACCGCAATGTGCGTGATATGCAGCAGAGCATTGCACCCGTTCCGATTGTCGTACTCGACCAGCCAGGCGGCCTGCCATCTGCGGCTGGCTATGCTGTCGAGCAGCGCCTGAGCGGGCCAACGCTGGATATTTCCTATCGCCTGATCCATCGCGATAGCTTGCCAGTCGCACAGATTATCGGCCAGTATTCGCTGGATGGGGGTGGCCACTGGTTGCCCGCACTGGCCGCGACTGGCACAGTGACAACCAGTCTGGCAACTTCGCCCACCGGCACGCCCCATACCTTTACCTGGGATGTGCTGGCCAGTGGTATCATTGGCCAGAGCGACAATGTGGTCTTTCGCGTAATCGCCATCCCGGCAATACGCACCACCCCTGGTCAGATCCCCGGCCCGTTCCTGTACGGTCAGCATGCCGCTACAACCTCTCCGTTCCGCCTGCGTGGTAGCCAGGTGCAGGTTGTCAACCCGCAGCAACCAGTGACGGATGCGCTGGTGTATCGACTGCCGGCTGGCAGCGTGGGTCGTGCCACCGCCTATGCTAACCTCGCCGACACGCCTTTCCGTACCGATGAACAGGGCTTTTTACAAGGACGCGGGCAGATTGAGATCGGCGATGCGCTGGTGGCCCTGGCCCCGATTTCCGCCACCGATACCTATACGCTCTACCATACCAGTGCCCCCCCGACTATCGAAAGCCTGGAGCCGCTGACCGTCAGCACGCCGGGTGTGCAGACCCTGACTGTGTCGCCGGAGCATCCCCTGGTGCTGTTTAATCTGGTGATATCGCTGGAATGGGATGCGCGCAATGACCCCCAGTTTCTCACCAGACTGCGCCAGGATCTCCTGCGTACGTCTGAACTGCTGTTTGACTGGACCGACGGTCAGGCGGCGCTGGGCACGATCACAATCTATCATAACCGTGAACAGTGGAACGATGCCCATATTCGCATCTATGCCAGCAACCGCCTGCGCCCCAATGCCAACCAGGGCGGCATTCTGTCCAGCGATCTACCCGATCCGGATCGGCCAGACATTATCTATGAACCCGGGCAGGTGCGCATGGGTGTAATCTGGAACCGCTATGGCGAAGCCAGCGATAACCTGGGTGAAGACTGGCCACGCACCCTGGCGCATGAACTGGGCCACTTTGCGCTCTTCCTGGATGACAATTATCTAGATATCGATAGCAACGGGCGGCTGGTGCCAGCCGAAGGGTGCCCCGGGGCCATGAGCGATCCCTACCGCGACGACTATAGCGAATTTCATCCCGAATCTGGTTGGATGCAGTTCTGCCAGGAGACCCTCTCGCAGCAGAATACCAGTCGTTCTGACTGGGCGACGATCAAACGCTTTTATGACAACGAGAATCTCAATTTTGTGCTGAACCAGCCGGATCGCTTCAATGCCAATCCTGGCCCGGCTGCGTTGCCGCTTGCCGTGACACATATCTCCTTCCGTGATCCGGCTGTGCCGCTGGAGACCCTCGATGTGCCGATCTTCTCGCTGACGCAGGGGGGATCCCAGACACAGCTCAGTTCCACAGCACGGGCCTTTCTCTTCCGGCGGGAACAGGACTATCTGCTCGATCTGGGTCGCCCGACCCGTAGCCAGGTAACGGCGCATGGCGCACGTCCTGGTGACCGGCTATGTGTGTATGATAGTGCTATGCAACGGCTGGGCTGCGAAGAGTCTATTCGTGCGATTGATGAACAACTGGAGATCGTGACTCTGCCCGACTGGCAACCAGACATTCTGGTGACACCCGTGACATCGCGCACGATCGATCTGGATGTTACGGGTGTGCCATCTGGTCTCTCACTATCTGCGCGGCTCTTTCCCACCACAGGCAGCGCGCTGCCACCGATTCAGTTGAACGCACATGCCCAGGGCTATGCCGCTACGTTTAGCACGCCTGACCCGGTACTCGACGGCTATGTCCAGGTCTGGGTCGACGAGCCAGCCCCCCGGCGAGAAATGGTGGTCGATTATGCCCTTGGTGGCAACCCGGGCCGTCAGCGTTCGCGCAACACCCCACGGGGCAGCCCGGGCCGCCAGCGCTCACGCAATGCTCCGGCTGTATCGCCAGATGGCCAGGTCATTCTGTTTGGCGATAATCTGGCCTTCAACGCGGGCGAATTCTTTACCATCCAGGCCGCCAGTACGCTGCCGTCGCTGCCTCCCGGTCGTACCCTTATTGGTCAGGGCTACTGGCTACGCGCCTCGGCCAATGCACCAGACTTGCAGCAGGCTTCACTCAATATTGGCTACCTGGGACGCGATGTTGTGCCCGGCGAGGAATCAGGCATCACGCTGTACTACTGGGATGGCATATCCTGGACGATGCTCGACACCAGCCTTGACACCAATCGCAACGAGGCTTCGGCCCGCGTGGTTGGCCCTGGCCTCTATGCGCTGATGAGCAGTATCGAAGTCCAGTTGCACACTCCGGGATGGAACATCATGGCCTATGCTGCCCCGGATGCACGCCCGGTCGCTGATGCGCTGGCTTCGATTCATGGCTACTATACCACCGTGTATAGCTATCAGGGGCAGGATGCCGATGACCCATGGAACGTCTATGATATCGACACGCCAGACTGGGTTAATGATCTAGCCATGCTGGAGCCAGGCCGAGGCTACTGGATCAATGCGACCGAAGCAGTGACGCTTTACTTGAAGGGCCAGTCGGCGCAATCAGCCAGCCTGATGAGTAGCCTGCCCATTCCACCGGCCACCTATTACGGCCAGCTTGACCCAGAGCCAGATAGAACCGTTGAAGCTGGCATGCTCATCGAGGCCCGCATCGGTGATACGGTCTGTGGTCAGGCACAGACCCGTGCGCTCGATGAGCAGATCGTGTTTGTGGTCGATGTGATAGCCGCCGGATCTGGCACAACGGCTGCGTGTGGCGTATCTGGGCGCCAGGTCACCTTCTGGCTGGATGGGCAATCGTTGCCCTTTAGTACACCATGGGACAATGGACGACCACGTAATATCACCTCGGTGGAACGGATCTTCTTGCCATTGATTGCCCGGTAGCTGTTAGGAAGGAGAGTATTATGCCAGATAAACCCAACGCTCAGGTACTGGCGCTTGATCCCGGTGTCGAGCCACAAGAGATGACCCTTGACGCCGACACCTGCACCATCGGGCGTGCGCCATCCTGTCAGATCATTATTCGCCAGAAACTGGTCTCACGCTTGCACGCCCGCATTGAATGCACTGGTCCACGGTTCATGCTCACCGATACAAACAGTGCCAATGGCACGTTTGTAAATCACCGGCGTATGCGTACGCCCCATCTGCTGCAGCATGACGATGTGATTGGATTGGGGGCTCCTGATCCACTCCTGCGCTTTCATGATCCAGATCCAACCTACCGGCCAGCCAATCAGTTGCGCTACGACGATCGCGCGATGGTGTTTATGCTGGGCACCCAGCCGCTCGAGTTGACGCCTGCCCAGTTTCGGCTCCTCCACCATCTCTATCAGCATGCTGGTGATGTCTGTTCACGGGAAGCATGTGCGCAGGCAATCTGGGGCAGCGACTATGAACCAGGTAGAGATGCCGGTGCGCTGGACCAGGCATTTAACAGCCTGCGCCGCGCCTTGCGCAAAGCCGATCCTGATCACGAACTGATCCAGACCCGGCGTGGTCTGGGGTATGTGCTGGATGTGTAGTATGGTATGTTTTGCACCTGTTCGCAGTGACATGCTATGCTAGCAAAAAGAAAAATAGACAGGCGAAAGGCCAAAGCCTGATGGCTCTTCAAGCACGACCGCGCCAGAGACATTAGCGGACGGCATAAAGCTAACCATATGTCAGTGCTGTGCTGCGCTGCGGCTGGATCACAGGCAAAAACTGGCCTGCATACAAGCAAGAAAGAATTGCTCGCCACCGCCGATGGCGCAACAGCGCAGCTTTGGCAGGTGGTGACGGGGGCCGGGCGGCATTGTGCGTTACTGTTCTGCGTTCTTATGGTAATATATCTCTATCTGATATAATTGTCATAAGCCGGAGGCATAAGAGGCGGCGATGGTGCCCGTCTCAACCGGAGCCAGCGACACGGTGACATGCATGGTTGTTGGCATGCCCCGGTTCACTCAGGGTTCCTCAGGCGAAGGCCTGTGTATACAAAGGAGTAGTTTCGCATGGGTAAGGACACACTGACGATCACGGATAATCGGACTGGCAAGACATACGAAATCCCGATTGAGCACAACACGATCAGGGCGTTCGACTTGCGCCAGATCAAGACCTCGGCGGAAGACTTCGGGATGATGACCTACGACCCGGCCTATACGAACACCGCCGAGTGCAAGAGCACAATCACCTTCATCGATGGCGATAAGGGCATTCTCGAATACCGGGGCTACCCGATCGAGCAACTGGCCGAGCAGAGCTCATATCTCGAGGTGGCCTATCTACTGATCTATGGCGAACTGCCCTCGCAAGAGCGCCTCGAATGGTGGCAGTATCGAATCAGCCGCCACCTCTTCCTGCACAACAGCATGGTTGCGCTTATCGGTGCCTTCCGCTACGACGCGCACCCGATGGGCATCCTGATCAGCGCTGTCGCGGCGATGTCGACGCTCTACCCGGAGGCCAAGCAGATCCACGACCCGGCCGTGCGCGAGAAACAGATCTGGCGCATCATCGGGCAGATCCCGACCATCGCGGCCTTCGCCTACCGCCAGCGTATCGGTCGCCCCTTCAACCAACCCGATACCTCGCTGAGCTACACGGCCAACATGCTCTACATGATGGACTATATGAACCAGCGCGACTACGAGGTTAACCCGGTGCTGGCCAAGGCTCTGGATATCCTGTTCATCCTGCACGCCGACCACGAGCAGAACTGCTCGACGGCCACGATGCGTGGCGTGGGATCGAGCCACCCCGACCCCTACTGCGGCCTCTCGGCGGCGGCGGCAGCGCTCTACGGCCCACTGCATGGCGGTGCCAACGAGGCGGTGCTACGCATGCTCCAGCAGATCGGTAGCTCCAAGAACGTTGCCGGCTTTATCGAGAAGGTGAAGAAGGGCGAGGGCCGCCTGATGGGTTTTGGCCACCGCGTGTATAAGAATTACGACCCACGCGCCAAGATCATCAGGAAGGTGGCCTACGAGGTCTTCGACGCCACCCACACCAACCCACTACTCGAGGTCGCGGTTGAACTCGAGCGGATCGCCCTCCAGGACGACTACTTCATCGAGCGCAAGCTCTACCCGAACGTGGACTTCTACAGCGGGCTGATCTATCAGGCGCTGCGCTTCCCGATCGAGTACTTCCCCTTCCTCTTCGCCATTCCACGGGCCGCGGGATGGCTGGCACAGTGGCTTGAGATGCTCGACGACGAGGAGCAGAAGATTATGCGGCCTCGCCAGATCTATCTCGGCCCCGAGCGCCGTGACTACGTGCCGATCGACAAGCGCTAAAGCATCGGTAGAGTAGTCTTGCGGCTCGCCATTTAGTACCCTCAGAAGACCGCAGGCTGTATCGAAAGGTGCATCCTGCGGCCCTCTACACAAATATATTTTGTTCCGTGTCTCCTTTTACGCCCGGTCATTGTGTTCTCCAGCAGACCGCAAGACGGTTCTGATGGCCTGTTCGAGATTGCTTTGCGTATGAATGCTGTGCAGGTCAATCCCCAGATGCACCATCGTCTGGGCGATAACCGGACCAATCCCGGTCAACATAATCTGTGCGCCGAGCAAGCGTACCGCCTGTGTTGCTTGAATCAGCGCATTGGCCACCTGCGTATCCACGATCTGGACACCAGTAATATCCAGAATGACCGTATCGGCCTGGCGGGCTGCCACACCTTCAAGCAAGGTTTCCATGACTTGCTGTGTGCGTCGACTATCCAGGGTACCCACCAGTGGCATCAACACGACTGTTTTTGTCAGGGGAATGAGCGGAGTGGACAACTCCCGGATGGCTGCCTGCTGGGCCTCAATCAGTTCCTGCTGGAACTGCAGGCGTTCCTGCTCAATCTGCTGCATTGCCTGTTCAGCCTGCTTGCGCTCGGTAATATCGAGCGTAAAGCCACCAATATCTGCGCTGCCATCCGGTTTTGGAATCGGAAACTTGGTGGTCAGATAATAGCGTGTGCCCGTCGGCATATCGACCACATCTTCGTACACCCGCACGGCATTGTTCACCAATACATCCTGGTCTTGTTCCGCAAAATAAGCTGCCATCTTGGGTGGCAGGATGTCATGATACGGACGATTCAGCACATCCGCTGGATTCCAGCCAAACTGGCGGAAATACCAGTCATTCGCATACGTGACACATGTGGTACTGCTATTAATGAACGCTGCACCAGGCAGATGATCCATAAATGAAATGAACCGTTGCTCATTGTTTTCCAGATCAGCAATATGCTGGTGCAACGCAGCCGTGTTGTGCTCTAATTCCGCAATGCGCTGGTGCAACGTCTCATTGTTCTGCTCTAACACGGCAATGCGCTGCTGGAGTTCATGCACATCAGAAGATACATGTCTGTGGGAAGCCATTAGTCGCCTCTGCTCCTTGCTTTACTAGCTGGTAGTGGAAAATATCCCCGCTGCTGAAAGAACATCATCACCTTCTGGAGTATCGTCCGGGTCATCTCTACACACACAATTGTGCTCCCCGCCAATCCAGCATCCGTATGCCGGGTGTCACATGGCCCGGCAGGCATATCCAGATTCAACCCGGTTTGTACCAGCACCGGCACAATCCGTGCCGCAGTTACATGATCAACCTGTGCAGCCTTATGCATCCGTTCCAGCCAGACATCCGGCGGGAGTACTTCCAGGGTATAGCCGAGATCACGTGCACAGTCCCAGATGAACGATGCTGTAACCGGTCTGGGCTGCGCCAGGTGAAACGTCTGCCCCGGTACACCGGGCAAGCGCGACAGATGGACAATGGCCGCAGACACATAGTCAACGGGGATGAGACGCACTGCGAGATCGGCTGCTGGCACCGCCTGAATTTCGAGACAAGCCTTCATGAAGAGCCAGAAGAAGTCATTGGTCTGGCAGGCACCGGTATGGGTATGGCCGGAAATCAGCCCCGGACGATAACATGCTACGGGTACGCCACGCGCCCGGGCCTGCCGCAGAACTGCTTCGGTCACCCACTTGCTCTGAGAATACCCATCCGGGACATACTCCACATCACGCGGCACATCGTCTTCATAGACCGTGCGCACCGGTTCACCACTGAACACGCCCAGCGTTGAGATATAGTGGACGGGTTTCAGACGCATCGTGGTGGCCAGGTGGAGTATGTTCCGTGTGCCGTGGACATTGGTCGCTGCAAGCAAGGGATATGGATAGAGCAAATTCACCTGTGCCCCACAATGGTATATTTCATTGATACAGTCTGCCAGGATATCAAACTGTTCCACATCAAGTCCGAGCCATGGACGTGTCACATCGCCAGGAACTGCTATGATGCGTTGCCGCAGCGACTCGTCCCATACCAGATAGGATGCAAGTGCCCGCTCAAGGCGCTGCTGCCCTGCCTGCACCGATGATGCTCGTACTAGACAGTAGATATCGGCCTGGGTCTGGCGCAGCAGATCGGCGAGTAGAAAGGCCCCCAGAAAACCCGTCGCGCCAGTGATGAGCAGGGCAGCGGGACTCGCAGCACGGGTCTCTGCGGGCAAATGGACAGTCCTGATCGCCGGATCGAGTACCGTCTCAGCCTCCCAATCGATGGACGGGGGAAACCGTTCTATATCGGGTGCGTGCAACAGATGCTCCACCGCGACTGCCAACTTTGCGACGGTCGGGGTATCGAAGAGCAGTTGGATGGGAAGATTGCAGGCGCACACATGTTGCAAGCTGGTCATCACACGACTCGCACTGAAGGAGTCGCCACCAAGGTCAAAAAAGTGATCGGTCGCACCCACCTGTGCCACGTTGAGCACCTGGCTCCAGATTGCGGCAATGGTCTGTTCCAGTGGCGTGCGTGGGGTAGTAAACTCCCTGTCGTGGGGTATCTGGGCAAAATCAGGACGGGGCAGGATCGCACGGTCGAGTTTGCCGCCTGGTGTGAGCGGTAGTGCATCAAGCAGCACAAACAGCGATGGCAGCATGGGATCAGGCAGGCTGTGCTGCAGATAGTGGCGCAGTGCCGGTATGGACAGGGTGCTCTCCAGGTCGCCGGTTACAGCATCCCGATCAGGTACAAGATAGGCCACCAACCGCTGCTGCCCATCGTCCGTCTCGTATGCAAGCACGGTACTCGTGGCAACCGCCGGGTGGCGGTTGAGCTGTGCTTCGATTTCACCAGGTTCGATGCGCACTCCATGCACCTTGACCTGCTGGTCGATCCGTCCCAGATAGTCGATCTGTCCATCTGGTAGATAGCGGGCCAGGTCTCCGGTTTTGTAAAGACGTGCCGTTGGATTCGAGCGAAAAGGATTAGATATAAACCGTGTAGCCGTCAAGTCAGGACGGTTGAGGTAGCCACGGGCAACGCCCACCCCACCGATATACACTTCGCCTGCCACACCCACAGGCACGGGACGCAAATAGGCATCGAGTAGGTAAATCTGCATATTATCGAGCGGACGTCCGATTGGTGGGCGCTGTCCGGTGGCCTGACAATCACCCAGGGTGGCACAGACGGTTGTTTCAGTCGGCCCATAGGCATTGACGAAGCGGCGGCCTGGTGCCCAGCGGGTCACCAGATCGGGCGCACATGCCTCGCCTGCGACAATCAATGTCTGGAGATCGGGCAGTGGATCGGTGGGGAGGCTTGCCAGAACCGATGGTGGCAGCGTGGCAATGGTGATGTGCTGATCGTGCAGCACTCGCCAGAGTGGTCGTCCGGGCAAAAGCTGATCACGCGAGGCCAAACAGAGCGTGGCCCCGGTGGTCAATGCCATCACCAGTTCCCACACGGATGCGTCAAAACTCAACGCGGAAAATTGCAGAATCCGGCTTCTAACAGCAGGCCGAATAATGCGCTGCTGTGCGTGAGCGAGATTTACCAGGCCACGATGTTCAAGCAGCACGCCTTTGGGAGTCCCGGTTGATCCTGATGTATAGATCGCATACGCCAGATTGTCAGGTGAGATGACGCTCTCCAGATTGACGTCATCCTCCTGATCAATGGTGTCCTGCTCACAGTCCAGGCATAGAATAGTTGCATCAGGGGCCAATGCCGCAAACGGCGTTGCCAGATGCGCCTGCGTCAGCAGAATGGATAATCCGGCATCCTGCCACATATACGCCAGCCGCCCCGGCGGGTATGATGGATCAAGGGGCACATACACACCACCCGCTTTCAGGATCGCGAGAAACGCCAGTGGCAGATACAACGAACGGTCAACACAGACCCCGACGAGTGTGTCTGGTGTCACCCCACGACGGCGCAGATAGCGGGCCAGCCGGTTGGCCTGCCTGTTCAGATGCTGGTAGGAGATCGCCTGCCCACTGTAGCGAGCAGCAATTGCCAGTGGGGTACGGTGAACCTGAGCTTCTACCAACTCATGCACATTGGTATGCGTGGGATAGGAAACCTGCGTGTCGTTCCATGTGGCAATAAGCTGGTGGCGTTCTGCTGGCGTCAGCAGCGGCAGATCGATCACATGACTCGTCGGGTTGGCAACCATACCCGTCAGAAGCACGCGCAACTGCTCGATGAGACGGGCAACAGTCTCCTGGGAGAAGCGATCGCAGCGATACAGCATAAACCCTTCGAGCGTCTCTGCTTCTTCCCAGATATGCAGTTCAAGGTCGAGCGGCGTCATTGGCGGTGGAACGACCATGTGCTCTACGGTTACACCAGGCAGGTACAGCGGCTGTGGGGGTGATCCCTGCCACGCCAGCGCAACCTGAACCAGGGGGTGCTGGCTGGCATCCCGCTCTGGCTGGAGTGCCATAACCAGTTGGTCAAACGGCACATGCCGGTGATCGTACGCATCCAGCACAACCTGACGGACACGCTGCAGCACCTCTGGAACAGTCGGGTTGCCCGATAGGTCGGTGCGAAGCACGAGCATATTAACAAAAAAACCCACCAGGTCTTCCAGATGCACATGGGGTCGGTTGCTGATGGGCGCACCCACGGCGACATCATCCTGCCTGCTCAAGAACGCAAGCTGTATTTGCCATGCGGCCAGGACGGTCATAAAGAGCGTACAGCCATGCTGCTGGCCAAGCTGCCGCAGTGCCGTCGTGAGCGGTGCCGGAATATGGACGGTCGACTGAGCGGCTCGGAAGGACAGGCTGGATGGGCGCGGATCTTCGGTGGGAAGTTGCAGCGTTGTGCCCCCTGCTAGATGTCGATACCAGTACTCCTGGTGACTCTGGACGAGATCGCCCTGGAGCCACGCCCGTTGCCATAGGGCAAAGTCCGCATATTGGATGGGCAACGGACGCAACGAGGCGGATGACTGGTGGTGTAGAGCCGTGTAGAGCATGCCGATTTCCCGCAACAGAATCTCTATCGACCAGCCATCAATAGCAATATGGTGGAAGACCATGATCAGCACGAAGTCATTTGCTGCGCACTGCACCAGACATGCGCGCACAGGTACGTCGCTTGCCAGATTGAAGGGACGCTGGATTTCGTGCTGGATAAGGGTATCACGTGCTTCATCGGGTGTCATCGGGGGCTGATAGTTCAGGGCCAGGTGCTGCACGACAAAGCGATCTAGCGGCTCAATCTGCTGGACAGGCGTACCATCAACCACAGGGAAGGTGGTGCGCAGCACCTCATGGCGGCGAACCACCTCGTTGAGCGCTGCACAGAGCACAGCAGGCTGGAGCATGCCTCGTACGCGAACAACCAGTGGAACCACATACAACGGGTGTCGGGGTGACAGCTGCGACGCCAGCCAGAGTCGCATCTGGTCAAACGAGAGTGGGATCGGCTCATCACGCACCGTCGTCTGCAATAGCGGTGTTTGTGCCACTGCAGACATGGTAGCACTATCGAGACGGTCTGCCAGGGCTGCTACGGTCGGGGTGTCAAAAAGCCAGTAAAGTGGCACATCATGCTGGAGTATCTGGCCGAGCCGCACGATCACCTGCATAGCATGGATCGAATGCCCACCCAGATCGAAGAAATTGTCTGCCGTGCCGACCTGATCCAGGTTCAGGACTGTGCGCCAGATACCCGCGATGGTCTGTTCAAGTGACGTTGACGGAGCAACAAACGTTGTCTCGATATCAGGACGTGTCGTCGGAGGAGCAGGTAGCGCACGACGATCAACTTTGCCACTGGGGGTGGTGGGCAATTGACCCAGACACACCACAGCGGATGGGATCAGCGCATCTGGCAGGATGTCGGCCAGAAAACGTCGCACGGCGCTCGCATGCACATGGCTATCAGGCTCTATCACCAGATAGGCCACCAGATGAGCACTGCCGGTATGATCAGGCCTGGCGACCACAACAGCCTCGCGGATATGCGGATGCCGCAGCAGGGCACATTCAATCTCGCCAGGTTCAATCCGGTAACCACGAATTTTGACCTGCTGGTCGCTACGCCCCACAAATGCCAGTATACCATCGGGCAGGACTCGTACCAGATCACCGGTTTTGTAGAGGCGTGCCGTAGCCTTGGTGCTGAAGGGATGTGGTACAAACCGTTCAGCAGTAAGATCAGGCTGGTGCAGATAGCCCCGGGCCAGACAGGCTCCCCCAAGGTAGAGATCACCCACGTCACCAGTGCCAACGGGCTGCAGGCGTTCATTGAGAACATACGTCTCACAGTTAGGAATGGCAGTGCCGATCGGCGGCAAGGCTGGCCAGCACGATGCCGAACCAGACAGTGTGTATTCGGTGACTACATGGGTCTCAGTCGGACCATACTGGTTGTGCAGCGTACAATCTGGGATCTGCTCGAACATGCGCACGATGGCGGGGCCAATCTGTACCTGCTCGCCAGCCGTAATGACCTCACGTAGTGCCAGGGAGCGCGGATTATTGCTCACTGCCTCAGCCAGGCGTTGCAGTGCCACAAACGGCAGGAAGAGCCGTTCAATCTGCTGGATGGCGATGTAGTCCAGCAGGGCAGCCGGATCACGGCGGGTTCCGTCAGGAACCAGCACCAGCGTGCCGCCGGAACACCAGGTGCTGAAGATTTCTTGAAATGACACATCAAAGCTGATCGGCGAAAACTGGAGCGTGCGTGCGCCCCACTGAAACGGCGGTCGCTGGATTTGCCAGGCGATCACGTTGTAGAGTGGGGCATGGGGCATTGCGACCCCTTTGGGCTGGCCGGTAGATCCGGAGGTATAGAGGACATACGCCAGCGTCTCGGGGCCTGGCGGCCTATCCAGATTCTCGGCGTATGGAAAAGTCGCCGGAGTCATAGCCACATCAAACAGGACAACACATGCCGTATGGGATGGTAGCATCGCAACCAGATGTGGCTGGGTCAGAATGACAGGCGCCTGCGAGTCATTTAGCAGCAGCGCCAGCCGTTCCTGGGGGTACGACACGTCAAGGGGCACATATGCTCCACCAGCTTTCAGGATGGCGAGAACGCCAATCACCAGGTCAGGCGACCGTTCGGCGCACAGTGCGACCAGGGTACCCGGGACGACACCATGATCACGTAACCGCCCGGCAACATGGCTGGCGCAGGCATCGAGCTGGGCATAGGTAAGATGCTGATGGGCACTTTCGACCGCAATGTGATCGGGTGTCCTGGCGACCTGTGCCATGACAAGATCGAGAATCGTTGGCACTGATAATGACACTTCTGTTCTGCTATGTGTCTGTCGACGCGTCTGATCCTGGAGCGAGTTGTGATCCCAACGTGTTTCATCTAAAAGCTGATCCATAACATCCCCCGTATGTGGTATGTGGTGTCACGATCACCGGGAACGAGCGTGGTGACGAAACAACACATACGCTTTTCTGTCATGTGTACCCATGTGAAATGGACGCTCCCATCAGGGGGGTATATCCCATACGCATCAACTTTAGGTTTGGGGGCCTACGGCCCCCAAACCTCTGCCGGGAGGCGTAACGTGATGCATATGTGTATCCTGCGCATGCTCCTTTGTACGCCTGTACGCCTGTTCAAGGTTTCAGCATACCTGATACCCGAGAGATAAAGAGACGGTTCGTTAAAGCAGTGCTATTCGCCTGGACATCCAGGAGCATCAGCGTCTATGCTGTTCTCTCAATGCATAGGCAATGCCCGCCTGCAAACTGCTCTGCGTGATGATGCCATGCAGGTCAACGCCGAGATGCACCAGCGTCTGGGCAATCTGGGGCTGTATGCCCGTGAGCATAACCTGGGATCCCAGCAAGCGTACGGCCTGGGCAGCCTGCACAAACGCCTGCGCCACCTGTGTGTCCACCACGGCCACTCCGGTGATATCGAGAATGACCAGGTCGGCCTGCTGGCGTGCGACACCGTCCAGCAGGGTTTCCATCACTTGCTTCGCCCGTCCGCTGTCGATCGTGCCGATGAGCGGCATCACCACGGTTGTGTCGGTGTACCCCAGCAGGTCTGCCAGGCCCGAGTTGGCAAAGATCGTGCGCTGCTCAACCAGATCGAAAACATAGAGAAAAACGGGAGCGCTATGCACCATCTGCTGTATCGTGTGCCGCTCATGCTCAAGCACTGCCACCCGCTGGTGTAGAGATCTGTTCTCTTCTATCAGCGTGTCAGTCGTTCCATTCTGCTGAATCATCGTGTTCCTCCGTGTGGATCAGAATTCATGTAGCTATCCTGCGTAGGGAGATGCCGTCTTGCACCGTGCTTGCTTCAGATAGCACTCTGCCGCTGCTTCCAGGTTATCAGGAAAGCTTCGGTATCCGTCATATCAAGGGGAAGGGCAATCCCATAGCCCTGCACATAATCACAGTGCAGTATCTGCAGGTGAACCAGGTGATCCGCCGTTTCGGCTCCCTCGGCAACGACGTCAATACCGACAGTGTGTGCCAGCAGGATGAGGGCTTGCACAATAGCCTGATCTTTTTGATGGGTTTCCATACGCTGCACGAAACTGCGATCAATCTTCAGTGTCGTGAAGAGACATCATCACATGGTGGATACGGTGTGCGTGTTGGTTCCGTAAAACAGCGATAGTCTGCCGCCTTGTGTTGTGTGGGTCAGGTTGGTGATATATCATCAATATCCTTTTTGACAAATGGTGTTGTCGTTCAGAGAGACTGCTCATTATGTGATTGCCTTGAAACACTGGCACGCATTCACCCGCGTCGGGTAGTCGTATAGGGAATACGATACCAGAACCAGGGGGTGGATCTGTCGAGATCGATGAGCGAT
>RRYU01009722.1_pt1 | contig 15103 bp, 12 predicted proteins | sample 2162651 | NCBI WGS metagenome assembly RRYU01 (sample SAMN10267283, study PRJNA491782) | microbial mat metagenome | isolation source: biomat in the production well | place: Japan: Minami-Kanto gas field, natural gas well KTG3 | collected 2017-06 | reverse complement strand
ACGCGCTTGATCGAGTCGATGCCGAGATCGCCCTCCATGTCCATCTCAAGCTCCAGCGTCTCGCGTGGGTAGCCGGTGAGCTCGGTTACGACGTCGAGCAACACGGCTTCGGCTTGGGCCAACAGGCCCGTGTCGGAGGTGACGGAGTTTGCCGCAGAGGGCGCAGAGGGTGTGGGTGGCGCGACCGGCGCGGCACCGAGCAGGTGGGGCCGGACGTGCTCCAAGACTTGGCCCAGCGTGCTCAACTCCGCCAGATGCTCCGGCTTGAACGAGGGCATGCCCGGCATGCGCTCCTGCATCGCGCCGAGGATCTGCACGCGCTTGATCGAGTCGATGCCGAGGTCGCCCTCCATGTCCATCTCGAGCTCCAGCGTCTCGCGTGGGTAGCCGGTGAGCTCCGTTACGACGTCGAGCAACACCGCTTCGGCTTGGGCCAAGAGTTCGCTGTTTACCGCAGAGGGCGCAGAGGGCGCAGAGGGTGTAGGTGCAGGGGCAGCGATGGGGGCGGGTGGCGCGACCGGCGCCGGCGTGAGAGCCACCGGTGCAAAATTCATCGGCGCAGACGCGACCGGCGAGGGCGTGACCGCCACTGGCAACGTGGCCGCAACATGACCACTGCCGTGGCCATTGCCATGCCCATTGCCACTGCGCTGTACCACCGGCTCAGCCAAGAAGCCCGAAGCCCGATCCCCACCCCCTGACCTCTGACCCCCGGCCCCTGAACCCTGAATCAGCCGCTCACTCCGCGCATGCTGCTCGGCCAAGTAGCGCTCGTGCAGCCGCAGCGTCTCACTCTGGTGATTGTGCAACGCGGCCAAGGTCTGTTCCAACTGCGCAAACTGCCCCGAGCTAAGCTGAGCACCATCGGCGCTCACGAGGCGCTGCTGGGCTTGCAGCAGGCGCATAATGCTCTGCGCATACTCCGTCTGCTGCTGCAAGTAGCGCTGGTGCATCTGGAGCGTCTCGCGCTGAAGGGCGTAGAGGTCGCTCGCCGGGCCGTCGGGCTGCTGGGCAGCTTTAGTCGCCACTGGTGCGGGCGCAACGGCTACCGGCGCATGCGCAACGGGCGTGGGAGCCACCGCCACCGGCGCAACGGGCGCGGGAGCGGGCGCGGGAGCCACCGGCGCAGGCGCAACGGGCGCGGGCGCAATGGGCGCGGGCGCAATGGGCATCACGGACGTTTTCACTTCAGGCATAGAATCTTCTTCTCGCTTCTGCGGCTCACTCAACGCGGGCAACTCACGCGCAATGCGGAAGCCATCGTTGAGGGCGGCTTGATGGGCGGCGCGCGTGCGCTCGCTTACATAGTTGGCTCCATTGATGCGTACCGTCATGCCACGGCGACGCGGCGCGACTTCGGCGGGCTCGTAGCGGTAGGCGTCGAGTTGGCCCAAAGGCAAACCGGCTACACGCAACTGGATCAACCCTTCGCGCAGTTGGCGGTCGCTGTCGCGGCCCTTGGGCGCACCCGCCGAAATCGTGAGATGCGGACGGGCGCCGAGAGTCTGGCGCACCAGGCCGGTCAGGAAGTTGCGCGGGCCAAACTCAACAAAGATCGCACCGCCGTCGGCGTAGATGCGCTCGATCTGCTGCTGGAACTGCACCGGGCGCAGCAACTGCTCAGCCAACTGCTGCTTGATCGCCTCGGGCGCAGTGGGGTAGGGCGTAGCGGTGCTGTTGGCATAGACAGGAATGCGCGGCGCGTGTACCTCCGTCGCGGCGACCGCCTGGGCAAAGGGGATCTGGGCGTGAGCCACGAGCGGCGTATGAAAGGCTGCCGAGACCGGCAGCGGCTTTGCGGTAACACCGCGGGCGGCCAAGATCTTCGCGGCGGCGGCAACAGCAGCACGCGAACCAGCCAAGACAATCTGCTCGGGCGCATTGTGGTTAGCGACGGTCAGGCCAGGCACTTGAGCCACCACCTCGTCGGCGACGGCGCGCCGCGCCGCGATAACGAGCATCGTCCCCGCGTCGAAGCTAGGGTCGGACGGCGGGCGCATGGCGTGACCACGGGCGCGCGCCAGCGACGCATACGCCTCATCGCTCAGCGCACCCGCCGCCCAGAGCGCAGTCAGTTCACCGAAGCTATGGCCCGCCACCATGTCGGGCTGGAAGCCCGCCTTGCGAAAGAGTTCAAACATCGCTGCACTCAGCGCCCCAATCGCCGGCTGGGCATACTCGGTCTGTTGCAGCGCCTCCGTCTGCCGGTCGCGCTCAGCCTCATCAAAGACCGGCGGCGGGAAGGCGGTGCGCGAAAGCGTAACGCGGCCATCGCGGGTAAAGAACGCATCCATCTGCTCAAACCAGCGGCGCACCTCAGGGAAATTGATCGCCAGTTCGCAGCCCATGTTCACATGCTGCGCCCCCTGACCCGCAAAGAGCGCTACCACCTTGGTACCAGCGGGCAAGCCGCGGCGGCGGTAGAAGACACCGCGCGGATGCGTCCACACCTCCGCCTGCGGCTGCGCAGCCAGCGCCTCCGCCGCTAGGTGCAGCAACTGACGCACCTCCTCGACACTGGAGGCCACAAAGCCCAAACGCGCCTCATCTTCGGTCGGCGTCTCGCTAGCCGCCTGGCGACACAGCTCCGCAAACGCACCCGCCGCGCCCTCGCCCACCAGCGTGGCCGCCAGATCAGCGCACTGCGCCCGCAGCACCTCCGGGGTCGAGGCGCGCAACAAGAGACTACGCGGCACCGCGTGGCGACGGTAGGGACCCGTATGCTCGTCCGCCGCCTCTTCCAAAATGACGTGGAAATTCGTACCCCCAAAACCAAAGGCGCTCACCCCCGCCCGCCGCGGCGTCGTGCCACGCATCCAAGGGCGCGTCTCGGTGTTGATGTAGAGGGGCGACTGCTCGATACCAAACTTGGGATTGGGCTGCGCAACATTAATTGTCGGCGGCAGCACCTTATGGTGCAACGCAAGCGCCGCCTTGATCAGCCCGGCCACGCCCGCAGCAGCCTTGGTGTGGCCAATCTGCGACTTGACGCTGCCTAGCGCCACGCTGGCATGGCCCACTCCTGCCGTCGTAAAGACCCGCGTAAGCGTCGTAGCCTCGCAGAGATCGCCCGCCACCGTACCGGTGCCGTGGGCCTCAATCAAGCCCATGCTCGACGCCTCAATCGCCGCATCGGCGTGGGCGCGGCGCAACGCGAGGGCCTGACCCTCCGAACGGGGCGCATAAATGCTCTTGGCGCGCCCATCGCTCGAGGTGCCAATGCCGCGAATCACCGCATAGATACGGTCGCCATCGCGCTCCGCATCCTCCAGACGCTTCAGCAGCACCATGCCCACACCCTCGCCAACCATCATGCCATCAGAGTCAATATCGAAGGGGCGCGGCACATCGCCACCCGAAAACGCAGGCGTCTTACTAAAGGAGAGATACATAAAAATGGAGTTATCGGTATCAACCCCACCCGTCAGCATCATATCGCAGCGCCGCTCCGTCAACTCGCTCAGCGCCAACTTGAGCGCCGCCAGCGACGCAGCACACGCCGCATCCACCACACAATTAGTTCCACCGAGATCAAAACGATTGGCGATGCGCCCCGCAATCACATTGCCCAACATGCCCGGGAAGGAATTCTCCTCCCAACGCACATAGGCCGACTTCAACTTCTCGACCACCGCCGCCGTCTCGGTATCAGAAAGGCCACAACTCTTCAGCACCCGCTCCCAGACCGGATACTGCAAACGGGCCGTAAGCGGCGTAATCAACTTTTGGCCGCCACCAACCCCCAGCACCACCCCGGCACGTTCGCGGTCAAAAGGGCGACCATGCGCGCCATAACCGGCATCCTCAAGCGTCTGACGCGCCACCAACAGACCCAGCAACTGCGAAACGTCAGTCACCTCAAGAATATTGGGCGGCAAACCAAACTCAACCGGATCAAAATCAATATCGGGAATAAAGCCACCGCGCTTACAATAGGTCTTATCGGGCGCAGCGGGATCGGGATCATAATGATCCGCAATATCCCAGCGCGACGCGGGCACATCGGTCACACAATCCCGCGCCTGAACGATATTATCCCAAAACTCATCAAGCGTACGGGATTCGGGAAAGATCGAAGCCATTCCAATAATCGCGATCGGATTGGCTGCAAGAGAAGTCCGTTCGTGCACGATTGTTTTCCTTAGTGTTCGTTGGCCATGCCAACGCTGCGAATGGAGTGCTTTTTTGGGGGCTGTGCCCCCAAGCCCCCGCCGAACGGGGATGTTCTTTGGGGCTGCGCCCCAAGCCCCCGCCGAACGGGGATGTTCTTTAGGGCTGTGCCCCAAGCCCCCGCCGAACGGGGATGTTCTTTAGGGCTGTGCCCCCACACCCACGCTAGGGGTCTACCGCGTCCCCTGCATCAGACTTCGCCTCAAGCTGCGCAACGTGACGTACCGCTCCCTGAAACTCTGGGTAGCGCCCGGTGACATTGGCATAAAAAGCGTGGTAACGGGCAAAGTCAGCGTCGAGATCGCCCGTGGGCAACAGAACAGGGCCAAGCCCCACGCAGCGCTTGGCGTAGTCGGCATAACCCAAGACAATCGGTATGCCCGCGCCCTGGGCAATGTAGTAAAAACCGGTCTTCCAGTGATCCACATGGCGACGCGTTCCTTCGGGCACCATGGCCACGCGCAGCGTCGGATCAGCGGTAAAGGCGTCTACCATCTGCCCGACAAAGTTAGCCTTCGCGCCACGGCGCACCGGCATGCCCCCCAACGCCCGCAACAACCAACCCAGCGGCGGACGAAAGAGGCCATCCTTCGCAATCCAACGAAAACGCACCCCCGTCGCCCCCATCAAAAAGAGCGTCGCAATCAGATCCCACCAGGTCGTGTGGTGCGCCCCAATAATCAAGCAACGCGGCGGCAGCGGCTCAGCCACCTCAGCCCGCCAACCCACCAGCGCCAAACACGCCACACTCAGGCGCTGCAAAAGCGTTTTTCGTGATGTAGAAGTACCCATAATGCATCAAAGCGAGGAAAGGGTACACGAGCGAACCAGGTTCTCTCGCATCCTCCCACAACGCAACCACTACCTTAGCTAGACCAAGCAAAGAAACACAAAAAGGCCAAGGGCTACAACATCCCCTCAGCATAAGGGTACATCGTAGCCCCTGGCGCAACAAGTGCCAACGGTCTAGCCCGTAGTCACAGCGTACAGCATGCCCAAGCTATGACTGAAGTCATACGCTCTTTGGTAGTAAGGGATGGTTTCAGAAAGGGGCTTCTCACTTTACCGTTGTCGTGCCGACTAAAACGCTTGGTGTGAGATAGACAAATGAAAGGCATCGTCTATCATGTATGGTCTACCGCTTCCTGCTGAGGAAAAAGGAAATCCCATGCTTGATATCGACACCTTTCTGACCACAGTGTACGTGATGGCCGATGATTTCTGCAAACAGGACTCTACCCAATCGACGAGACGGCCTGGCCCGGCACCCAGTTTGAGCCCGAGCGAAGTGATCACGTTGGGCCTCTTCGCCCAATGGGGGGTGTTTGCCACCGAACGAGCGTTTTATCGTTACACTTGCCGACGATTGCGGTCCGCCTTCCCCGGTCTGCCCCATCGCAGTCAGTTCAACCGCCTGCTGCGCCAGCAAGCGGATCGCATTACGCAACTCGGCCACTGGCTTGCCAGCGAACTCGATGCCCAGACCTGCGCCTACGAAACGCTGGATGGCTTCGGTGTGGCCACCCGCAATAGCCAACGTCGCTCCTGAGGCTGGCTGCCGGGGATCGCCAATATCGGGCGGTGCAGTCGGCTTGGCTGGTATGAAGGACTGCATGTCCTCACCGCGACCACCCCAAGCGGGGCGATCACGGGCTGGGGCCTGGCACCCGCCAGCACCAAGGAGCAACCCTTTGCCGAAACGTTCCTGGCCGCTCGCCATACGCCGCATCTCCGGCTGCCAGAGGTCGGAGCACCTGCGCGTGGCTATTACGTGACCGATAACGGCTTTATGGGCCACGACCTGCAGCAGCATTGGGCCGACGACTATGGCGCACTGTTGGTCACCCCACCGCATCCGAACGGGAAAATCCACTGGCCACCGGCTCTGCAAACCTACATCGCCAGTTTGCGTCAGATTGTCGAAACGGTACATGAGAAGTTGCTCCATACCTTTCGCCTCGACCGCGAGCGACCGCATGACCTTACCGGCATGCGCACCCGCATGGCCGCGATGGTCGCGCTCCATAACACCTGTATGTGGCTTAACCAACGCCTCGGACGTGATCTGTTGGCTTTTGCAGATTTGATTGATTGGTAGATCATCTGATCTCACACCAAGCGTTGAAGTCGGCACTACCTATCAGGGCAGGTGGATGCGGGTCTCGATTTCAGCAAGCACGGCGGCCAGATCAGGGGCGGACGAGGCCACGACTCGTTCCTCTGCGCCATCGTGTTTGTGGTGCGGGTGGGTGGGCAGGTTCAGCCGCCGGTGATGATCAGTATTATCGTAGCGAAAGACGAGGGTGCCGTTGGGATCGCTGTAATGATAGGCGTAGGTCAGCCGCTCGATCAGCAGTTCGACATCCACGTATTCACGCACATGCAAGGTCGAGCCATCGATCAAGGTCAGTTCGCCCCGGATATAGCCCTCGAATGGGCCACGACTATCATAGGTGACAATGCTGGTTTGTACGATCGCGGCGGCTTCGATAGTAGCCCTCATCTGCGCGAAATAGGTATCAATCCGCAATGTGTAGCCCCCGCAGCATAGTCGCCTTCTCGCGCAGACGATCAAGCAACTGGAGTTCACCGATCCAATCAATCGTATCAAGCGTCTCAGCAAGTTCTTCGTTCTGGAAACGACGCAGAAACTCTTCCGAGGTCATGCCGTGCTGCTGCTCGAAGGCCGCAACGCGCTGTTCACCGCGCCGCATCCCGACCCCTAGCAGTTCGATCTCGCGCTGAATTGCCGCCTCGATCAGAGGCCGGATGGGTCGTCTCCCGTCACCTGTAATCGTAATAGTCGCACTTGGCGCTGTCATCGTTGCACCTCCTCACCTGCCATTATAGCTACTTCACGCAGCACCCGCGCCTTTTCCTGGGGACTCTTCAGCCCAACCAGCCGGATGGCGTTGAGGCGATGCTCCGGCCCAGGTTGCTGCTGAACGAGGATGAACATGGCGTTTTGCACCACCTCGCCGCTAATCTCCTCAAAGGCTCCTGCACCCAAATGGGCCAGCGCATCGAGCGTGATCGTCCGCAGCAGGCCGTCGGTGCCGCCGCGCAGTTCGGCAAACGAGCGCAAAAACATCCAACTCTGCTGGGTGATCATCGCCACGCGCCCGCCGCCGCGACTCATGGTGCAACAACGCAACATAAAGGCTGCATAGAGATCGCGCTTGCCCGCGCAGGTAGAGCGTGAGCGTGGCGAGTTGGGCGGCGCGGGGATCGAGGTCAATCCCGTACAGGTGTTGGGTGAGGACGCAGTCGGCGATCTGGGCCGCGCTCAACTCAGGGTGCTGCTCGCGGTACATGGCCGCGAACATATCGAAGGCTTCGCGCAGGAAACGCTTGGTGTGAGTTGTCGTACACGGTTTTGCATCAGGACGCCCTCGACGCGAAGGCCAGGTAGCCAAACCGAACGAATTGCAATGTCGCCGATGGCGTTCTAATGCGCTGCAAACGATCTCACACCAAGCGTTAAAGTCGGCACTACCTAGAGCGTAGACTGTAAAGCTCCTACGAACCGTCCCTAAGAATAAAAGTTCTTGTTCTTACTACCACGCATGCCCAAGCGAAAGCCTCACCTTCAGATAGATACAAAAATCCAGAAGATTACCCACCCTAGCAGCACCACAAGAGCAATAGCACCAGCAAATTTGGGGTAGTCCCGAATAAGCTGAAATAATAAAACAAAAAGTCCGAAAATAAGTTTCATGATGACCTCAATTACAAATAGAAAAAGAGGCATCATTCTTTCTACCATTGACATTATAACCATCAGCCACAATATAATCATTCTTTCCATAAAAACACCCTCCTATATAAAACGATTATGATGTAACTAAAAACTACAAAGCTGCGCCCCGCACCCCGCCGAAGGGCGGGAGGATGCGAGAGAACCATGTTTCCTCGCATCCTCTTCTCTTTAGTGCGTTTTAAAGGGTTGAACGCACCGCGATCATACCACTGCAAACCGTAACTCTACCCCCCGCAAGCGGGACAACAAGCGCGACAAAGCATACCCTGATACGAATTGTAAGCCTGGTGGTCTATCTATGTGAGTAGGCAAGCGCACACGCTCGCCACGTAGATTGGTAGGGCGGTAGCCCTCCTGTAGCCACGAGGAAGATTTTATGACGACCCAAGACAATGATCTCGCGCGCACACAGGTCTTGCAACGCTTGCAGGGGTTTGGTTGGTGGGATGGGGGCGTCTTGGCGACGCTGCTGCTCTTGGCGTTCTATCGCAATGATCTGGGGGTGTGGGCTGCTGGCCTCACGTTTACCATGCTGGCCCTTTTGTGGTTCACAAAGGGCGAACATCCCCACCTACGGATGCTGCGCGCTACCGAGACGCTTGAGGCTGAGTTGCCCCGTCGCCTCCCTGAGCCAGTGCGCTACCTGCCGCCGCCGCCGCCCCAGGCCGAGCCAGAATTTCTTTACGATTGCTTTCTCTCCTACCACGCCCCCGACCGCGAGGCGGCGCTGGTGTTGGCGACGCAACTCAAGCAGGCAGGGCTGCGCCCTTGGTTCGATCAGGAGCAGATCCTCACCGGCCAACCCTGGATGGAGCGCGTCGAGCAGGGTCTCATTCAGTCGCGGGCGACGCTGGTGATCATCGGGGCGCATGGCATCGGGCGCTGGCAACGCCAAGAGAGCCACATCGCCATCCGCCAAGCCATGTCCGAACCTGGCGCACGCCCCGTCATCCCCGTACTCCTCCCCGGTGCCGATCGCTTTGGTCTGCCCCCGCTCCTCGATAGCTTCTCGTGGGTTGAGTTTACCCAGGGCCTCGATGACCCCAACGCCTTCAAGCGGCTCTTGGCGGGATTGTAGCCAAAGCGCGGCGCTGTCGTCCGGCGGGGGCGGGAAGTCCCCGAAGAAGCTTCCCTCCCCGCCGGGGGTGCGGGCGCGCAGCCCCATACGCATTACGTTACGCCCCTGGCGGGCCCGCTGGCGGGGGTTCGGGGGCATGGCCCCCGAAGAATTTCCCCCTTCCGGCGGGGTTGTAGGGGCCGCAGACCCCTTCAGTTCATGCCCATGGGGCGCGCAGCCCCCGCAAAATAGACCCCGTGCTGTGTATAATACACAGCACGGGGTCTATTTTGTGGGGCAAACATGTTTATAGATCTCAAAACGTCTACATCAACAGTCTCTGCCGCATTTAACTAGGAACCCCATGAACGCCACGCCCTCCGGGTTGAGTCAGGCCGAAGTTCAAGAACGCCAGGCTCAGGGTGAAACCAATGCGGCCAGCTTTCGGGCCGGTCGCTCCGCTTGGGATATTGTACGCGCCAATCTGTTTAATCTGTTTAACAATACGCTCTATACGATTGGGTTCGCCCTGATTGCGCTTGGTCAGTATTACGATGCGCTCACCAGCGTGGGTTTGGCGTTGGTCAATGCGCTCATCGGCACCGTGCAGGAACTCCGCGCCAAGCGCCAACTCGACCGCATTAGTCTGCTGACGCGCAGTGCGGTGACGGTGGTGCGTGGTGGGGTGGAGCAGCAAATCGATCCGGCAGAGATTGTGCGTGGCGATCTGCTGCGTGTAGCAGCGGGCGATCAGATTCTTGTCGATGGGCCAATGGTGGGGGCGGGCCAATTGGAACTGGATGAATCACTGCTGACGGGTGAGCCCGATCTGGTGCGTAAGCATGCCGGCGATCGGCTACGCTCAGGCAGTTTCTGCGTGACCGGCACGGCCTACTACGAGGCGGAGTTGGTGGGCAACGCCAGTTATGCCAATCAACTCACCAGCACGGTGCGCACCTTCCAACTGAGCCGCACGCCCCTCCAGCGCCAAGTGGCCCTCGTCGTGCGCCTCGTCACCTTCGTGGTCGCCATGATGAGCGGCGTCATTCTGCTGCAAGCCCTCGTCGAGGACTTCCCCTTCGTACGTATTGTGCAGATCTCCGCCGTGCTCAGCGGGCAGATTCCCTACGGCCTCTTTTTCCTCATCGCGCTCACCTACGCCGTTGGCGCAGCGCGCATCGCCCGCGAAGGCGGGCTGGTGCAGCAAGTCAACGCCGTCGAGTCGCTCAGCCATGTGGACGTGCTCTGTATGGATAAGACGGGCACCCTGACGGCCAATCGGCTGCAATTGCATGCTTTGCACCCGCTGGGGCCCTTGGACGACGCAGCGACCAAGATGGCATTGGGTAGCTTTGCGCGCAGCTCGGGGACGGGCAACGCCACGAGTAGTGCCCTCGAAGCGGCGCTGCCGGGCAGTGCCTACACGCCCGTGGCGACGATCCCCTTCGCTTCGGCGCGCAAATGGAGCGCCCTGGCGCTTGATGTGCCTGAGCAGCCGGGCGTCTACGCACTCGGCGCAGCCGAGCGCTTGGCACCCTACCTGGATGCCGCAACGGATGCCCACGCCACGTTTACGCAGCAAGCGGCGGAATGGGCTGATGCGGGCTTGCGCGTGCTGCTCTTTGCCTACAATCCCACCGTGCGCACGTTACCCGACGTAGAGCAGGGCCATCCCGCCCTGCCGCCCCTCACGCCGCTGGCGCTCGTCGCCCTCGCCGACGAACTGCGCCCACAGGCGCGCGAAGTCATCGCCGCCAGCCGCGAACTCGGCATTGACCTCAAGGTCATTTCGGGCGACAACCCGCACACCGTAGCCGCCCTCGCCCGCCAAGCAGGCTTTCCGGAAGACTTGCACCTCATCAGCGGGCCAGAGTTGAAAGAACTCTCCCCCGAAGATTTTGCCCAAACCGTCGTCGCCACCAGCATCTTCGGACGCGTCGCCCCCGAACAGAAAGAACAGATCGTCGCGGCGCTCAGCAACCAAGGGCGCTACGTCGCCATGCTCGGCGACGGCGTCAACGACGCATTGGCGCTCAAACGAGCCCACGTGGGCATCGCCATGGAGAGTGGCAGCAGCGTCACGCGCAACGTCGCCGACATGGTTCTGCTGCGCGACTCCTTCGCCGCGCTGCTACCCGCCATCGCCGAAGGGCGGCGCATCATCGCCGGGCTGAGCATGGCGCTCTACCTCTTTCTCACCCGCGCCGTCACCTCGATGCTGGTTATTATTGCCGTCAGCATGATCGGCCTCGGCTTCCCCTACGAACCAGCGCAAGTCGCCTTAACCCTCTTCACCGTCGGGCTACCCACGCTACTACTGGCCCGCTGGGCGCGCCCCGAAGCCCCAGAACCGGGCCTCTTACGCCGCCTGATCTCCTTCGTCATCCCAGCGGCCAGCGTCACCACCGCCTTTGGCGTCGCGATCTACACCTTCTTCTACACCCTCATTCTAACCACAGCCAACAACTTCACCCTACCACCGCGCGCCGCCGACCGCTGGGAGGCCTATACCGGCCTAGATTACCGCATCGACGCCGGCTTCAGCGAAGCCGCCGCCACCATCGTCGCCCAAACATCGCTCTCCAGCTTCGTTTCGCTCGCCGCCTTCGGCCTCATCCTCTTCATCGTACCACCCAACAACTTCTTTGCCGGCTGGACAACCCCTGGCCCCCGGCCCGACCGCCGACCCGCCATGTTGGCCCTCACCCTGGCCCTCATCTACCTCTTCGTCGTCCGCGTCCCCACCCTCGCCAGCTACTTCGGCCTCGTCACCCCAAACGGCCCCGAGCCGCTGATGCTCCTGCTCACACTACCACTCTGGTTCTTCACCCTACGCACCATCTGGCGCACGAAACTCTTCGAGCGCCTGCTCGATGCGGGGTAGAGCTTGCGCCTCGGAAGTATCAGGGGGTGTCTGCGGAAACCAGGTTCCCGCAGACACCCCCTGATGCGGCAAGCTCAACCAACAGGCGCTCAGCCAACGGGCGCGGGCGTAGGGTTGGAGCTGCGCCCCCAACATTCCCGTCGTTGCCACCACTTGTAGGGGCGCAGCGGCGACCATCCCCACCAGCGTGTGTCTGCCCAACAGCCCAAGGCCGCTGCTGCGCTTTGAGGCGATCCGCGTCCGGCACTCCGTTCGCACTTCCAAGGCACAATGCTCCCATTGGGAGCATGGGGGCGGCATGAGGAGCTTGGGGCGTTTGAGGAAGGGCGTAGCAGCGGCCCATGCGCCCTCTTCCTGCCCATGGCCCATGGCGGTGGCCGCTGCTACGCCCCTACATGCCGCTTTCTGATGCGGCGAAACAAGACAAGGCCATCTCGCTTGGTGTGTAAAGCGTTTTTGGCACACATCCAACTCGTCGCAACGCCCTAGACCTGGCAGGTGGGGCGCGTGCAGCCGCTAATGGTACGCCAAAGAACCATCCGCGCCCCACCTGCTAGGTCTCATAAGTCCTTGGCGGCAACGCGTATATCTGCTAGGTCTCATGAGTCCTTGGCTGCCCCCCAAAAACCTGCCAGGAGCGCGCCGTTGGATGTTTAGAGGTACGAATGGCGGCTGCACGGCGCGCACTTAGCAGGTTGTTTGTCCGCTTTGCATCAGAAAACTCTTGACACCGCATTCAAAGCTGCGCAAAAACTGTATCCCTGAGATCCCCCCCACCTCCTCAGCCTCCTCCACCGCCCCAAATCTAATCTGCACGTCATCGATCCCCGCGCTGCCCAAGATGCCTTGCAACGTCGTGCGGGCCTGCTCCTCGGCATCGGCGAGGAAGCCCTGCTCAAGGGCAACCGCTTCGGCTACGTCACGTAACTGTTGCTGCGCTTGGGTAACGAGTGCGGCTGTGTTACGCTCACAGCCCGGTTGCCAACGTGGGTAGTTTTCAGCAACGATGCGACTATGTTCCGTACTCAGTTCAACATTCAGGATCTCGGCATGGGGCAGAGTGATATAAAAGATCTTGGCCGCACCATCCGTCTCTTCACTAATGTTGGCGATGGTGATCGTCTCGAGATCAACGCCTGCAGTGACTTGGTAGTAAGCAAGATAATTGATCTCCTCCTCGCATCGCCCAAATAGGCCATGCACCTTCGTGATCGTCATTTGTTGAGAAGTATCCCTTACTGCCGTCGCAAGCTTCTCCTGAAGCTGAAGCGCATGGAGAATAATAGGGCCGTAACTCTCTACGGTTTGCGCCTGCGATGGATTGACGAACCCCAACAGACGAGAGAGTATGCTTGGGCCATTCGCATAGAGCCCCCCACCAACCACCATCAGAATCACAGCGGCGAGCGTCCAGGTGATGAGACGTTTCATTAAGGCGACTCCTTACTGAGCCAAGTAAAACCTAACTCCCTACAACGAGTATAGCCCAACGACTCGTCGCAAATGCGCACGAGTCGTTGGGCATAACAATACCCGTTGGCTTCGACAAGCTCAGCCAACGGGCATCACATACGTTTCGCCTCCCGCCTCCCGCCCTACTCACCCAAATCGGCATAGAGACGCGCCAGATCCACCATGATGCCCTGCTGTTCGTGGAGCAACGCGAGCGCGTCGGGGGTCGCGCCAGCGCGCGTGAAGAGCGCCGGGATGACCCGCCAACCTTGGCCGCCCGCCGGGAGCGCCGCCAGCGTTTTGGGGATGGTCTGCTCTAGAAGGTGGCGCAGCGTCTGGCGGTTCACTGCTTCAGCGCCCCATGTGCACTCGCCGATCAGGATAACCCGCTCGCGCCAACTCAGCGCCACCACATCGCTCTGCACGGTGCGATCCCAGTGGCTGCCGATCATCTCTGGCGCAAAGGGCAGCGCCCCGCGTGCGCCTTGGGCCTGCACCCACGCCCGCGCCAACTCTTCCCATGCGCTTTGGCCCACAAAGGCGCGTAGGCCCGCCTGAATCTGGCTCAGGATCACATCCGGTTGGTAGGCAATTTCCGCCTGGTGGGGACGCAAGAAGCGGAAGTAGAAGCGGTGAAAGGGATCGGTTAAGTGGTAGCGACCCTGCTTCGAGCGGTGTTGCATGGAGGGGTGGAGCGTCGCTGGCACGCGGCGCTCTACCAAACGGAGTTCTTGCAGCACCGCGAGATATTTGGTCAGGTTGGTCGAGGCGGTGAAGGTCGCATCAGCAATCGCCTTGAGTGTGTGTTGCCCGGCCCCGAGCGCATTGAGGACGGCGAGGTAGGTACGCATATCGCGCACCTCATCGGCCAAAAGCAACTCGATCTCCGCGAGCGCAACGCTCATCGGCGCAAGCAGCGCCCCCCGAATATTCTCGGCGAGAGTGCGTTCCGCTTCAAACCAAGTGAGGTACTGCGGCACGCCACCAAGTATGGCAAAGGTGGCCACCTGTGCATCCGGACTCCAAGTGGGAAAGAAGTGGCGTAAGGCGCCAAAGGCCAAGGGCTGCAAATAGTATTGCGCCGTCAACCGCCCAAAGAGCGGCGTCTGCCGACTCAGCAGCGTCTCCATGGTGCGGATCTGCGAGCCACAAAGCACCAAAATCACCTGTGCATGCTGCCAGTGGATGTCCCAAGCATACTGTAGCGCCGAGAGCATGGCCGGATCGGCTTCAACCGCCCAGGGCAACTCGTCAAGGATCAGAATGTGACGATCCGTGCGTAGGAGCGCCGCCGCATCATCCCAGAGATCAGACCAACTCGGGAAGGTGGTGCCGCCAGCCGCCGCCCCTGGCCGCCCACGGATGGTCGCCGCCAGACGCCGCCGCTGGATCTCCGCTGGCTCCTTCTGCGCCATCCAGTAGCTCCACGCCACTCCCGTTTGGCTGGCCCACTCGCGCAGCAACGCCGTCTTGCCCACCCGCCGTCGGCCATAGAGCAGCAACAGTTCAGCCCGCCCGCGCCGCAAGATCGCATCAAGTTGGGTCAGTTCAGTCGTGCGATTCACGAACATAGGAAGCCTTCCAAAAAGAGACATCGCCAGAGTATTATACTCTAGCGATGTCTCTTCGTTAAGGAGCCTGCGGCCCCTAAAACCCCGCCGGAAGGGGGAAATTCTTCGGGGGCCATGCCCCCGAACCCCCGACGGCAGTCCCGCCAGGGGCGTAACTTCCTTCCGGAAGGGGGAAATTCTTCGGGGGCCATGCCCCCGAACCCCCGACG
>RRYU01003334.1_pt1 | contig 15109 bp, 9 predicted proteins | sample 2162651 | NCBI WGS metagenome assembly RRYU01 (sample SAMN10267283, study PRJNA491782) | microbial mat metagenome | isolation source: biomat in the production well | place: Japan: Minami-Kanto gas field, natural gas well KTG3 | collected 2017-06 | reverse complement strand
CTGATTTTCCTGCCGCTGGTCGGCTTGCTGGCCAAGCTGTCAACGTTACTGATTCGCGGTCGGGAAGAAGAGGTCGAGTTCCAGTTGAAATATCTTGATAGCCGGGTGCTGAATACCCCGCCGATCGCCCTCGGCCAGGCCAGGTCCGAGACCAGGCGCATGGCTGAAACGGCGCTGGCCATGGCAGACGAAACCTTGCGCTTCCTTCAGCATGGCGACACCAGGAGCCTGCCTTCTCTCAGGAAAAAGGAAGAGTTGGTCGATCACCTGCAGAAGGAGATCACCAATTTCCTGGTCTCCCTGTCTCAGCAATCCATCACCCAGGAGACATCCCGCGAGGTGGCTTCCATGATGCACATGGTCAATGACATCGAGCGGATCGGTGACCACTGCGAGAATCTCTGGCGACTTGGCCAGCGCAAGGTCGAGGAGCGCATCGATTTTTCCGAGATTGCCCAACAGGAGATCGCCAGTATTTCCAAGGTGACCAGTGACTTTCTCAATCTGGTCGTTGAAGGCATGCGCCAGGGGGACAAGACCATTCTCGACCAGGCCCAGGTTCTGGAAGATGCCGTCGACGAACTCGAAGATACGCTGCGCAACAACCACATCAGACGGCTGAACACCGGCGAATGTACCGTTGATTCCGGATTGATCTTCATTGATATGCTGCATAATTTCGAAAAAATCGGCGACCATTCTTTCAACCTGGCAGAAGCCGTTGTCGGCCGGAAATAGGGGTTGTCAAGATCTACAGCGGGGCCAACCCGGCTGGTTTGCTGACCGCCGATGGCGCCCTGTGCCGATCGCCGAACCGGTCAGCACCCCGTCGCGATGACTCTTCTTGCGCAGCCAGACCTCCGATTCACCAAGTATCCAAGCAAGAGCGCGCTGCAATTGACAATTTCCAAATGATCTATTATGATCAGAAACCTTTTTTCATACCGCTTGATAAAGTTACTAAGGGCCCGTAATTACAGTCATTTATTAAGGAAACCCAGATGCAGAAAACCATATTGTCCGGCAATGAAGCCTTTGCCCGCGCCGCCTACGAGGCCGGCGTCCAGGTGGCTTCCGCCTACCCCGGGACGCCTTCCACGGAGATTCTGGAAAACATTACCCAGTATGAGCGAATCGACTCATCGTGGGCGCCCAACGAGAAGGTCGCTCTCGAAGTCGGCATCGGCGCCAGCATGGGCGGCGCCCGCGCCCTGGTGACCATGAAACATGTCGGGGTCAACGTCGCTGCGGATCCGTTGTTCACTTTCTCCTATACCGGCGTAGGCGGAGGACTGGTGCTGGTGGCCGCCGACGATCCGGAAATGCATTCGTCGCAGAATGAACAGGACAGCCGCAATTATGCCCGCTTCGCCAAAGTACCGATGTTCGATCCCGCCGACAGCCAGGAGGCCCTCGACTTTACACGCCTGGCTTTTGCGGTGAGCGAGGAGTTCGATACGCCGATCATGCTGCGCAGTACCACGCGGATTTCCCACTCGAAATCGGTGGTGACCCTCGGCGAACCGATCCCGGACCTGCCGGCAACGGCCTTGGTCCGGGATCCGCAAAAGTTTGTCATGCTGCCCGGTAATGCCCGCATCCGACATCCTTTTGTCGAAGAACGCCTGGAGCGCATGGCCGACTGGGCCTGCAGCCAACCCTTCAACCGGATCGAGGAAGGGGCGGGCGAACTGGGCATCATCACCGCCGGCGTTGCCTATCAGTGCGCCCGGGAAGTCTTCCCCACCGCCGGCATTCTCAAGCTGGGCCTGGTTCACCCGCTGCCGAAACGCCTGATCCGCGAATTTGCCGCCCGTTACAAGACCCTCTACGTGATCGAAGAACTCGATCCGGTCATCGAAGAGCAGGTGCGCGCGATGGGCATCGATGTCGTCGGCAAGGAGAAGGTCCCGATCTGCGGCGAGTTGACTCCGGGACGGCTGCGGCGGGCCTTCGGTCTGGAAACCGCGGAACCCCTGGAGATCGCCGAGACTCTGCCGCCGCGCCCGCCCAGCATGTGCCCAGGCTGCCCGCATCGCGGGGTTTTCCATGCCCTGAACCGGCTCAAGGCTTTCGTCACCGGTGACATCGGCTGCTACACGCTCGGCTTCATGCCGCCGCTGTCTGCCATGGACACCTGTATCTGCATGGGTGCCAGCATCGGCAATGCCACTGGTCTCAGCAAGGTGGTTGATGCTGCAGACCAACAGAAAATCGTGGCCGTGATCGGTGATTCAACCTTCCTGCACACCGGCATCAACGGTCTGATGGATATGGTTTACAACCAGTCGCCGGCCACGGTTATCATTCTCGACAACAGCACGACCGGCATGACCGGTCGACAGGACCATCCCGGTTCCGGTTTCACCCTGTCGGGACAGAAGACCTACCAGGTCGACCTTGAGGCCCTCTGCCGTTCGGTCGGCGTGAAATACGTGACGACCGTCGATCCGTATCTGATGGATGAAACCAGGCGGGTCATCAGCGAAGAGATGGCGCGTCCGGAAACCTCGGTCATCATCACCCGCCGGCCCTGCGTGCTGATCAAGCATGATGTCCTGGAAAAGAAACCGCCGCTGTTTGTCGATGCGGCCAGCTGCACGGCCTGCAAGGCCTGCCTGAAGCTGGGCTGTCCGGCAATCGAATGGGAACCGGGTGCTGACGGCGCAAAAGGCTATGCCAAGGTGGACCGACTGCTGTGCACCGGCTGCGGCATCTGTGAACAAGTCTGTAAATTCGGTGCGTTTGGAGTCTGCGATGACGAATGATAAGGTAACCAATATCCTGATGGCCGGGGTCGGCGGGCAGGGCACCCTGCTGGCCAGCGAGATCCTTTCCGAAGTTCTGATGCTGGCCGGTTACGATGTAAAGAAAGCCGAGGTCCACGGCATGGCTCAGCGTGGCGGCAGTGTGGTCTCGCACGTCAGGTTCGGGGCGAAGGTTCGTTCAGCGATTATCCCGGAAGGCGATGCGGACATCCTGTTCGGGTTCGAGCTGCTGGAAACCTATCGCTATCTGCCGCTGGTCGCGCCTAACGGCACGGTTGTCGTCAATAACCTGAGAATCGCCCCGCCGTCGGTCGCGCTCGGCCAGGACAGCTACCCTGCGGATATCCCGACCAAGCTCCGTGAGCATATCCGGGACGTTCGCGTCGTCGATGGCCTGCAGCTTGCCGAGCAGGCCGGCAACCCGCGCACTGTAAATACCGTTTTGCTGGGCAGCCTGTCCAACCTGCTGGAGCCGACCCGCGAGCAATGGCTGACAGCCATCAAGGCCCTGGTTCCGAAACCCTTCCAGCAAGTGAACCTGACCGCTTTTGAACTGGGGCGCGCAACTGCCGACTGAACCTCCTTCCGGCGGGCAAACTCTTGAAAACGCTACCTGGCCAGAACCCTTTGCCCGTATCAACTGCTTTTGACCGAAGGAAACAACCATGATCTGGAATGACGATTTTGAAACCCTGCCACGCGAGGCTATCGAGTCCCTGCAGCTGAAACGTCTGCAGCAGACCTTGGAGAAAGTCTACGCGACGGTGCCTTTTTACCGCCAGCAGTTTGAAAAGGCCGGGGTCAGGCCTGGCCAGATCAAGACGCTCGATGATCTGCGGCGCCTGCCATTCACCCTCAAGCAGGACATGCGTGATAATTATCCTTATGGACTGTTCGCAACGCCGTTGGACCAGATTGTGCGGATCCATGCTTCCTCCGGTACAACCGGCAAGCCTACCGTGGTTGGCTACACCCGCCGTGATATCGATAACTGGACGGAAATGATGGCCCGCTCCTTCGCCGCCGCAGGCGCCCATCGCGGCGATGTGATCCACAACGCCTATGGCTACGGCCTGTTCACCGGCGGGCTCGGTGCGCACTACGGCGCCGAGAAGATCGGCGCTTCAGTTATTCCCATGTCAGGCGGCAACTCGAAAAAGCAGTTGATGATCATGCAGGATTTCGGCTCCACCGTATTGACCTGCACGCCGTCATACTGCCTCTACCTGGCGGAAATCGCCGAAGAGATGGGCCTCGACATCCGGTCTTTCAAGCTGGAAATCGGTATCCTCGGCGCTGAGCCCTGGTCGGAAAAGATGCGCGATGAAATCCAGGAAAAAGTGGGCATCAAGGCGATCGATATTTACGGTCTCTCGGAAATCCTCGGTCCCGGGGTCGGCATCGAATGTATAGAGGCCCAGGCCGGGCTGCATGTCTGGGAGGACCATTTCATCGTCGAAATCATCGATCCGGACAGCGGCGAAGTCCTGCCGGTGGGCGAACAGGGGGAGCTGGTGATCACCACGGTGACCAAGGAAGGCATCCCGATGATCCGCTACCGTACGCGCGATATCACGCGGATCATCGCCGAACCCTGTATCTGCGGCCGCACCCATCGTCGGCTGCAGCGGATGAGCGGCCGCTCGGACGATATGCTGATCATTCGCGGCGTCAATGTCTTCCCTTCGCAGATCGAAAGCGTGCTCATGAATATCGAAGGGGTCGAACCCCATTACCTGCTGATCGTTGACCGCGAAGAGAACCTCGATACTCTTGAAGTGCAGGTTGAAGTCAATGAACAGACCTTCTCGGATGAGATCAAGGGTCTGCAGAAACTGTCCCGCACGATCCAGGAGTCCATCAAGGAAATGCTCGGCATCAGCTGCCGCATCCGCCTGGTGGAGCCCAAGACGATCGCCCGCAGCGAAGGCAAGAGTCAGCGGGTCATCGACAACCGCCCGAAGTAGAGGAGACCTTGAGCATGAAAGTCACGCAAATATCGATCTTCATTGAAAACAAGTCCGGTCGTCTGGCCGAAGTGTCCCGCCTGCTCGGTGAAAAAGGGGTCAACATACGGGCCCTTTCGTTGGCCGACACCACCGATTTCGGCATCCTGCGGCTGATTGTCGACAACACGGATCTGGCCAAGCAGACCTTGAAGGAGGGCGGCTTTACGGTCAGCAAAACCGAGGTGGTTGCTGTTGAAGTCCCCGACCGGCCGGGCGGCCTGGCGTCGATTTTGAAAGTGCTGGATATGGCCAGCGTCAATGTCGAGTACATGTACGCCTTCGTTGAGCGCAGTGCCGGCAACGCCGTGATTATCTTCCGGTTTGATGACGTGGACCACGCGATTCAGGTTTTACAGGACCACAAAATCAAGGTGTTGCCCGGCGAGCATATCTATGGAATATGAACATAAACAATGACTTTGGCGGTAAAACTTAAGGTGGAATGTTTAAAGTGATGTCTGGACTTGACCACAAAATCTGGGACCCGCTCCACGAATGCCTGGCACGTCCCGATCTGGAGCGACTGCAGCTGGAACGGCTGCGCGACACCCTGAAGAGGGTCAGCCAGGTCCCCTGCTACCGCGACAAGTTCGCCCGGGCAGGCTTCGAACCGGGCGACCTGCATTCCCTGCAGGACCTGGCGCAATTGCCGTTTACCACCAAGGAAGATCTACGCCTGAACTACCCTTACGGGATGTTCGCCGTGCCGATGAAGGATATCGTCAGGGTCCATTCTTCATCCGGAACCACCGGCAAGCCAACGGTCGTCGGCTATTCCCGCAAGGATCTCAACGATTGGTCGGACCTGGTGGCGCGCTTCATGACGGCAGCCGGCGTCACCTCCGAGGATATCGTGCACATTGCCTTCGGTTACGGCCTGTTCACCGGGGCTTTCGGCCTGCACTACGGTGCCGAACGCATCGGCGCCACGGTGATCCCCATGTCGGGCGGCAACACCGAGCGGCAGATCATGATTCTTAAGGATTACGGTGCGACTGCGCTGGTCTGTACGCCGTCCTATGCCCTGACCCTCGCCGACCGCATGGAAAAACTGGGGCAGAACCCGCGCGGACTCAGCTTGAAGGTCGGCCTGTTCGGTGGCGAACCCTGGAGCGACGAACTGCGCCGTGAAATCGAAACCCGCCTCGGCATCATTGCCACGGACAACTACGGACTCTCCGAGATCATCGGCCCCGGCGTGGCCGGCGAATGCCTCTACAAAAAGGGCATGCATATCTTTGAGGATCATTTCCTGCCGGAGATCATCGATCCCGAGACGGAAGCCGTGCTGCCGCCGGGAGAGAAGGGCGAACTGGTCCTGACCAACATCGTCCAGGAAGCTATCCCGTTGATTCGCTACCGCACGCGCGACATCACCCGCCTGCACTATGAAAAATGCGCCTGCGGCCGGACCCTGGTGCGCATGGAAAAGACCATGGGCCGCAGCGACGACATGCTGATCATCAAAGGCGTCAACGTCTTCCCGACCCAGATCGAAGAAGTCCTGTTCCAGGTGGAAGGTTGCGAGCCGCATTACCAGTTGATCGTGGACCGGGTCGGTTCGATGGACACGCTGGAAGTGCAGGTGGAGGTCAATGAGAATATCTTCTTCGATGAAATGAAGAAACAGCGGGCTTTCGTCGACATGGTTGAGAAGAAGCTGGCCGTGTCCATCGGCTTGCACGCCAAGGTCAAGCTGGTTGAACCGGCAGCGATCACCCGGCATGAAGGAAAAGCCCAGAGGGTCATCGACAAAAGACCGAAATAATTGATTAACATGCTGATTTCACTCAATAAAGGAGCTCTACAAGAACTCCTTAAATCGCTTGACATGAAATATCAAATGAAGCATAATTCGCTCTCGTTGTTTGACGGGGCGTAGCGCAGCCTGGTAGCGCACCTGCATGGGGTGCAGGGGGTCGGAGGTTCAAATCCTCTCGCCCCGACCAACAACAACGAACATTTGGGCCATCTCTTCGGAGATGGCCTTTGTGTTTAGGGGAGAACGCCTCCTGCTTGGCAAAGCGTCAGGGGCATCCGGGCAAGGCCCCCGCATAACCGGCTTGTCGAGATCAAATTATGTGAAAATTTCATGATATCGAGTAAAATATGCGCAAGCTCTCTGCCCGGCGCCACAAGCGTGCAGAACCAATCTGCGGAATCATTCGGAGGAACTCATGCGAAAAAGCCTGCTTGTCCTATTCAGCCTTCAGTTCCTGTTGTACACTGCCTGCAGCGGTGGCGGCGGGTCAACAGCCAATGATTCTCCGGAGAATGCAACGGCGATCAGGTTGTCTGCGTTTGCCAGTGACAGCGAGCTGGAAGTTTACCTGAAAAGCGGGCTCAGAACGAGCGCGGCAGACCGGAGTTATCCCTACGCACTGGAACTGGACATGGGTTCTGTCGCATTGGCTCAAAGTGATCAGGGCGGTTCCGTTCCAGGCAAAACCTATTCGACGACCAATCTTCAGGAACCAGGCGTGGACGAGGCCGACCGGGTGAAAAGCGATGGCAGCTACCTCTATATTGCCCCCGCCCCGCAGCCCCTTTATTACACCGATTTTATTCGTTTTGCCGAGACTTCCGAGCAGATCTCTGCAAGCCAGGGTCTGGAGGCTGTTCGAGTCATGGCCCTGGAAGAGGACCCCGCCCAGGCTAGGGCGGTAGCCGCGATCTCAACAAGCGACTTCCAGAACCCGGTCACGGGCCTGTATCTCGTCAAAGACCGTGCACTTGACGCCCCCGACCTGCTGGTGACAATTGGCAGCATGCAAAAGGACATCTGGGGAATGTGGTCGTGCGCCTGGTGCTGGCAGAATACGAGTACCGAGGTTGGTCTTTTCGACGTCAGCGTCCCGGAGGACCCGCAAGCCGCCGGGTCGGTTTCGGTCGACGGTCAACTGATCGGGAGCCGCCGCATCGGCGAATACCTGTATCTCGTTACCCGCTACACGCCGTTCATTGCGAATTACAACCCATACCCGGCCACAACGACGGATCAAGAGCAGAACGAGGCCATTCTTACCGGGGCGACTCTTACCGACCTGCTGCCGGCGATTCATATAACCGGCCGCAGCCCGGCCCTGCTGGTCGCTCCGGAACGGACCTATCTGCCGCCATTGCTGCAAGACCGCCCGGAAGAGCCGACCCTGATCACAGTCACCGCGATCGACCTCCGTGATCCGGGGCATTACATCAGTGAAACTATTGCCGGTCCTGCCGAGACGGTTTACGTCTCTTCTGAAAGTCTGGTCATAGCCACCACACGCTATCGATACAGCAATCTGATTGGCGCGCTGCATGCAGCGAGCGCCGAACTCAATGAATCCGCACCGGAAAGCACGGAGATTCACAAGTTTCAGCTCACGGCGAGCGGGCCGGTGTATGCAGGCTCAGGCTCGGTCACAGGCAATCTTGGGTGGGAGGCGAATAAGCGGCCTTTCCGCTTTGGCGAAAACCAGGGCGTCTTGCGAGTGGCCACTTCCCTTGGCGAGACCTGGAATGAGACATCGACGACCCGTCTCAGTCTCGTGATGGAGCAAGGCGACGGCCTCCTCAAGGAAACGGCCCACCTTGACAATATCGGCGAAAACGGAGAAAGGCTCTATGCTGTGCGCTACACCGGCAAGCGGGCTTATCTGGTAACTTTTCGCATGACAGATCCGCTGTATGTATTTGATCTCTCCGATCCATTCGCCCCGTATATGGCCGGAGAGCTGCATATCGATGGCTATTCGGACTACCTGCATCCGATCGACGACACGCGCCTTTTAGGTATCGGTAAAGACGCTGTTGCGGATGAATCCGCCACGGATTTCAGCGGCCGGGGAGCTTGGTATCAAGGTGTGAAGTTGACGCTGTTCGATGTCACTGACCCGGCACAACCGGAAGAAATCAACTCCGTAACGCTTGGCCGGCGCGGTACGGAATCGGACGCCCTTATCGATCACCATGCCGTTACCTTCCTGCCGGCGGCAACCGGCGTCCCGGCCCGGCTGGCGCTGCCGATTCGGCTCCATGACACCCCGTATACCTACAACGGCTACAATCCGGACAGCCCATCCACCTCCTTCGACTGGACCCATACCGGATTGTACATGTTCGATGTCACGCGTGAGGCGATTCAGCCGGCGGGCCAGTTGATCGTTGACGATCGCAGCTCCGGGGAGGTTGCGCCATTCCGCTTCAGCAGTTACGGCCAGGACCGTTCCGTTATGGTCAACGACAATGTTCACTACATTCACAGGAACAGTGTGTGGTCAGCCGCCTGGGGCGCACCAGACACCTTGACCGGCGCTCAGTAACGCGCCGACAAAAAACCGTCTCTTCAGGCGCGGTGCGGAGGCAGTTCCATGCCTGCCAGGCAGCTACGGAGCTGTCCCCGTGGCAGCAGGTGGCTGGCACCCCGGCCAAAGAGCCGGCTTATTCAACTGTCAGGCGAGTTGTCGATACGGGCGAGCCCTGGCGGGCAAACCATGTCCGCTTTTCCTCAATCAGGTCATGATGAATCAGGTAGTGTCCGGGATGCGAGGGGGCTATCAGGGGTTGCGCGATCACCACTTTTTCTCCGGGGGCGAGGTTGCGACGAGGCAATGGCATGCGCGGCCCATGTTCCTCGTCCGGGGTTTGTTCAATGCTCGATCCGCTGAAGACCGCCAGCACGAAAACCCGGTCGGAATCAGCGGCTGGGAGCGTTTCGTTCGAGCAGTTTTCGACGGTAACCGGAATGATGACCTGCTCGTCGGGCTTCAGGACCAGTTCCGGCGGCGCCGTGATGCAGGCACGATAGTAAGCCGGGTGATAGATGGTGGTCGCCCACGTTTTAAACTGTTCGTAGCCGGCGGTGGTCAAGCCGTTTTGTTCGCACCACTGTTCGTAGAGTCTGAAAACCCCGACGATCTGGTTCGGCCTTCTGTCGATCTGCAGGTACTTGATGGAGATCTGGTCGATGGCGGTTTCATAGGGTGCACCGGCCAACGCCATCTGCGCGATGACGCTGGCCACCCCCGTTCGGTCGGACCCGCCCAGGCAATGCAGGAGGATGGGCGGCACGGCGGTTTCCAACGTTTGCATGAGTTCATTGAGCTTATGAACCGGGGGGAGGGCGGACGCAGAGAGGTTGACTGAAGACATGACGAGTCCCGAACGATCCCGCTCCGCCAGGTATTCAGGGTCTTCGCTTTCGCCGCGCAGGTTGATGACGGTCTTGATGCCGTAGTCCTTGCGCCATTTCGCCAATTGCGCCGGTTTCGGCAGTGCCGCACGGTAAACGCTATTCTCGATGACGACATCGAAATTCGTGATCAAGTAGTGCCGGTAAATGAAGTGCCCGGCCCCGGCCAGCACCAGGACGGCCAGAGCGACCAGCACTCCTTGGGCGAGGCGTCGCAGGTAACTTTTCTGCCGGTTTCGGTAAGAATCGCTGCTTTTCATAACTTTTTTCTATACCATGGATCTGAAAAACCAGACAACCCCTAAGCTTCATTATCGGAGAAGCAGTCGACGGGGCGGCCCGGGTCGCCGTTTTCACTGCGTGCGGGAGGCATGATGCAGATCAACCATCGAGGGTTGCCTCCGGACCTGCGCCGCAGGTTGCGGGTCCTGGAACCCCTGCTGTTCGCCTCTCTGGCCATGAGCTATATCTGGCTGATCCAGCCAATCCGCAACGATTGGCTGCGGGTCCCTTTTCTGATTGTGGTTGTGCTCATTCCGTTGCTGTCGAATTATCTGCACCAGGATCGCCTGGCGGACATGGGCCTGCGCCTCGATAATTTGCCGGCTTCCGCGAGGGAAGTCGGCGTGTTCACATTGATCGCGAGCTGCAGCGTGGTCGGCCTTGCCTTTTCCGCGGGAGAATCTCCGGAGCTGCCGTTCAGCTCCCTTGTGGATTTCCTGATCTATCCGTTCTGGGGGCTGCTACAGCATTACGCCATGCAATCCTTTGTCCACCGGCGCTTTCGCGAAAGTCTCGGCAGCCCCAACGCCGCCATCATTGCTTCGGCCGTTCTCTTCGCCATCATGCACTGGCCGAACAAACTGCTGACAATTTTCACTTTGCTGGGCGGACTGGCCTGGTGCAAGTTGTTCAGCCGGCACCCAAATCTTCTCACTTTAGCCATCTCTCATGGCATTCTCGCCGTTCTTCTCTACCACCTCTGCCCCGAAGACTGGGTCAACAATCTGCGGATCGGCCCTCGCTTTTACAAATAACCCACCTCTTCAAAGTTGGACAGGTCAATTCATCATGTCGAGGGTGCTGGCGGATAAAAACATCTCGGCGCCGCCGAAGAGGGGGACCGGGGGGCTGGCGGCGGACCAGGTAAAGCTATTGTAATCACATTAAATTAGTGCCAGAATACCATCAGTTTTCCATCTATAGGCTGATTTTTGAGGTCGAAATCGGCCCCCCACACTTTTAATGCCATCAAGAGGAGGGGAACATACCGAGGGCCAACCGGTTCCATATTCACCTGCTGGTTCGAGACAATTATTCAGGCAGCGGCATCCCGCACATGATGCAACGGATCGCCGGACGGACCGCCCAGGCGGACAACCAGCGAAAGAGCCGTAAAGGTGTCTTTTGGGAAGACCGCTCCCAGACCACGGCAATTGAGACTGGAAGTCACCTATGGTGGTGCCTGGCCTGTGTCGACCTGAACGTGGTCCGACCCCGTGGCGTATCCCTCTACCGGCCTGAGCAGGTGAACATGCCAAGCAAAGGAAACCCGCTATGATCACAGCCTCCGCCCCACTCACCGCGCGACCGGCCTGGAGGGCCCTCGCCGCACACCACACCTTGCTCCGCGAGCGTCACCTCCGTGACCTCTTCGCCGAAGACCCCGGACGCGGCGAACGCCTGGCGGTGGAGGCCCTCGGCCTCTACCTCGACTACTCGAAAAACCGCATCACCGACGAAACCTTGCGGCTGCTCCTGCAGCTGGCCGAAGAATGCGGCCTGCGCGCGCGCATCGACGCCATGTTCCGGGGAGAGAAGATCAATCTCACCGAAGGCCGGGCCGTGCTGCACGTGGCCCTGCGCGCCCCGCGCGGCGCGACGCTGCGGGTCGACGGCGAAAACGTGGTACCCCGGGTGCATGCCGTGCTCGACCGGATGGACGACTTCGCCAATCGTGTGCGCGGCGGTGTCTGGCTGGGGCACACCGGCCAGGCCATCCGCAACATCGTCAACATCGGCATCGGCGGCTCCGATCTCGGCCCGGTGATGGCCTATGAAGCGCTCAGGCATTTCAGCGACCGCGCCCTGACCTGCCGGTTCGTCTCCAATGTCGACGGCACCGACTTCGCCGAGGCGGTCATCGATCTCGACCCGGCGCAGACCCTGTTCATCGTCTCCTCCAAGACCTTCACGACCCTGGAGACCATGACCAACGCCCGCACCGCCCGCGATTGGCTGCTGCGCGGGCTCGGCGGCGACCAGCGGGCCGTGGCGCGGCATTTCGTCGCGGTCTCGACCAATGCCGCCAGGGTCGCCGAATTCGGTATCGATCCGGCCAACATGTTCGAATTCTGGGACTGGGTCGGCGGCCGTTATTCCATGGATGCGGCGATCGGCCTGTCGACCATGCTCGCCATCGGCCCGGACCACTTCCGCGCCCTGCTCGACGGTTTCCACCAGATGGACGAACATTTCCGCACGGCCCCGTTCGAGCGCAACCTGCCGGTGCTGATGGGGCTTTTGACCGTCTGGTACGTCAACTTCTTCGACGCTGCGGCCATCGCCGTGCTGCCCTACGAGCAGTACCTGAAGCGCTTCCCGGCCTATCTGCAGCAATTGATTATGGAGAGCAACGGCAAGCGCGTCACCCGCGACGGGGTCGCGGTCGACTACCAGACCAGCCCCGTTTACTGGGGCGAGCCGGGGACCAACGGGCAGCACTCCTTCTACCAGCTGCTCCACCAGGGGACCCGCATCGTCCCCTGCGATTTCATCGCCTTCCACAAGACGCTCAACCCGCTCGGGCAGCACCATGACCTGCTGCTCGCCAACGTTTTCGCCCAATCCGCGGCGCTGGCCTTCGGCAAGACCGCGGCGGAAGTCCGGGCCGAGGGCACGCCGGACAGCCTTGTCCCCCACCGGGTGTTTGCCGGCAACCGGCCGTCGAATACCCTGCTGGCCGAGCAGCTCACGCCGGCAACCCTCGGCAAGCTCGTGGCTCTGTACGAACACAGTGTCTATACCCAGGGGGTGATCTGGGACATCAACCCGTTCGACCAGTGGGGGGTGGAACTGGGCAAGGCGCTGGCCGAGCGGATTATCCCGGCGCTCTCGGGCGGGCAAGAGCCGGCGCTCGACCATGACCCCTCGACCAACACCCTGATCCGCCGGCACCGCAAGGTCGGGGAGAGGAGCGAACCCTGAACCTGCATGAACTTGCCGGGGAAGCCTGCGCCATCCACGATGCTTGCCAGCAACCCGCGGCTGGTCACGGCCGATTACACGCCTTGTGGCCCGCTTCGGCCGCCGAGGCGAAGGGAGGTGCAGGGGGATTCCCTCCGGTTGATTCCGTTCGCAATTTACTGCGCATCAGGTTGCAAAAGAAACACATCTCCCTTCGCCAGCTGCTTATAGAGCAACCAGCGTCGCCCGAACGGGCGCAGCTCCAGGGCTTTGCGCAGACCTTGCTGATAGGATGCCGACAAGGGCTCCGCGGGCAGTTGCAGGGCATTCAACACCGCGCGAACGTCCTCGCCGGGGCTGGTTTCGCCTTTCACGTGTTCAAACTCCCGGATAATCCTGAAGAGGTTCCCGGCCGCCTCATTAGTCTCGGTGATGTAAAAGTTCAACCCGCCGGGGTCCGCCTCCCTGCCCAAATAGAGGACATACAGGGTGCGAACGGCGTCGGGAACCGCGCTGGGGAGGACGAACAGGCCGGTTAAGGTCTCTTGTTGCGGTTCGACCGCCATTTCCGGGACTGACCAGACCGGCGTAAGCGGGTTCTCCGTGAAATCGGCGGGGAGAACCGTGCCGTCATAGGCTGTCCGCCGGTATCCGGTTGATCGGCAGTCCACAGTTTGATCAATGCTGGCGGGCCACCCGCCGCTGGCGGACGAAAAAAGCAGCCGGGGAGGGTCTGTTCGCCGGCTGTAAACATGCAAGCTGGCAGCCGATTGGACAGTCAATGCCCTGAGCTCACCACGATCAGAATGATGGAGACGCACCCTGACTGTTTCTCGATCCGCCGCGCCGGTGGCATGAAAAGTGATCTCCTTGCCGAAGCGCATCTGGACATAAGTTTGCCAATAACTGCTCCAGTTCGGGTGATTGGCATACACGCTGTAGTAGAGCTGGGGGGCCAGGAGTTTTTTATAATCCTGGTCGGGATGGCAATCGGCCAGTAATGCCACGGCATCCCAGCGGGCCAGGTTGGCTTTAAGCCGCGGTGCGATCAAGCTGTTGCCGGTAAACACCCAAACCCCGGTGACGCCGACCAGCAGGATCATGCCTCCCGTGATAAACCGCGTGAATTTCGCCGGCAAGACGCTACACAGGGCTTTTACCGACAAGACCGCCGCTGCCCCGATGGGCAAAAGGGCCAGCTGGCTCGTCAGGTAAGTTGCCACCGGACCATTGATCCATTGCTGGTATTTCTCTGAAATGGCGATCAAGCCATTGGCGGCGAAGAACAGGGCAATGACGAACAGGCCACTCCCTGACCAGAAGCCGAGGCTTCGCTTCTTCTGAAAAGAAAAGTCCCGCTGGCGGTCATAATGAAAAAACAATGTGAGCATGCATAAAGTCACTACGCTAAACGCGGCGAGCGTACTGAATTTTATGGCTTTCAACTGCGCATAGGCGGACAGGCCGGAAAAGGGTAAAACGCTTTTGCCAATGGCCGCATCTCCCCAAACAAGGCTCGGGTTGTCCGCAAACCAGGGCAAGCCTCCCAAGGAATAAGCCAGGGTTGCTTGCAAAATTGCCGTCAGGGAAGTGTCCCCGAGCGTGTTGGCAACATAAGTGGATGGATAGACATGCTGCCAGGCGAGGTAGGCAGAGGCATAGGCCAGCAGACAGACGAAAACCGTCGAAGCTAGGATACGCTTGTTCCGGCGATCCAGTGCGCTGCGACAGATGATCCACAGGAACGTTACAAAAGAGAGGGCCGTGATTGGTTCATACTGAAAAAAACACAACAACGACAGCAGGCAAAGCCAGAAGATTTTGCGCTTGGGAATTCGACCCGGAGCATTGTCGGGTCGCCGGATCAGCCAGGCGGCCAGGGCGAAAAGCACCAGCGGCAAGGACGTGACCACCGGGTAAGACCCCGGCGGCAGATGACTGAAGCCTAGCGCAACCAGGTTGAGGTAGACCCA
>RRYU01000239.1_pt1 | contig 15121 bp, 12 predicted proteins | sample 2162651 | NCBI WGS metagenome assembly RRYU01 (sample SAMN10267283, study PRJNA491782) | microbial mat metagenome | isolation source: biomat in the production well | place: Japan: Minami-Kanto gas field, natural gas well KTG3 | collected 2017-06 | reverse complement strand
CCCCCCCCTGTCCAAGGGCATGTTCGTGCAGGTGGTACTGCGCGGCAAGAGCCAGGTTGCACGCCTGGTGATACCCCGCTCGGCGGTGCGCGGAGGGGCAGTCTATATCGCGGATGCGGACAACCGCCTGCGCCGGCTGCAGGTAGGTGTATTGTTCTCCCAGGGGCCCTACAGCGTCATCGGCGAAGGCCTGGAGCCTGGCCAGCGGGTGTTGGTATCGGACCTGGTGCCGGCGGTGGAGGGCATGCTGCTGGACGCCCGGGTGGATGAATCGCTGAGCCAGGCGCTGACGCAAGCCGGGGGTGGCTCATGATCGCCTGGTTCGCCCGCCACCAGACGGCGGCCAACCTGCTCATGGCCGCCATCATGATCCTGGGCCTGGTGGCCCTGCCCGGGCTGCAGCGGGAAACCCTGCCGGAGATCCAGCGCGACAAGGTGGAGGTGCGGGTGCTCTACCGCGGCGCCACCCCCGAAGAGGTGGAGGACGCGGTGTGCCGCCGCCTGGAAGACGCCATGGAAGGCATCACCGACCTGGACGAGCTGCGCTGTGAGGCCCGCGAGGGCGTGGGCGTGGCCACCGTGGAGATGCGCGAGGGGGCCTCCATGGTGCGCTTCCTGGACGATGTAAAATCCGACGTGGACGCCATCGACGACTTCCCGGACCAGACCGAGCCGCCGGTGGTCACCGAACTGGGACGTACCGAACCGGTGATCTCGCTGGCGATCACCGGCCCGGAGGACCCGGTGGCGCTCAAGGCCTACGCGGAGGACCTGAAGGACCGTATGATGGCCGAAACCGACGTGGCCGAAGTCACGGTGAGCGGTTTCTCCGACCACCACATCCGCATAGAGATACCCGCCTGGCGGCTGCGCCAATACGGCCTGTCGGCGACGGACCTTGCCAATGCGGTGGGCCGGCACAGCGTGAGCAGTCCGGCAGGCCGCCTGGAGGGCGGTGCGGAGGACCTTTTGCTGCGCTTCGACGACCAGCGCAAGGACGCCGACGCCTTCCGCGACCTGCTGGTGATCTCCGGCCGCAGCGGCGCGGCCATTCGCCTGGGTGAGATCGCCAGCATCGAAGACCGTTTCGACCGGGACGAGGAAAAGATCCTGTTCAACGGCCGGCGCGCCGCAGTGCTGGATATCGCCAAGACCCGCGCCCAGGACATCCTGAAGGTGCTGGGCACGGTGCAGGATTTCACCGCCGCCGAGCGCGCAAGCGCTCCCCGAGGCGTACAGCTGCACCTGACCCAGGACCGCGCCTCGGTGGTGCAGGACCGCCTGGACATGTTGATGCGCAACGGCGGCCAGGGCCTGCTGCTGGTGTTCCTGGTGCTATGGCTGTTTTTCAGCTTCCGATACAGCTTCTGGGTCACCATGGGGTTGCCGGTCTCCTTTCTCGGCGCCCTGTTCGTGCTGCCCTTCCTGGGCATCACCATCAACATGATCTCCATGGTGGGCCTGCTGATCGGCGTCGGCCTGCTGATGGACGACGCCATCGTCATCGCCGAGAACATAGCCGCGCGCATGGCCAGGGGAGACACCCCCGGACACGCCGCCATCGAAGGCGTCACCCAGGTGCTGCCGGGCATCCTGTCCTCATTCGCCACCACCCTGCTGGTGTTCGGTTCACTGGCCTTCATCACCGGCGAGATCGGGCAGATACTGCGGGTCATGCCCATCGTGCTCATCATGGTCATCTCGGTCAGCCTGGTGGAGGCCTTCTGGATCCTGCCCCACCACCTGAGCCACTCCCTGGCGCACATGCAGGAGAAGCCTCCCTCGCGCTTCCGCCAGGGTTTCGAGAAGGGTTTCGATACCTTGCGCGAGCGCGGTTTCGGCCCTCTGCTGGACCGGGCGGTGGACTACCGCTATTTCACCCTGGGCCTGGTTTTCATGCTGCTGATCCTGGCGGTGGCCATGCCGGTGGGCGGAAAGATCAAGTTCGTCGGCTTCCCGGACCTGGACGGCGACGTGGTGGAGGCGCGCATCCTGCTGCCCCAGGGAACGCCCCTGGCGCGTACGGAGCAGGTGGTGGCAAAGCTGGAGACCGCCCTCAAGCAGGTGAACGAAGAGTTCAAACCACGCCAGCCTGACGGCCGTGACCTGGTGCGCAACGTAACCGTGATCTTCGGCCAGAACCCGGATGCCTTCGAGACCGGTCCCCATGTGGCCCGGGTGGTGACGGACCTGCTCAGCGCCGAACTGCGTGACGCATCCCTGGCCGAGTTCCAGAATGCCTGGCGCGAAGCCATCGGCGAACTGCCGGACGTGATCGCCATCAAGTTCACCGAACCCGCCATCGGCCCAGGCGGCCGCCCCATCGACCTGCGTCTTATGGGCCGAGAGCTAGACCGGCTCAAGGCCGCTTCCAGCGAACTGCAGGCATGGCTGAAAGGCTATGCCGGGGTTCAGGACCTGAGCGACGACCTGCGGCCCGGCAAGCGCGAATACCGCCTGCACCTCAAGGCCGCGGCCGGCGTGCTGGGGCTGGACGCACGCGCCCTGTCCGATCAACTGCGAGGTGCCTTTCAAGGGGTGAAGGTGGATGAATTCCCGGTGGGGGCGGAGATCTACGAGGTCAATCTGCGTCTGTCCGCTGCCGACCGCCAGGGGGTCCAGGACCTGGACGATTTCACCGTAATGGGCCGCGATGGCGCCCTGGTGCCCCTGTCGGTGGTGGCCGATGTGGAGGAAGTCCGCGGCTGGGCGCGTATCCACCGGGTGGACGGCCGCCGTGTCGTCACCGTTCAGGGCGACGTGGACCGGGCGAGTATCAATGCCCAGGAACTGCTTGGCATCGCCAATCGGGATTTCATCCCGGGCCTGCTGGAGCGCTATCCGGGGGTGCATTTAGATGTACAGGGCGAGAGCAGGGAATCGGCCAAGACCGGAAAGTCCATCATACGCAATGTGCTGCTGGGGCTGATCGGCGTCTACATACTGTTGGCCCTGCAGTTTCGCGGCTACATGACGCCCATTACCGTCATGCTGGTGATCCCCACCGCGCTCATCGGCGTCATCTTCGGCCACATGGCCCTGGGACTGGATCTGACCATGCCCGGCATCGTCGGCATGGCCTCCCTGTTCGGCGTGGTGGTCAACGATTCCATCCTGCTGGTGGTTTTCATACGCGATGCCCGCGCCAAGGGAGTGGCAGTGCCCGAGGCGGCCAAACAGGCCGGCCGCGCCCGCTTCCGCCCCATCCTGCTAACCTCCATCACCACGGTGGCGGGACTCACACCCCTGTTGCTGGAAAAAAGCCTGCAGGCCCAGATCCTCATCCCCCTGGCCACCAGCCTGGCCTTCGGCCTCGCCTCCGCCACCATCGCCGCCCTGTTTCTGGTGCCGGCCATTTACACCATCCTGGACGACTTCAACCGGCTGGGCGCATTGCGCGAGGAGGGACTGTAGTGGCTTTAAAGTCACAATTCAGCCATGAGCCGCCGCAGGCGTGCAATCAGCCCCACAGCGGACCTCACCCGACAGATCAACCTCCTGCGGACGCGATTCTCCACACACCTCATTTGGTTGGGTCCTGCAGTTCAGGAAAGCGCCCTCTTACTGCCCCTCCCGCGACCTTGGCAGTCCTTTAAGTTTCTCCTTGTTCTCGTTCAGCAGTTGCAAGGTCTGTTCAACGTATTCCCTGGAGGTCATCTCTTCCTTGGCATAGCGGGACAACAGTTCCGACCACAACTGATGAATCTCACAATGAAGTATGGAGTGAGCACCTGAGAGCGGACAATCCGGACAACGCAGATCGTGCATCCAACGGGACAGATATTTTCGCTGCCAGGCCCTGCGGTACTGCTTTGCCGAGTGCTCGACCCATTCCATGGCGCGAGCATTTCGTTCGTGATCGGGGAACTGCGCCACATAGGATCGAATGGCTTCGACCTGGCGCTGCATGAACGCCTGCTCCGACACATCAGGGTCCCTGTCGGCAGCGACGAAACGGGCAATCAGCGCAAGCATGGGATCATCGACGATATACATGCCCTGCATTATCCCTTTTCCGGAGGGTGGCGCTAACAAAAATCCGTCGCATACCCAAGTTCAATAGAGCCAGCCGCCTCTGCCGGGAATCTGCCTAGCATGCAGAGGCTTTAGATGATCTTCATTAGACATCTGTTTGAGACCTTCCGCAATGCTGCTTGAACCCGGTTCAGTCAGAGGCAGCAACTACTGCCTCATCAGCAAGGCCCTCGGGAACAATGCTTCTTAGACATCCTGCTTGGTTCACCACAACCCGATGCCCCACCACAGCATTTGGTGGCTTTCGCAATCACGGCGCATTGCAGGATAATCATTTTTCCCCTTCCCGAAGTGGCGCTAATTGCGCACACCTGCAGCTAAGGCATAATGTCCCTTATTGTTGTATAGCACTCCAGGCGCCCTTACAGGCCTGAGGTATTTCCCAAGTTCAGGAGTATCCCCGCATCATGCCCAAGCTTTCCCCCCTGCAATGGCTGATTATCGCCGCATTTCAGTTGTTTTACGGTTTTGCCGTATTCGCCCTGACCCGGGATCATTACCAGCGCCAGTCAACCCAAATGGCGCCCGCCACAAGCACGAACCGGACGGGCAATCCCCATGCCGGACGGACCGGCGGGGGGGGTGAGAACTTCTCGCGGCAGTTTGAAGCTGGTAGCGCCATTCCGGAAAGCGTGGTGCAGAAAGACCCGGTCCTGCTGGCGAATTTGGGCGATGAGCGTTTTCGTCAAGGCAGATACCTGGATGCCATCGGCATCTACCGCCAGGTGCTGAAGATGCGTCCCGACGATGTGGATACATACAACGATCTTGGTCTGGCCCTGCACTATTCCGGAGCATCCGAACAGGCCCTGGTTGTGCTGAAACAAGGCGCCGAACGAGATCCCGCTTTCCAGCGCATATGGCTCACCCTGGGGTTCGTGCAGATGAGCACGGACGAGCGGCCTGAGGCTAAATTCGCTCTTCAGGAAGCGGTAAAGCTCGGACCCGGCAACCAGATAGCCCAGGAGGCCGAACGCCTTATTGGCAAGCTGGAAGCGGAATAAGCCACCCGTGAATCGACCCCCGGGAGTCCGTTCCACGGGGTCCGAAACGCTGCAGCACCGCGGTTTCCGAGTGAACTGCAGGCATGCTTGCCAGGTACGCTCAGTTCACATCGATTCCGCCATATCCGCACTCCTGCATGCTTGCCCGCTCTATTGAGTAAGCGCCTTTTAGCAGCCACATCAACATGTTGCTAACATCAACCCGATTTCTTGACAAAGGGAGTCAGGCTGCTAAACCAGATAAGCAAGTGCCATCGAAAGGTAAGCGATATGTCGTCTGCCGCAGTCGGACCCGCCGTCATCCCGGTGTCCAGCCTCAAGTCGTATTTCATAGATTCACTCCAGCAGGCAGTAGAGCATGAGCAGGTGCACACCGACGAGTCGGTGCTGCTATACCTCGGCGAATTGCTGGTGGCCTACGCCCGCGCCGAACACCTCTACGACCACACCGAGGACGGCTTGATGCGCCGTCCCCTGGTGGATTTGTACCGCATGTCCCTGGAAAGCGATTCCACGCACGAGCGCAAGCTGTGTTTGCAACGCCTTGGCGACATCGCCCTTTTCGTATCCGGCATCCTGCCCGAGAGCCTGGAACGCAGCCTGGTGGATGTGGATTACTACATTTCCATGGGCTCCAACGCCTATGCCTGTCTAAGCGATCTGGACGAAAGAGATCCCCGCGGCCGTGCCAGGGCCGGTATTTTTCAGACCCTGTCGGGCAACTTCAGCCACTTCGTGGACTTGCTGAATCATATCGTCGCACAGGCTCCAAACGGTTTGGGGCATGACATCATGCGCCTGTACGATACCTGGGCGCGCACCGGCAGCCGCCGTCTGCACCGGCGACTGCTGGCCCTGGGCGTCACCCCGCTGGCCGCCGGCACGGCACACTAGAGACCTGTCCTGCTATGCGGAATCGCGGTGAGGGAATTGGAGGACTCGGCCCGGTGTTGCCGGTTGTATCGTGCATGGCCGGCCGATGTATGACCCGGGGATTCCCGGACCGCTCTCCCGCTTCCATAGCGGCGGCATCAGCGTCCGTCAGGCCTGTGACATGCAGCTGAACCACCTACAGCGCCAACTGGAAAGGCTCTACGATGTGCACAGCCTGCACCGGGTGGAGGATTTTCTACTGCCTGACAGCGCCGAGGCCTGTAGTGTTCCGCCAAGAACACCGGAGGCTCTGCTGGTGCGCCAGGCTGACGATGCCCTGGACATAGGCCTGTTCCTGGACCAGGAACTGGTGCAACGCCTGCGCCTGGATTGCCCCGCCCGCCAGTTGCACGACGGCAACCTGGAGGATTACCTGGCGGCAGTGGAAGGAGTAAGCCATTTCCTGTACCTGGTGTGGAACGCCCACCACGGACGCTGCGTCACTCAGCTGGAAATGGAACTGCAGGCCGAGGTGGACAAGTATGTCACCGCCACCTATTGGATCTCCCGCCAGTATGGCGGCCACGCCCTGGGGGAATTGCACCAAACCCTGTTCCGGAAATACCGGCTGCGCGACGGCCTCAGCCTGGAGCGGCGTGAGCGCTATCAACGGGCCAGTCTGCTGGCTTCGCGCTATTGCCTCAGCCTGGACCAGGATCTGCGGCGTTACCGACGTACACTGCCCTCGTTGACGGAACTGCGCCGTTTCTACCGTATGAGCCAACGGAGTAAGATCCGTCACATCCAGGCATTGGGGGCTTGAGGACCTCAGCGTCAGGGCAGGACAAATTACTCAAATTGCCGCGTGGTGCGTCACCACACAATCCGCTGTCCTCGGGCCGGACTATGGGGCAGCGCGCTGCAGGATATCCACCCGATGCGGTTTCATGAAATGGGCACCATCCTCTTTCAAGTGGCCCATGAAGGCAGTTTTCACCCTGGCGCGCAGCGCGTCGGACAAATCATGCTGGGTATGGGTGACATGAATGAAGCGGCGCTCGAACTCCTGCCAATCGGCATATACCCCCGGCAGCTGAAAAAACACCTCCGCCTGTAAAAAAAAACGTCCACGCTCAATAGACCGCCGCAGGGCAGAAAAGGCCTGCTCCCGCACCGCTTTTTCATCATTGAACAGACACAACAGGGCGTTGAAATCGCCCCAATAGACAGGTTCTGAAAAATACGCAATACCACCGGGAGTCAATACCCGGTGGATCTCTGACAGGGCATCGTCGAGTCGATCCATCGGCACATGGTGCAGGGACTTGAACATGAACACCGCATCGAAGCTGCCATCCGGCGCAGCGATAGATTCGGCACCTCCCAATCGGAACTCAACCCCGGGCAGGTCGTCCAGGCACAGGTTTTTCTCGTGCTGGATGCGGTCCACCTCGGTAGCCAGAAAATGCCTGGGCCGGAACTGCTGCATCAACTCGCGCGTCATCCAGGCCGCACCGCATCCGAGTTCCAATATACGTTTGCCCTCCAGGTCCAGGTGTTCCCGTATCACATCCAATTCGCTCGCGACCCGATAAGCCTCAGGGTCATTCAATTTCATCTCTAGTGTTTCCATGTGTTTTCCATGCTGTTGCATACGATCGCTGAAACATTCAAGTAACCCGCAGGATTATGGATGAATCGACCTCGGATATGGGGGAAAGAAGCATTATTTCCAGTTTTATAAATCGAAACCCTCTCCGGGCACCAACCATCAATTGCTCTCCAAATCCAAAATCCGCACCTTACAAACCCCAGGGAGCACAGACACCGGGTCTGTCGCAAATCGGACTCGGGATTTATCCACCGTGAGCCTTGCCGTAGAATTCCCGCCATGAAATCCATCTCCCTCGAATACTTCCGGGAACAGTTCCTGGAAGACATCCGTCTGCGGCTGGCACATCCAAACGCCCTGATGCATCTGGCCCTGTTCGGACTGCTCACCGGCCTGGCCGCCGGTGGCGTGATCGTTATATTTCAGCTCGTAGTGGAAAACAGCCAGGCGGCCTATCTGCCCGGAGCACTACCCGAAAACTTCGAGGACCTGCCGTGGTGGCTGCGCCTGCTCGCGCCGATTGCGGGTGGTCTGTTCATCGGCCTGCTGATGCACTGGGCCGCCAAGGACAGCCATGTGCTCGGAGTCACCAAGGTGCTGGAGCGCATGGCCTATCACCAGGGCCGCATGGGCTGGCGCGACTTCCTGCTGCAGTTCAGCGGGGCCGCGGCGGCCATCATCTCCGGTCATTCTGTCGGCAGAGAGGGCCCCCATGTGTACCTGGGCGCGGCCAGCGGCAGCCTCCTGGGCCAGCACCTGGGTCTGCCGCACAACGCCATCCGTACCTTGGTGGCCTGCGGTACCGCAGCCGGTATCGCCGCCTCCTTCAACACCCCCATGGCCGGCGTCATCTTCAGCCTGGAAGTGGTGATGCTGGAGTACACGGTATCCAGCTTCATCCCGGTGATCCTGGCCGCCGTGAGCGCCACGGCACTTTCCAACGCCGTGTTCGGCTCCCACCCCGCATTCGACGTGAGCGTCACCATGGGATCACTCAGCGAAATGCCGCTGGTGCTGATCCTGGGCATAGCCGCTGGCACCCTGTCCGCCGGTTTCAACCAGCTGGTTGAATCAGCGGCCCGATGGAGCCGCGCCCTGCCCTACTGGCAACGCGCCACTCTGGCAGGCGTAGTGGTGGGCCTGTGCGGGCTGCTGGCTCCCCAGGTGATGGGCATAGGATATGATACGGTGAACGATGCACTGCACGGCGAACTCAGCCTGCGGCTACTGGCGCTCATCCTGACCGCAAAGGTCATCGCCACCGCTGCCGCCATCGGACTGGGCATCCCTGGAGGGGTGATAGGCCCGGTCCTGTTCATGGGCGCCATGCTGGGCGGCATGGCCGGTGCGGCGGGTGTTCATCTACCCGGCGGCATCACCTCGGACCCCGCCTTTTATGCCCTGCTGGGCATGGGCGCCATGATGGGGGCCAGTTTGCAGGCGCCGCTGGCGGCGCTCACCGCCATGATGGAACTGACATACAGCCCGGGCATCATCATGCCGGGCATGCTGGCCATCGTGGCGGCCAGCCTCACCAGTAATCAGGTATTCGGCAAGGAATCCCTGTTCATCGCCATGCTCAAGGCCAACGGCATGGACTATGACGCCAACCCAGTGCTCCAGGCCATGCGCCGGGTCGGCGTGACCAGCGTGATGAACCAGGGCTTCATCCGACTGCAGGCCAGTTTGACGAACACCGATGCGCAATCCGCCCTGACCGGCAAACCGGACTGGCTGATCATCGATGGGGAGGACGGCCCCAGGTACCTTATGCCGGCGGTGGACCTGGCGCGCTTCATCGAGGAACACCCGGAGCAGGACGTGGACCTGATGGAAATCCCGGCCCAACGCTATCGCCTGACCGCCATCCATGACCTGGCGAACTTACAGGAGGCCCTGGAGCAACTGGACAGCAGTGGCGCAGAGGCGGTTTATGTGCACAGTTACAGCGTGCCCGGCATACAGCGAATCAAGGGCATCCTGACCCGTGGACGCATCGAATCCGCTTACCGGTCCTGACGTCGGCCCGGATTGGTTTCCTTGCCAGAGACAATTGTGAATAGCAGTACAGGCGTTTTTCTCCTTGCGCTTACCTGCCATGAGGCTGCGTCGAATGAATGATTTGAGCACGACCGGGCAATTGCTGGCGTTGAGTGCTGCCTGGCTAATCTATTTCCTGCTGCATTCACTGCTGGCCTCACTGCAGATGAAGCATTGGGTGGCCAGGAAAAAACCGGACTGGATGCCCGCCTACCGCCTGTTCTTCAATGTCCTGGCAAGCCTGCTCATCATCCCGCCACTGGCTATGAGCCTGGCATTTCGGGGCCCACCCCTATGGACCTGGAGCGGTCCCTGGCAGTGGATCAGCCTGATTCTGACGACGCTTGCGATCTTGTGCTTCATCTGGTCCCTGCGCTACTACGACGGACTGGAATTCCTCGGATTCCGCCAACTTCACGGGCGCATCCACGATGTGGAGGACCAGGAACGCTTGTATATCTCCCCCATGCACCGCTATGTGCGCCACCCCTGGTATTTCCTCGGTCTGGTGCTGGTGTGGACCCGGGACATGGACCAGGCGTTTCTCACTTCGGCCCTGGCCATCACCCTGTATTTCGCCCTGGGATCCCGGCTGGAGGAACGCAAGCTGCTGATCTACCATGGCGAATCCTATCGGCGATATCGGGCACGGGTGCCAGGGCTGATCCCCCGGCCCTGGCGTTATCTCAGCAGGGAACAAGCGCGACGCATCACAGCTGGTGATAGCGAGCAAATAAAGCCTTCAGACTAGAAAACCGACCCCTGTAGCGCTTGTTCGATACCTGCGTCCGTATTCTACGCCAGAGTGCGGGAGACGCGCGGATCGAGACGACCAGTGAAGTCGACACGACCCTGTTATTCAGCTTCATGTAAGGTTACCCGCAGTAAGATGAAGGGGATCAATCGAAACGAACGCCGTCTTGAACACGAAGGCAAGGGAATCGACTTGCATGACCACCGGAACGCTTACGCTGATTATCTTTGCCGCCATACTGGCGCAGTTGGCTATTGCGGCAATGGTTGGACTTTATCGCCGCAAACGGCGGTTCCGAGATATCGAACCACCACGCACAAGCGAGCCGAAGTCCAACGCCGTTGCCAGTCTGGAAGTTCCGGCCATGTTCCCAAGCTCACCCACATCCAATCTTGCCTGGGACGGATTCAAGGAATTCGTGGTGCAAAGTCGGGTTATCGAGGATGGCATGGCGTCCGTGTGTTCGTTTTACTTGGCACCTGCCGACGCCAGGCCGCTTCCGTCGTTTAGTCCCGGTCAGTACCTGACGTTCAAACTCTCTATCGCTGATCCGGCGACTGGTCAGAGCAAGACCTTAGTTCGTTGCTACTCCCTCTCGGACAGAGCCCGGCCGGATTATTACCGGGTCTCAATCAAACGCGTTGCGCCGCCCCCCGACAAACCGGGTGCACCGCCTGGCCTCTCCTCCAACTACTTCCACGATCATGTTGAGGAAGGCAGCCGTCTTCTGGTCAAAGCGCCGTCCGGCCATTTTCACCTGTTGGAAGGTGAACCGCTGCCCATCGTACTCGTAGGCGGTGGCATCGGCATCACCCCGATGCTGAGCATCATCAACACAGTGCTGGCGAGCGGCAGTACACGGCCGGTGTGGCTCTACTACGGCATACGCAACAGTACCGAGCATGTCATGAAGGACCCGTTGCGCACATTGGCGGAGACCCACCCGAACTTCCACCTTCATGTCTGTTACAGCAGGCCGAGTGCGGGTGATGTCGAAGGCATCGACTACCAGCATCGCGGCCATGTGGATCTGCCGTTGCTGCGCACCACTCTGAAACTTGCGCGCTACCAGTTCTACGTCTGCGGTCCCAAACCGATGATGGAGGGCCTGGTTCCTGCGTTGCAGGAGTGGGGAGTGGATGCCAGTGACATTTTCTATGAATCATTCGGGCCCGCCTCGCTCATAAAACACGAAAAACAGCAGCCTGTGCTCCGGACGGCCGCTCAGCCCATCACCGTCACTTTCGACAAATCGGATATACGCATCCCCTGGGACCACAGCGCCGATTCACTGCTGGAGTTTGCCGAAGCAAACGGTGTCGATGTGGAGTCGGGCTGCAGAGCCGGTAGTTGCGGCAGTTGTCAGACCCGCATCGATACCGGCGAGGTGGAATACAATCAGCACGCCGATGCCGATGTAGAGCCTGGTCATTGCCTGCTGTGTATCACCATTCCCAAAGGCGACCTGACGTTGGCCGCATAGAGACTGCTATGGAACGATCACTCATTCGTAAAGAGGTCCTGCCATTTCTGGCGATGTTCGGCTCGCTCATCGCCGCCACCATCATTGCCGACGCCTTGCTGCACCAGTTCGATCTGGTCTGGATTGGCCGCTACCTGGGCATTCCCGGCACAATCCTGATCCTGCTGTCGTTTTTCTATTCTTTGCGCAAACGCAAACTCATCAGCAGAGGCAAGCCCAAGACATTGCTCGCCCTTCACGAAACACTCACCTGGCTGGGCGCGCTCATGATCCTTGTGCATGCGGGCATTCACATCTATGCCATTCTGCCCTGGCTGGCGCTGATCGCCATGCTGGTCAATGTCATCAGCGGCATGACCGGCAAGTACCTGCTGGACCGCTCGCGCCGCTATCTGGCAGAAAAAAAGGCGGCTTATACACAACGGGGTTTGTCGGAAGAGGCGATTGAAAAGCAGCTCTTCTGGGATGCCACCACCTTCGACCTGATGAAAAAGTGGCGGGCGGTGCACTTGCCGATCACCCTCGCCTTCGCGGTCCTCGGTCTGACCCATATTTTCAGCATCTTCCTGTTCTGGCAGTGGCAATGAAAAACAAAATCGTTATCCTGATTGTTCTGGCCAACCTGGCAGCCCTTGTTCTGCTGACGATCTTCACGCCGCACCTGATGATCGTCCCAGGCAAACCCATAGACGCCCATGCCGAGCTGGCCACCGATTGCTTTGCCTGCCATACCCCCTTCCTCGGCAGCACCCCGGAAAAGTGCATCCAATGCCACAAGGTGGCTGAGATCGGCATCAAGACCACCAAAGGACTGTCCATCGCCAAGGAGAAGAAGAACGTCGCCTTTCATCAGAAGCTGACCGAAGAAGACTGCGTTGCCTGTCACAGCGATCACAAGGGGGTGAAGGCTTTCCGTCCCATTGGCCGGTTCTCGCACCAGTTGCTCGAACCCGCGCTGGAAAAACAGTGCGACGGCTGTCACGACAAACCGGTAGATACCCTGCATCTGGAGATCATGGGCAACTGCGGTCAGTGCCACACTCAAGAACGCTGGATACCGGCCACTTTCGACCATGAGCAGTACTTTCGATTCGATAAGCACCACACCACTGACTGCAAGACCTGCCACGTCGACAACGACTATGCCAGCTACACCTGCTACGGTTGCCACGAGCACTCCCGCTCCAAGATTCGGGAGGAACATGTGGAGGAAGGCATCTACGACTATGAAAAATGCGTGGATTGCCATCGAAGCGGTGATGAGGACGAAGCCAAATATATCTGGCGTACAAAGTCGATGAACAAGGGAGAAACTGGCGAGGGAAACAGGGGTGTATACCGCCGCAAACATGGCGATGAGCATGAGCGACATGATGACGATTAGGCCCCCGATCAGGCTTGGGTGTTTGTGTAATACAGCGCCACTGGGGCTCCATGCGATGGACCTGGACAACGAGGAGAATCGATCATGACCGGCCGTCATCATCATGAACCGATGTTCGTACCGGGCGAAGCGCGTTACCGGGATGCGCGAAAAGCCACGCTCGTAGGGGCGGTGGTCAATATTGTCTTGTCGGTAGTCAAGATACTGGCTGGTTGGTTGGGCTCATCCCATGCCCTGATTGCCGACGGCATCCACTCCCTTTCCGATCTGGCCACCGATGCCGTTGTTTTGGTGGCAGCGAAACACGGCGCCCAGGATGCGGACGAGGAACATCCCTACGGACATAGGCGTATCGAGACGCTGGCTACAGTGGTTCTCGGGATTGTGTTGATCCTGGTAGCGCTTGGGATCGGTTACGATGCAATCCAAAGGCTGTTCGACCCCGAAAGCCTTTTGCAGCCAGGTATGCTGGCCCTTTGGGCTGCGATAATTTCAGTTTTGGCTAAGGAAGCCCTATACCACTACACCGTGGCAGTCGCCAAAAAACTGCGTTCCAACCTGCTTCGGGCCAACGCCTGGCACCATCGCAGCGACGCCGTCTCATCCATAGTCGTGGTGGCGGGCGTCGTCGGCAGCATGGCCGGTTTGACTTATCTCGATGCCGTGGCGTCCGTGGCGGTCGCGGTGATGGTGGCCAAGATAGGTTGGGAATTGGGCTGGAGCAGTGTCCACGAACTCATTGACCGTGGTTTGGAACAGGAGGATATAGAGGCCATCCGTAAAAAGATCATGGAAGTGGACGGCGTCCGCGCCATGCACGACCTGCGCACCCGGCGCATGGGGGGCAACGCCTTCGTGGATGTCGATGTACTGGTAGAGCCATCTCTCACTGTCTCTGAGGGGCACCGCATCAGCGAGGAGGTGCTGCAAAGGCTGCGCAGCGATATAGATGAGGTGATCGACGTGACTGTACACATCGACCCCGAGGACGACGAAACCGACACTCCCAGTGGTGATGCGCCCATGCGAGGTGTCATGCTGGAACGATTGGGATCTTACTGGGGAAACATACCGGGTGCGCAGAGGATCGAAGATGTAGCCTTACACTACCTCGGCGGCAGAATACGGGTGGAGGCACGGATTCCACTGGATGCAATGACAGATCTTGAGCAAGCGCGGCGTTTTGCAAAGGATATGGCCGATGTGGCACACAAGGATGAATATGTAACCGAAGTGAAAGTGTTGTTTTTCTGAAATCAAATCAAGCCGATTAGTTGTAGATCACCCTGGACGTTTTCCTCCTGGCCGTTAGCTGCCTATCACACGAATTTCGCCGGCAATTGGGGCCAAGAGTAATTGGGTATACGGCCAAGTCTCGAATTGTTGCATAATATGAGAACCCTAGGTTTTGCTAAGGGATACAGGATCAGTTCTCGCACGATATCCAGCTACGATACGAGAGCTGATCCTGTGTCCCCCCGCCATCGGGTCGTGCAGGCGCATCTCGAGACCTTCCTCGCCTTCTCCGCCGATCCGACAGGACAGGGCCTGCCTGGTTACTTAGAGCGGGATAGTCCGATTCCGCTACTTGAGTACTGAGATCCATGTGACCTGCTCAGCCAGCAATGGTTGAATCCCTATTCATCCTGTCATCGATCTCGCCTACACCAGTCCCTGCTCGATCATAGCATCGGCAACACGCGTGAACCCCGCGATGTTGGCGCCAAGTACGAGATTGCCGGGCGCGTCGAATTCGAGCGCGGTGTCGCGCGCGCACGCGTAAATGTTCGCCATGATGGCTTTGAGCTGGGTATCAACCTGCTCGAAGGTCCAGCGCTGCATGCTCGCATTCTGCGCCATCTCGAACTGGCTGGTGGCCACGCCCCCCGCATTGGCGGCCTTGCCCGGCCCGTAAAGCATCTTCGCATCGAGCAGT
>RRYU01002725.1_pt1 | contig 15135 bp, 13 predicted proteins | sample 2162651 | NCBI WGS metagenome assembly RRYU01 (sample SAMN10267283, study PRJNA491782) | microbial mat metagenome | isolation source: biomat in the production well | place: Japan: Minami-Kanto gas field, natural gas well KTG3 | collected 2017-06 | reverse complement strand
ATGTTCCCCGCACACGCGGGGATGAACCGATGTCCACGTCCACCATTTATAGGATGGAGCGATGTTCCCCGCACACGCGGGGATGAACCGCGATGTTTGCCTGTGGGCTTGCCCTTGTCGGTATGTTCCCCGCACACGCGGGGATGAACCGCGAGGAGGAGATTGAAGACCCGCCTTACGTTCATGTTCCCCGCACACGCGGGGATGAACCGCCGGAAGAAGTGACGTGCGCTCAGGCCTATCAATGTTCCCCGCACACGCGGGGATGAACCGGTATTTAACGCTACTGCCGATGGCCTAGAAAGATGTTCCCCGCACACGCGGGGATGAACCGGCGCTCACGTTGCCGGGCGGAATGAGCACTCAATGTTCCCCGCACACGCGGGGATGAACCGTAATCCCTGAGTATACTGTCCAGCGAAGGGAAATGTTCCCCGCACACGCGGGGATGAACCGAGAGTAGAGAAAGCGTCAAGCCAATCCACAGCATGTTCCCCGCACACGCGGGGATGAATGATGTGTCAACACTTTTCCGGACATAAGTTTACACAGCTTTCTGCATTACTTCAAAGACCAGCGGCGCTTCATATCCGTTAGCGGAATGTGACCGCTGACGATTGTAAAAGACTTCGATGTATTCGAAGATTGAAGCTCTGGCGTCATCGCGAGTTTCATAATCGCAATGGTGAACCAGTTCGATTTTGAGGGTGTGGAAAAAGCTCTCGGCGACGGCATTGTCCCAGCAATCACCCTTTTTGCTCATACTGGCTTTGATACCATGGTCGATGAGAAGCGCCCGGTGACTGTCAGAGGCGTATTGGCTGCCGCGATCGCTATGAGAGATCAGACCCTTGGCGGGCTTTCGTTTCCACAGCGCCATCAGCATGGCACCGTTGACCAAGCCAGCAGTCATACGTGATCCCATGGACCAACCGACGACGGCCCGGGAGAATAGATCAATAACGACGGCCAGATACAGCCAGCCCTCGCGGGTCGGGATATAGGTGATGTCGCTGACGTAGGCGGTGTCTGGGGTGCTGACAGCAAATTCACGCTCCAGCAGGTTCGGTGCGATCGGCTTGTCGTGTTTTGAATCAGTTGTCACTTTGAATTTCCGTTTGGTTTGGACCTTAAGGTCGTCTTCGCGCATCAACCGGGCAATGCGGCGGCGGCTGACGCTGGTCTCTTGTTTTTGCAATTCATCCTTGATCCGCCGGGTCCCATAGTTTTTGCGACCTTTTTCAAAGGCGGCTTTGACCTGGGGACGGAGATTATCGTCCTCGATGCAATGGGCGCTGGGAGTTCGACTCAGGCTCTCATAGTAGCCACTCCGGGAAACCTGAAGGACTCGGCACATGGTTCGGATGCGAAATTCAGTCTGTTGTTGCATCCAGGCGTACTTTACCGACTGTTCTTTGCAAAGTACGCCGCCGCCTTTTTTAAGATATCGCGCTCTTCCTTGAGCAGAGCGTTCTCTCGGCGAAGGCGTTTCAACTCTTCGAAAGGGTGCTTTTCTCCGGCCCCTTTACTTGCTGAAGATTCGGGTTGCTGATACTTTGTTATCCAGGTGTAAAGCGTGTTGGCATTAACCCCTAAATCTCTTGCCGTTTGGGCGACTGATTGATCAGATTCGACAGCTAACTTGACAGCATTTTGTTTAAACTCGGACGAATAACTTGAACTCATTGGACACACCTCCATCGTCAGGCATTTTGCCTCAATTTGTGTGTCCGGGATAGTGTAACCACTTCATTTTGATGTTCCCCGCACACGCGGGGATGAACCGTTATCGGCGTCGATCTAGCCAGTGGCGTGATGATGTTCCCCGCACACGCGGGGATGAACCGCGAGCAAAATAAAGGGTCAGTTGATGCCAACAATGTTCCCCGCACACGCGGGGATGAACCGTCGCCAGGGTTGCTCCAAAGTTCAACACACCTATGTTCCCCGCACACGCGGGGATGAACCGGTTTGAAAAGGGCGGTGAATATACGGAAAAGTATGTTCCCCGCACACGCGGGGATGAACCGCGTAACAACACCAACTACTCCAGTTAACGGCAATGTTCCCCGCACACGCGGGGATGAACCGAGTGACGCACAAGAGGCGCGGATCGCGTCCAGATGTTCCCCGCACACGCGGGGATGAACCGATAAAATAGCAACTAAATTTGGAACCACTCAGATGTTCCCCGCACACGCGGGGATGAACCGTCGTTTGAAATGATACCAAGCGGCAATGGGTAATGTTCCCCGCACACGCGGGGATGAACCGTAGGACGCCATTGATCCTGGCGAGTTTGCCCAATGTTCCCCGCACACGCGGGGATGAACCGCGACAATCGGGATGTATTTCCCGGCCTGGTCTGATGTTCCCCGCACACGCGGGGATGAACCGGCGCTGGCTGCCCTGGGTATTGCTCGGCACATATGTTCCCCGCACACGCGGGATGAGAACCTTCGTTTATGGTACCGCCAAGGTCAGCAACCGCGATGCAGCTGGTATATGTGGCGCCCGTCGTTGTATGGCCCCGCACACAGAGGCTGATCAATATTCAATCATCACAAAGGCCCAACCTTTATCTGGCCTATGGAAACATGAAGGCCCGGTACCAGGTCGGACACACAGGTCCGCTGAACCAGGGCGGACACACAGGTCCGCCCCTACATCGGGTGGTACGATGGTTCAAGACGATGTCCACCAATGCGTACATTCACGGTGTCTGCAATCAGCTGGAACTGGACCATCCAAACCGACCGTAGGGGCGGACCTGTGTCCGCCCGCCTTTCGCACCACCCGGTCCTGCGTGTCCGTCCAGCGCTCGGCAACGTTGCGGTTTCGGGTTTAATGGGTGATGTTGGGTGATTGCATGCGGCAACACAGCTTGCTATACTGTTGCGGTCTTTTTGATCCCACCGATTCCAGCGACAGGACAGCCATGAGCCTCGAAAGCAATGTCAGCCCGAAATGGCTGGATGAACAGTACCGCCTCTGGCAAGAGGATCCCTCCCGGCTCGATGCCGAATGGCAAGCTTTTTTCAAAGGGTTCGACCTCGCTCAGGAAACCGAATTCAGCGACCGCAACCTCGCTGCCAGCAACTCGGCGGTCGATTCGCTGATTTATCGCTACCGCGACATCGGCCACCTGATCGCCCATACCGATCCGCTTTCACCGCCACCGGGCGAGGATCAACGGTTTGCGCTGGGCGCCTTCGGCTTGAGTGAAGCCGATCTCGACACGACCTTTTTCCCGCTGAGATTCCTCCGGGACAGTGCCACGCTCAAGGAAATCATCGCCCTGCTGCGCGACACCTATTGCCGCAGCATTGGTGTCGAATTCATGCACATCCAGGACCCTGAAGAGCGGCAATGGCTGAAAGACCGCATGGAGTCGGTCCGCAACCGTCCCCACCTGAGCCGCGACGAGCGGTTGGCGATCCTGGCGAAGCTCCAGGAAGGCACCCAGTTCGAAGCTTTTCTGCACAAGAAGTTTCTCGGCCAGAAACGCTTTTCGCTGGAAGGCGGCGAAGTTCTGATCCCGCTGCTCGACGCGCTGGTGGAAAAGGCCGCCGCCATGGATGTCAGCGACCTGATCATGGGCATGTCCCACCGTGGGCGGTTGAACGTGCTGGCCAACATCTTCGCCAAGCCGCTCGAAAACATCTTTGCCGAGTTCAAGGACAACCTGGAACTGGGCTTCGTCGGTGAAGGCGACGTGAAGTATCACAAGGGTTACTCGGTGGACCATAACACGTCGACCGGCCGGAAAATCCACCTCAGCCTGGCGGCCAACCCGAGTCATCTTGAAGCGATCGATCCGGTAGTGATGGGCAAATGCCGGGCCCGGCACAGCAATTACGGGCCGGGTGGCAAGCAGCGCGTACTGCCGGTGTTGATCCACGGCGACGCCGCATTTGCCGGACAGGGCATCGTGCCGGAGGTTCTCAACCTCTCGCAGCTGGCCGGCTATCAGTCGGGCGGAACCGTCCATATCGTCGTCAACAACCAGATCGGCTTCACCACCGACCCGGCTTATGCCCGTTCGACGCTTTATGCCACCGACGTCGCCAAGATGCTGATGGTGCCGATTTTCCACGTCAACGGCGAAGATCCGGAGGCTGCGGTCTATGTGAGTCAGCTGGCGCTGGAATACCGGCAGAAATTCGCCAAGGACGTGGTGATGGAAGTGATCTGCTACCGGCGGCACGGCCACAACGAAGGTGATGAACCTTTTTTCACCCAGCCGATGATGTACGAAAAAATCCGCAGGCGGCCACCGGCCCACGAAGTCTACACGGAAAAACTGCTGGCCGAAGGGATTGACAAAAATACCATCGAGAAGCAGCTTGATGTCATCAGGCAGCGCCTCGACACGGCCCTGGAAGCTCCCGCCAAAGAGCAGGGGGACGTCGGCTTCAGGGGCAAATGGCGCAACATCCAGCGCGACTATTCGCCGGAAGAACCGGATACCCGGGTTGCCGGCGCAAAGCTCGTCGCCCTGGCCGGGAAGCTGGCGGTGGTCCCCGAGGGTTTTGCCGCCCATCCGAAAATCGCCAAGCTCCTGCAAAAACGGCAGGATGCCGTTGAAACGGGGGAAGGTATCGATTGGGCGACCGGCGAATCCCTGGCCTTCGCCTCCCTGCTGACGGAAGGACACCCGGTGCGCCTGTCCGGTCAGGATTCCCGGCGCGGGACCTTCAACCACCGGCATTCGACTCTGGTCGACCAGAAGAACGGCCGCTGGTATGTGCCGCTGGCCTTCCTTGCCGCGGGCCAGGCCTTCATGCAGGTTTATGACAGCATGCTGTCCGAAGCCGCCGTGCTCGGCTTCGAATACGGCTACTCCCTGGAAGTTCCGAACGGGCTGACGATCTGGGAAGCCCAGTTCGGGGATTTTGCCAACGGCGCCCAGGTCATCATCGACCAGTTCATCGCCAGCGGCAGCACCAAGTGGGACCGTTCCAGCGGTCTGACCATGTATCTGCCGCACGGCTACGAGGGGCAGGGTCCGGAGCATTCCAGTGCCCGCATCGAGCGTTACCTGTCGCTCTGCGCCGACCAGAACATGCAGGTCGTCAACCTGAGTACGCCGGCCCAGATTTTTCATGTCCTGCGCCGCCAGGTCCTGCTACCCTACCGCCGTCCGCTGATCATCTTCACCCCCAAGAGCCTGCTGCGCCATCCGCGCTGCACAAGTCTACTGCAGGATTTCACCGAAGGCAGCTTCCAGGCGTTTCTGCCCGACACGACCCCGCCGGAGCAGGTAACCTCGCTGCTGCTCTGCTCGGGCAAAATTGCCTACGACCTGTTCGAGAAAATCGCTGATGAACAGCGGACTGACATCGGTGTACTGCGCATCGAGCAACTCTATCCCTTCAAGGCCGAACAACTCCGGCAGATACTCGAGCGCTATCCGCGGGCGAAACATCTGGCCTGGGTCCAGGAAGAACCGGCCAACATGGGCGCCTGGAGCTTTCTGCGCCCCCACCTGTCTGAACTCTTCGGCAGGGAACCCGTCTACATCGGCCGGCCGGGTTCCGCCGCCACGGCGGTCGGCTCGCACCGGCGCCATCAACAGGAACAGGAAGCGCTGGTCCGCGCAGCACTTGCTCTGGAAAAGGACGCTTAAATGGACATAAAAATCCCCGAAGTCGGTGAGTCGATCCACGAAGCGCTGATTGCCGACTGGCTGAAAGACGATGGCGAAGCGGTCAGACGCGACGAAGTGATCTGCGAACTGGAAACCGACAAGATCAATGTCGAGATTACCGCCGAAGTTTCCGGCATTCTGCATATCAAGCAGCCGGCCGGCGAGACGCTGCCGATCGGCACCCTGATCGCCACCATAACCGAAGGCGAGGTTGCGCAGAAGCCGTCCGCAGAGAACGCTGACGAAGAGGCCGGTTCAGGTGACGGGCAGCCGGAGCCTGCTGCCGAAACAGAGGCCGCCGCTAAGGACCCGGCCCGGCCGGCGCAACAGGGCGCCGCACCACCGGTCAATCCCGCTGCCGCTCGCCTGGCCAGGGAAAAAGGCATCGATCCGCACAGCCTTGCCGGCAGCGGCCGGCAGGGTCGGGTCCGGGTCGAAGATGTCATGAGCGCGAAGCCGGCGGCACAAGCAACGGCAGCCGCGCAGGAAACCACGGATGATCAGGTGACAGCAGGCGAAACGGCCCCTGACGATGAGCGGCCGGTCAGGCGGCAGGCGATGTCACCGCTGCGCCAGAAAATCGCCCAGCGCCTGCTCAAGGCCCGCCAGCAGACTGCCATGCTGACCACTTTCAATGAGGCTGACCTGGGCTACATTCTCGATTTGCGTAAAAAGCATCAGCAACAGTTTCAAAAACGGCATGGCATCAAGCTTGGCCTGATGTCTTTCTTCGTCAAGTCGTGCATCGAGGCCTTGAAGGAGTACCCGGCGGTGAATGCCCGCATCGATGGCGAGGACATTGTCTATCACAATTACTACGATATCGGCATCGCGATCGGTACCGAGCGCGGCCTGGTGGTGCCTGTACTGCGTAACGCCGACGACCTGACCTTTGCCGCAATCGAACAAAGCATCGCCGATCTCGGCGAAAAGGCCAGCAAGAAGAAACTGACCCTGGCTGACCTGGAGGGCGGCACCTTCACCATTTCCAACGGTGGTATTTACGGCTCGATGCTCAGTACGCCGATCCTCAACACGCCACAGTGCGGGATCCTCGGCATGCATGCTATCCAGGAACGGGCCGTGGTCCGCGCTGGCGAAATCGTCATCCGCCCCATGATGTACCTGGCCTTGAGCTATGATCATCAGCTAATCGACGGCCGCGAAGCGGTCGGCTTTCTCAAACAGGTCAAGGATTACATCGAAAACCCGGAAGAGCTCTTGCTGGAACTTTGATGCCCCGGTAACGGGGAGTTGGCCGCATACGATCGAGGTTGCCCCGCGGTCTCTGCCCCTGCTCCGGCTTAACCTCGCGTCGCGGACTTCGCATTGCGCGCCTCTGCCCCTGGAGATACTATGTCCGAACCCTTCGATCTGATCGTCATCGGCGGCGGTCCCGGCGGCTACGTGGCCGCCCTGCGCGCCGCCCAGCTCGACCTCACCGTGGCGGTCGTGGAGAAACGCGACGCGCTCGGCGGCACCTGCCTCAATGAAGGCTGCATCCCGAGTAAGGCCCTGCTCGACTCGAGCGAATATTTCGCCCTGGCGCGCGACCGCTTCGAGCGGCACGGTATCCTCATTGATCCGCCACAGCTCGACCTGGCTAAAATGCTCAAGCGCAAAGCAGATATCGTTCAGCGTCTGACGCGGGGCATCGCCGGCCTGTTTAAAAAAGCCGGCATCAACCTGGTCACCGGCACAGGCCGCCTCGGCCCCGATCAGGACGACCTGCGCCAGGTGATTGTGGCCACCGACGACGGTGAGCGCACGCTGACCGGGAAAAATGTCCTGCTTGCGACCGGCAGCGTCGCCATCGAATTGCCGCACATCCCCTTTGACGGCGAGCGGGTCGGCCAGGCCCGTGACGCGCTCAGTTATGCCGAAGTTCCCGAGCATCTGGTCGTGATCGGCGGCGGCTACATCGGCCTGGAACTCGGTTCGGTCTGGTTGCGGCTCGGGGCCAGGGTCACCGTGGTGGAGATGCTCGACCAGATCCTGCCGAATACCGATGTTGAAGTGGCCGTGCAGCTGCGCAAGAGTCTCGAAAAGCAGGGCATGACCATCCTGACCGGCACCAAGGTGGCGGCAGTCACCAACGGCGATGCCCTGACCGTCACGGTCGAAGGCGAACACAGTGACGATATTACCTGCGACCGGGTTTTGGTCGCCACCGGCCGGAAACCCTGCACCGAAGGCCTCGGCCTCGAGGCTGCGGGGATCAGCCTGAATGCGCAGAAGCATATCGATGTCGACGAGAACTACGCCACTGCGAAGACCGGCGTCTTCGCGATCGGCGACCTGATTCACGGACCGATGCTGGCCCACAAGGCGATGGATGAAGGTGTTGTGTTTGTTGAGCGGCTGGCCGGCCGCCAATCGGATGTCGATTATGCCCTGATCCCCGGCATCATGTACACCATGCCCGAGTTGGCGGCCGTCGGCGCCACCGAAGAGCAGCTCAAGGAACAGGGTGTAGCCTACAACGTCGGCAAGTTTCCGTTCATGGCCAGCGGCCGGGCACGCTGCATGGATGAACCGGAAGGCCTGGTCAAGGTGCTCGCCGATCCGGACAGCGGCCACATTTTCGGCGTGCACATCATGGGAGCGAAGGCCTCGGAACTGATTGCCGAGGCGGTCAGCATCATGGCCTTCGGCGGCAGCATCGAAGACGTGGAGCTCATCATGCACCCCCATCCGACGCTCAGCGAGGCGTTCAAGGAAGCGGCCCTGGCTGCGGCCGGCAAGGCGATCCACGCATGATCCCGCTTGATCTCCTGATCGCCTTCTTTGCCGCTTCGGTCCTGCTTGGCCTGGCGCCCGGCCCGGACAACCTGTTCGTTTTGACGCAGTCGGCACGGCACGGCAGACGCGCCGGAATGGCAGTGGTTTTGGGGCTATGTACCGGATTGATCGGGCACAGTACGGCCGTAGCGCTGGGGGTCGCCGTGATTTTCCAGACCTCCGCCCTGGCTTTCTCGGTCCTCAAATATGTTGGCGCCGGCTACCTGGTATACCTGGCTTGGCAGGCTTTTCGCGCCTCGCCGGTGCCCATCGGTGCCGCCGGCGGAGAAGATCTCCTGCTGCGCAAATATTACCGCCGCGGCATCATCATGAATATTACCAACCCGAAGGTCTCGATTTTTTTTCTGGCATTTCTGCCACAGTTTGCCGACCCGCTGCGTGGCCCGGTTTCGGCCCAGATCCTCCTGCTGGGGGGCGTCTTTATCCTGTCTACCATTCTGGTGTTCGGCGGCATCGCTCTGCTGGCCGGCGCCCTTGGCGAGTGGCTGAACCGGTCAATGCGCATCCAGAACATCATGAACCGCTTGACTGGCGCCGTCTTTGTCGCCCTGGCCTTGAAGCTGGCAACAACCCAACGCTAGGAGGCTGTCGGACGAGACAGCCCTTATTGAGCTTGTGCGAAAGGACCAATCACCATGCTGGCAATCAATATCCCCGGGTACGGCCTGTTGCAGATCAAGCACCTGCTCCTTGACTTCAACGGAACCATTGGCTTTGACGGCAGGCTCATCGATGGCGTCAGGGAGGCTTTATGCGCCCTCGCCAAAGAGCTTGAGATCCACGTTATCACTGCCGATACGTTTGGCGATGTCAGCCAGCAGCTCGATGGCCTGCCCGTCAAGCTGACCATTCTGCCCGAAGCCGAACAGGATGAAGCCAAGCTGGGCTACCTGAGCACGCTTGGCGCAGAGCACACAATCGCTATCGGCAACGGCAGGAACGACCGCCTGATGCTGGCGGAAGCAGCGATCGGCATCGCCCTGCTCCAGGAAGAGGGCGTTTCCGTCGAAGCTTTGGTTTCGGCCGACGTCATCAGCAAAACCATCGGCCACGCTTTCGGCCTGCTGCTTCATCCACGGCGCCTGATCGCAGTTCTACGGGCCTGAGATCCGCCTGGCAAAGAGGGCCGGTTTTTTTCCGTCCCTTGAGCTGCCTAGGTCCCGCCGGAGGGACTTACTTTTCCTGCCAGTTGGGCGGGCGTTTCTCAAGAAAGGCCTTAACGCCTTCTTCGGCATCTTCGGTCGCACAGAGGGCCGCGAACAGATCGTCCATGCTGTCGAGGTTCTGATGGTAGGGGCCGTCCAGCAACCGGTTCAGGCCTTCCTTGCCGATACGCAGGGCGAGGGGGCTCTTTTTAGCCAGCTTTTCCGCCAGGCGCAGGGTCGCATTTTCCAGTTGGTCATCGGCAACCACCTTGTTGACTAGGCCGAGGGCCTCTGCTTCGGCGGCTTTGATCATGTCCCCGGTCAAAACCATCTCCAGCATCTTCTTGCGCCCGAGGATCTTTGCCATGGGCACCGCCGGCCCGAGACAGATCAGCCCGACGTTGATTGCCGTCGTGCCGAAAATTGCCGATTCGGCGGCAACCGTCAGGTCGCAGGCGAAAGAGAGTCCGGCACCGTTGGCCAGCACATAACCCTGCACGGAAGCGATGGTGGTTGTCTTCATTTTGGCCAGCGTGTGATAAAAGGCATCGATCCCGTAGAGGAATTCACGGTACTGCTTGGGTGTCTTGCCATGAAACTGGTCTGGTGAAATGCCGGTGCAGAAGTGCTTGCCGGCGGCGTTGATCACCACCACCATGACTTCGGCGTCACGCTCCATATCCCACAGAGCCTGGTCCAGTTGTGCGGCGAACTCGGGGGTGAAGGTATTCATTGCTGCAGGACGATTCAGCGTAATAAAACCGATCCGGTTTTCCTTGCGCGTCAAGATGACCTTATCTGACATTTTCTGCCTCCTTACTGGCCGGTTAAAATAGAACACTGTTTTCAGTTTATCGCAAGTCCCTCCGTTGCGAAACCTTTTTCTGCAAGGGGCCCCTGTTCCGGTCCCGACCCGCCCCAGCCACCCTTCTGCACGAACGACGGTTGTGTGCAAAGGGTTGGCAAATCTCTCTCCTTTCGGCTACACTTGGCGCAGCATTCGGGGAGGATTGACCATGCAGCTGACGATTTACCAGATCGATGCCTTTACCGAGAACCTCTTTCAGGGGAATCCGGCCGCAGTCTGTCCTTTGCAAACCTGGTTGCCGGATCATCTCATGCAGGCCATCGCAGCCGAGAACAACCTCTCGGAAACTGCCTTTTTTGTCGCGACCGCCGCCGGCTACCACATCCGCTGGTTCACGCCCAACAGCGAAGTCGATCTGTGCGGACATGCGACTCTTGCGACCGCGTTCGCCCTCTACAACCTGCTGGGCTGTACACAGGACACGCTGCATTTCCTTTCGCGCAGTGGCAATTTGACCGTCACCCGGGACGGCCAATGGCTGACCATGGACTTTCCCGCCCAGCCTCCCGCAGCCTGCCCTTTGCCCACGGCCCTGGCGCAAGCGCTGCCAGTGGCGCCGCTTGAATGCCTGCAGGCAGAAGATTATCTGCTGCGTTTTGTCTCGCCCGAAGCCGTTGCTGCTCTCGACCCGGACATGGGGCTGCTGAAAACACTCGACCGGCGGGGCGTAATCGTCACCGCACCTTCGTCAGAATATGACTTTGTCTGCCGTTTTTTCGCGCCCAAATACGGCATCCCCGAAGACCCGGTCACCGGGTCGGCCTTTACCCAGCTAGTCCCTTACTGGTCGGGACAGCTTGGCAAAAACCGGTTGCACGCCAGACAGATATCCGCGCGTGGCGGCGAGCTTGTCTGTGAACACTGCGGCGACCGCGTCAAGATCGCCGGCCAGGCCGTCCTTTACCTGTCCGGAACCATCGATATCGCCTGAAAGGCCAGCCTTGCTGATAATCAGCAACCGCCGCCGCAAAAGGACACCTGGTGAGACGATCCGACAAACAAATTACCAACGAGGCGGAAATCCTACAGATTATCGAGCAGGCAACGGTCTGCCGCCTCGCCATGTGCGACGCTGACCGCCCCTACCTGGTTCCGCTCAGTTTTGGCTACCAGGATGGCACCCTGTATTTCCATGCCGCCCTGGAGGGCAAAAAAATCGACATTCTGCACCGCAATGACCAAGTCTGCTTCGAATTCGACCTGGACTGCCGGATACGCAAATCGGGCGACGTCTGCAACTGGGGTGTCACCTACCGCAGCGTGATCGGTACCGGACGGGCGGTGTTCATTGAAGACCCGGAAGCCAAGCGCAAGGCTCTCGCCGTCATTGTCGAACATTACGGCGGAGATGGCAGTAAACTGACGCAAAATTCTGTGAACCAGACCCGGGTGTTTGCCGTCCGGATCGAAGAGATCTCCGGCAAGCAATCCCTCGACTGACCGCGCCGCCCCACTGATCAGCACCTGCCTCCTGGCCGATGCCCGGCTTGACCCCAGAGGATCACCGGAAGATGCTTTTGGTGACCGGTCAAAGAAATAATCGCTCTTTGCGCGCATTTTTTCTTGAATTCTTCGGCGATTTTCCTTAATGTCGACAATCGACATTCATTAACAGGCAAGGAGGATCTTATGTCGGAAGTGAGGCCTTTTCAAGTCAGTCTCAACCTCAATGTTCGCGGCCTGCCCGTATCGGCGACCCTTGGCATCAATGAAAAAAGCAATCGGCTGCTCAGGGAAGGCCGCCAGGTGTTTAAATTCGGTCTCGGCCAGTCGCCATTTCCGGTTCCCCTGCCTGTCGTTGAAGCCCTCCAGGCAAACGCCCATCAGAAGGATTACCTGCCGGTGCGTGGGCTGCCGGAGCTGCAGCAGGCGGTTGCCGGTTATTACCAGCGCACCCAGCACCTCAATTTTCAGCCGGAAAACATCCTGGTTGGCCCGGGTTCCAAGGAGCTGATGTTCATCCTGCAACTCGCCTATTACGGCGACCTGGTTATCCCGACGCCGAGCTGGGTGTCCTATGCCCCGCAAGCTCATATCATCGGGCATCATGTCCACTGGCTGAAAACCTCGGCGGAGAACCGCTGGCTGCTGACCCCCGGCGAACTGGAAAAGCTGTGCAAACAGGACCCCACCAAGCCGTATATCGTGATCCTCAATTACCCCAACAATCCGACCGGCTGCAGCTATACGGATGAAGAACTCAAGGCGCTGGCCGAGGTGGCCCGCACCTACCAGATCGTCTTGTTGTCTGATGAAATTTATGGTGAACTGGCCTTCGACGGCAATCACACATCGATCGCCAGATTTTACCCGGAAGGGACGATTGTCAGCAGCGGACTCAGCAAGTGGTGCGGAGCCGGGGGCTGGCGGCTGGGCACCTTCGCCTTCCCTGCCTCTCTGGGTTGGCTGATTGAAGCTATGGCGGTGGTAGCCAGCGAAACCTTCACTGCGACCAGTGCGCCGATCCAGTATGCCGCCGTGCGGGCATTCCGCGGTGGCCTGCGCATTGAAAATTATCTTACGCGATCACGGCAGATCCTGCAGACCATCAGTCATCATGTGTTTACCCGGCTGGCTGAGATCGGCACCAAGGTTGCGATGCCGCAGGGCGCATTTTACATGTTCCCTGATTTCTCGCCCCTGCGTGAGAATCTGGCAAAGCGGGGCATAACAACATCCATCGACATGTGTGAAAGACTGTTGGAAGACACCGGCGTCGCCATTCTGCCCGGCAGTGCCTTCGGCCGGCCGGCCGGAGAGTTGACCGCCCGCCTGGCGCTGGTGGATTTCGACGGCTCCAAGGCACTGGCCATGGCGGAAAAGTATTCTGATCAGGAGATCCTGCCGGACGAGTTTCTGCAGAACTGCTGCTTCAAAGTCGTCGAGGCCACCGAGCGGCTGTGCCGCTGGATGGAGACGTAAGGTCCGGGCGAGTCCGGGAAACATTGACCGGCCTCCCGGGATCCTCCTGACTGTGCGCAGGATCCCGAAGGCTGGGATCAATCACCCTCCACAGGAGGGACGATCACCACGGTACGGTGGGTTTTGCGCAAAATCTTTTCGGCGACGCTGCCAAGAAAGGCATAGTGCAGCCGCCCCTTGCTGTGGCTGCCGAGGACGATCGTGTCGACATCCAGTTTGTCGGCCAGGGCCAGGATCATCGGTGCCGGATCGCCGTGGTGCACCTCGATCTGCGGCGGATGCTTCACCTCTTCCTTCATCAATTCCTTTTCCTGCTCGATGATCTTATGCAGCTGGTCGCGGGTTTTTTCCGTCAGTTCCGCTTCGTTGATGGCATTGAAACGCGCCAGGTTATCCGGGCCCATGGTCAGAGCCACCCGGTTCAGGACCGAGGAATCGACGGTCGGCATGACGTGCAGCACATAGACCTGGGCGTGGAATTTACAGGCCAGCTCCAGGGCGTAACGGATCACCTTGGAGGAGTGCTTGCTCATGTCCTTGGCAACCAGTATTTTCTTCATGGAAAAGCTCATAAATTAGTTCCCTTTCAGCGGCGGCCGCAACCCTGGCCCCGCCAGACCTATCGTCCGCTGGCCGGCCGTGAGCCATCAACCAGCCGTGGCCGCGAGCGTTGTTTCTTGTTTCTTCCGGCGCCGCGCCTGCACTAACCAGAGCAGGAGATACAGTCCGACGGCGGGCACATACATCCATTCCATGTAGGGGCGCCGATTCGGCATCTGAACATTGATGATCTCCTGGTCGAAATCAATCCCCACCTTTTCCGCCGCACTGCCGAACATGACATTATCGACGATCACCTGCTGTTCTTCCATGCGGATATCAAGACCGATGGCAGACAGCCGTTCGGCACCGGTGGCGCCTTCCGGGACGCTCAGCATGATGACCTTGGTGAACTCCTTGCCGGTCATCATGTTTTCGCCCTTGAGTTCCATGCGCAGGGAGGTCCCGGCATCCATCTGCTCGACATATTCGAAAATCTGCTGCGGCGGATGTTCGCTGAGCGGCGGGTAAATCCGGTCCCAGACCAAGCCAGGGCGGAACATCACCAGGGCGATCAGCAGCATGGCCGCGGTTTCCCAGTGCCGGCTTTTGGTGAGGAAGTAACCCTGGGTGCCGGAGGCGAAGGCGAGCATGCCGAGTACCGCGCCGGCAATGATAACGATCAGATGGATCCAGCCATCGAAACCGATCAGCAGCAGCTGGTTGTTGAAGATGAACATGAAGGGCAGAATCGCCGTCCGCATATCGTAGATGAACCCCTGGATGCCGGTGCGGATCGGATCGCCGCCGGAGATCCCCGCCGCGGCGAAGGCGGCCAGACCGACCGGTGGCGTATCATCGGCGAGAATGCCGAAGTAGAAGACGAACAGGTGCACGGCGATCAGTGGCACGATCAGGCCGTTCTGGGCGCCGAGTTCAACGATAACCGGCGCCATCAGGGTGGAGACCACGATATAGTTGGCGGTGGTCGGCAAACCCATGCCGAGGATCAGGCTGATCAGTGCAGTGAACAGCAGAATCAGCATCAGGTTGCCGCCGGAGATGAATTCGACGAATTCGGTCATCACCAGGCCGATGCCGGTCAGGGTCACCGTGCCGACGACGATGCCGGCCGCCGCGGTGGCCACGCCGATGCCGATCATGTTGCGGGCGCCGGCGACCATGCCGTTGAGCAGGTCGTCAAAACC
>RRYU01000244.1_pt1 | contig 15136 bp, 11 predicted proteins | sample 2162651 | NCBI WGS metagenome assembly RRYU01 (sample SAMN10267283, study PRJNA491782) | microbial mat metagenome | isolation source: biomat in the production well | place: Japan: Minami-Kanto gas field, natural gas well KTG3 | collected 2017-06 | reverse complement strand
CGGGGAGCGGGGCAACTGGAACAGGCGCGCAGGCATCTGGCCCTGCGTGGAGATACCCTGCCTGGATTTCCAGACCCGTTGACCGATGTGCTCCAGGACCTGTCCACCGGACAACGCATGCTGTTTCATTCCGCAATGAACGCGGCCCAGAAACAGGATTTCGCCACCGCGGCTGCCCTGTTCCGGGAGGGGCTGGCGGTGGATGCGGGGAATGTGCATGCCCGTGTCAGCCTGGCCCGTTTTCTCTATCTGACCGGAGACGGGGAGGCCGCAGAGACCCAGTTGCATCAGGCCTTGCGCCTGCGTCCCGGCATGCCGCTGGCAGGTTTTTTACTGGCGGTGCTGCTGGATGCCCGGGGCGAGACTGAACAAGCCATGATCCGATTCCGGGATGTATTGAAACATGACCCACTTCACCCGGGAGCCCATTTCTATCTGGCAAACACCCTCATGCGCAGTGCGGCATACGGCGATGCAGCCAGGCACTATGCTGCATCCCTGCAGCAGGCCGCGGACAACCCGGGGGCCTGGTTCTGGCGTATCCTGGCATCCATCCGTGCGGGTCTGCCCGATGCAGGACTCAAATCCTTGTTGGAAACGGCCCATGGCGAACTCCCGGATGACCCGGCCATGGCCTTTCTGCTGGCCTCGCTGCTGGCGGCCAGTCCGGATGCGGAGGTGCGCGATGCCCGCCGGGCCCTGCAACTGGCAGAAGGCCTGATGCGAACCCAGGCCTCGGTCCAGCATCTGGAACTGCTGGCCATGGCGCAGGCGGAGTCGGGGGATTTCACTGCTGCGGCCGCCAGTCAGGAACAGGTACTGGAGATACTGCGAACGGGCTTTCGCTGGGACCTGCTATCCCGTGCCGAGGCCTATCTGCAAGGCTACCGGCAGGGCAGGCCCCGCCGTGATCCCTGGCCTGGGGAGCTGCTGGACCAGGCCTGGCCTGCCCAGGGGACGCGCAAGGCCATCTTGTCTTATCCGCCTGACAGACCCTATTGATGCGGATCCGGCCCTGTGGCCGGACCCGCAGGACCGGCTTGAGTTATTCCGGAAGCGGTGGGGGCGGCGGATCCGAGTCCTTGGAACCGGAGCCGGCCGGCGCATAGCCGTAGGGGTAGCCATAACCATAGCCATAGCCATATGGGTAGCCATAACCGTAAGGCGAGCCCCAGCCGTAGGGACCTCCACCATAACCGTAAGGACCATAGCCTCCATAGCCGTAGCGGCGCCAGTAACCCGGCCGGTCCCACCAGTCGTCATCGTTACCAAACCACTTGTTCCCGCCCCACCAGGCGCCGGCGGACTGCATGTACAGTGCACAGGTGCCGGCGGCCGCGAGAAACAGGGTCAGCTTGCGCATCTTCTTCATCCTAGTCTCTCCCCTTTGTCTTAGGTACTCAACGGGTGCGTGCAGGCCCGATCATGAGGCCCGAGCCGACACGCAGCTTAATTAATGAACGAATTATAAGGTATCCGGGGCGGAGGAAAACAGGGGCGCTAATGCCCGTGGGCGTTGCGAAAGGGGGGGCAACTGGGGAATAATTCGTTATTCGCGCTGTTTCTGTGCCGACCGCACGGGCGGCGGAACCGATTTGATCCGGTCAGACCCCTTAATCCCTGGGATGGAGTACTCACTATGAAAAAGCTGTTTCTCGGTTTCCTGGCGCTGCTGATGCCCGTGTTTTCATCCGCGGGGGACTACAGCTCGCAGTTGGTGGTACAGACCGGCATGCTGCGCGAAAGCGACCTGGTGGTGCGCAATGTCACCGACCTCATCAGCAAGAAGACCTGTCTGGCCTTCTATATACGCACCGCAGGCACCAGTTCGGTCATTGACTGCTACGATGTGATCGGGGGCTTCGGTACCACCATACGCCAGGTGGGCCATATCAAGCAGGACGATATCGTCATCCGCAAGATCGAGGACACCAAGAACCAACGCATCTGTCTGGTGGCCTATGTGAGCACACCCGGCACCGCTCCCGCCGTGGATTGTTACTCCACGACGCATAAGTTCAAGGACAACTTTGAGCTCGATGCCCACCTGCGCGAAGGAGACATGAGCATCCGCCGTATCAGTGATTCAGGCGCTCAGCGCACCTGCCTGGTGGCCTACGTCAATACCAAGGGCACCTCGCCGTCCGTGTTCTGCTATGCCAGCCAGCCCAAGGGTGTGGGCAGCCTGAAGCAGATCAGCCTCATGAAGGAAGGTGATCTGGTGGTGCGCAAGATCCGGGATGGCGCAAACAACAAGGCCTGCATGGTGACCTATGTGAGCACGGAAGGCACCGATTCCCACCTGTTCTGCTTCGACGAATAAACGCCCTAGGAGCCTGTCGGGTTATGGGGGATCGTAGCGAGGAGGAGAGAGAGCGAGGCAATTTTTTTACCGATTTGAGGCGCATAGTGTACCTCTGTAACGAAAATCGGGGGAAAAATGGACCGCTCTCCCATCTCCGCAGTAGATTCATCCATAATCCGACAGGCTCCTAGCCGGGAGTGCCCAAGTCCTCCCGGTTTGCGGGCCCCCGCCTGGAGCGGCCTGCACCGTTCGCCTGAGGGATGTCGATAAACACCGCCCCCCGTGGCGTTGTCATTCCGACGAGCCCATTCGGCCGGCTCCTTGCCTGACGCAAAGACCGGATCCCGGCCATGATCCTCAGTTGGCCGCTATCGACTGTGCTTAGAGTGCTTAGAGTGCTGATAGTATGAATTTATAGACATTGGGGATATTCATCTGTTGAGTGAACAGGGCTACACCGCCAATGGCGCGCTTGTGACGGCACATGACTGCGTTACAACGCCTTGCCCTGCATCACAAAGCACCCTTCACAGTGTTCAACTGAGGATTCCAGGATGATGCTATCGACCCTGTTGACCCCTGTCCGTTGCCGCAAGCTGTTTGCCCTGATTCTGTCTTGCCCGCTTATTATCGACGTTGGCCTTGCTGAATCATCGACGCAAGCGGATGCGGCCGCCATCGCCGCCAACAATCGCGCCGTCGCCCTCATGGGCCGCTTCGATTACTGGAAGGCGGAGCAGGCCTTCGCTGCGCTGGTGGAAACATACCCGGACTGGCTGGACCTGCGGGTGAACCGGGCCATTGCCATCCTGAACCGGCAGCAGGACGGGGACGATACCGCCGCCCTGGACATGGTGCTGAGCGTTCTGGCCCTGGCCCCGGCACATGCGCGGGCCCATTATGTGGCAGGCCTGTTGCGCCTGTACCTGGGCTCACCCGAAACGGCGGAGAAGCATTTCCGCAAGGTGAGTGAAGCGGACCCGCGAGATGCCTACGCGCTCTATTACCTGGGCCAGTGCATGGCCCAGCAGTCCCGTTTCGAGCCGGCCCTGGCGGCCTATCGTAAGGCCATCGAACTCGATCCCTATCTGCGCAGCGCCTATTACGGCGCCTTTCAGTCGGCCCAGCGCCTGCGCGACAGACAGGCCGCGCGCGGTTTTCTGAATGACTACCAACGCCTGGACCGCAATCCCAGGGCCAGGCTGGCGGAGTTCCGTTACACCCGCATGGGTCCCAAGGGCGAGGTGCTGGCCATGGATGCCGTTGAGCCGAAGCCGGCCGAGATGCCCGACGGCCCCCTGTTCGGCCCGGTCCAGGTCCTGTCCGCCCAGGGTCCCGGTCCGGTTCAGGCCGCCGCCATCACTCCGGTGCATCTGCTGGGCGATGCCGGGCCGGAGCTGTTCATCGCCGCGGGCGGGGAAAGCTCGCGGATCTATTCCAATGCCGCCACTGTGCCGGATGACCATCCGCTGAGCCGGGTGCAAGGCGTCAATGCCGCCCTGTGGGGGGACTATGACAATGACGGCCTGACCGATGTCTACCTGTGCCGCAACGGCCCCAACCGCCTGTACCGGCAGGCCGGCAAGGACCATTGGCAGGACGTGAGCGAGAGCACAGGCACGGCGGGCGGCGGTGCGGACACCCGGGACGGGGCCTTTCTGGATGCCGACCACGATGGCGACCTGGACCTGTTCCTGGTCAACGCGAACGCCCCCAACGAGTTGTTGAATAATAATCTGGACGGCAGTTTCCGCCCCTTGGCGCAAAAGCAGGGTATAGGCGGCGATGGCCGGCCATCCCGCTCCGTGCTGCCCCTGGACCTGGACGGGGACCGGGATGTTGACCTTATCGTGCTCAATCGCACGCCGCCCCACGAGATCTACCTGAATGAGCGGCTGTGGGCTTACATGGCCTTCAAGGGCCTGCAGTCATTTCGCGAAACTCCGGCCCTGGCTGTGTTGGCGGCGGACCTGGATGCCGACGGCAGGGATGAATTGCTGGGCTTCACCCCGGACGGACGCCTGCTGCGCTGGAGCCGCGACCGCAGTGGCGACTTCGGGCAGGACGAACTGGCGCGCATCCAGGCGCGCAATCCCGCCTGGGCCCAGCTTGCGGTGCTGGATGCCGATGGCGACGGCCGGCTGGACCTGCTGGCCGCATGGCCCGGCGGCTGGAGCGTGCATGCGGCGGACGGCAAGCCCCTGTTTGCATACGCTGCACCCGCCGAAGCCCCGCTCGCCGGCGCTGCTCCAGTGCTGCTGCGGCCGGAGCGGGGTCCCGCACTGGCGGCCTTGACCCGTGACGGTGACTTGCTGCTGTGGCCGGCGGGTCAGGGTCGGCATGCCGCCATTGCCATCAACCTGTCCGGCAGGACGGACACGGCCGAGACCATGCGCTCCAATGCCTCCGGCATAGGCACCCGGCTGGCCCTGCGGCGCGGTTCGAACTGGACGCTTCCGCCCGTTTACCGGACCCATTCCGGGCCAGGCCAGGGCCTGCAGGCCCATTCGATGGGTCTGGGCGGCGCGGACAAGGCGGATTTCCTCAGTATCGAGTGGTCCGACGGGGTGCTCCAGACCGAACTGGATTTGCACGCCGGCAGACCCAATCTCATCACCGAGACCCAGCGCCAGCTCTCCAGTTGTCCGGTGCTGTTCGCCTGGAACGGCCAAGAATACCGTTTTGTGACGGATTTTCTCGGGGTGGGCGGCATGGGCTATGCCGTTGCCCCCGGGGAATATGCCCCGCCCCGGCCCTGGGAGAACCTGCTGCTGCCCGCAGGGCTGCTGCAGGCGAAACAGGGACGCTATGTGCTCAAGCTCACCGAACCCATGGAGGAGGCGGCCTATCTGGACGCCTCCCGCCTGGTGACCTGGGACCTGCCGCAGGGCTGGCATATGGTGCTGGACGAGCGCATGGGCATCGCCGGCCCCGAGCCCAGCGGAGAGCCGCATTTCTACCGTCACCAGCTCCTGCCCGTCCGGGCCGTGAACGACAGGGGTGAGGAACTCGGCGGTGTTTTGCACCAGGCCGACGGCGAGGCCGCCACACCCGGCCCTCTGGACCGCCGCTTCATCGGCCGCCTGGCCGGCGAGCATGTCATAGAGCTGTATTTCGACCGGCACTTGGACGCCCAAAGTGGCAGCCCCCTGCTGGTGGCCGACGGCTGGGTGGAATATCCTTATTCACAGACCATGTTCGCCGCCTGGCAGGCAGGCGCCTCTTTCGATGCCCCGACCCTGGAGGCGCGGGACAAGGACGGCCGCTGGCACCTGCTGCTGGAGCAGTTCGGCTATCCGGCCGGCATGCCCAGGCGCATGTCCGTGCTCCTGCCGCCGTTGCCGCCCGGGACCGATGCCCTGCGCCTGCGCAGCAACATGGAGATCTACTGGGATAGACTGGCCATCGCTTACGCAGAGCCCTTGCCCCAGGCCCGCCGCACTGAACTGCCCATGGCCGAAGCGCGCATGGCCCGCAGCGGTTTTCCCGACTGGACCTACGCCGCCCAGCGTCGCCCGCTGCTGGACTATGCCAGGCGCAGCCCGTTTCGCGACACCCGCCACATGGCCGGTTATTACACTCGATTCGGCCCCGCCCGGGAATTGGTGAGTAAAACAGACGACGCGGTGGCGGTGATTGGCCCGGGCGAGGAACTGCATCTGGAATTCAACGCCGCCGAGCCCGCCCTGTCAAAGGGCTGGACCCGCAGCCACGTGCTGGAGACCAACGGATGGGCCAAGGACATGGACCTGTTCACCAAGGATGGCGAGACCGTCGGCCCCATGCCAGGCAGCGGCCATCCGGTTCCTGCCCGCGATGCACTGCACGCCCGCTACAACACCCGCTACCGGGAGGGTGGGTGAGAGGGTACCGGCCGCCCCCTGCCGCAACAGGCCGTTGACTCCAGGCGCTGCATCAGACCGTCCGGCATCCGGACGCTGGTCATGGTCATGATTTATCTCTGAATTATTTGCGGTATTTCTTTGCATTGCAGCGCGGTTGCGACTAGCTGTAGGTGCAGACCTGCATCTGGCTTTGTCGCAGGATGACAATGTCGGGTTTGGATACTATTCTTAATCTTAAGTTGTTCAATGACTCTGATTATGGGAGGGATCCCGATGCAGATTTGTGAAATGGGATGGCAACGCGGCCGGTACAGCGGCTCTGTGTGGTCATTTTTTCTACTGGTCCTGGTCTTGCTGCCTGCCTGCACGGAACTGCGGGACGAGGCCGAGCGGCTGCCATCCGATGACCAGGAACTCCCGATCAAGCCCATTCTACGCCTTAACCCCGAGAACCATTTCGCTACGGTTCGGCGCATCGACGTGGACGCCGCTGGCCGCTGGCTGGTTTCCGGCAGCCATGATAAGACGGTCAAGGTATGGCGCCTGGCGGATGGCATGCTGGTGCGTGTTCTGCGCGTTCCCCAGGGAACCGACATCGTTGGCAAGGTGTATGCCGTGGCCATGTCTCCGGATGGGTCGAAAGTGGTGGCTGGTGGGTTGACCGGATCTAAGCATCCGGGGCGACGCGCGTTCTACGTTTTCGATCGCGCCACCGGTGCCCTTGAACATCGCATCGGTGGATTGCCTAATGTGATCCTTCACCTGGCTTTTTCACCCGATGGTAAACGCCTGGTGGCGACGCTTGGTGGAAGTGGGGTGCGCCTGTACCGCACCAATGACTACCGGGAGATCGCCCGGGATGAGGATTACGGGGAATTATCCTATGAGGCCGACTTCGCTCCCGATGGACGCCTGATTACGACCTGTGACGACGGCAAGCTCCGCTTGTATGGAACTGAGGGAAACCTGGAGAAGACCGTTGTCGCCCCGGGTGGCAGGCGCCCTTGGGGTGTCGATTTTTCTCCAGACGGCAGCCGCATCGTCTTGGGATACAGAGATTCGGTACGTGTCGATGTCCTCGACACTGACACGCTCGAGTTACTCTATTCTGCGGATACCGCAGGCGTTGACAATGGCAACTTCAGTGCGGTTGCCTGGTCTCCGGACGGCAGGCGTCTGATGGCAGGCGGCCGCTACAAGGTCGCGGATTGGAATACGATCCGCTTCTGGGGGGACGGCGGACGTGGTCCCTACGAGGAAGAGCCGATCTCGACGCAAGACATCGCGAGCCTACGGCCGCTCTCCAATGGACTCCTGGCGATAGGGGCAATTGAGAGGATCGCCCTCCTCGATGTCGCTAGAAAGCGTGTCTGGGAACGGTCCAATGCTGCCGCTGACTTCCGCTACCAGTACCACGAGGCGGGGCTGCGCCTCTCAACCACCGGCGATACGGTAGCCTTTGGCTATGAGCAGAGGGGTGAGCGCCAAGCCCTTTTCTCCCTGACCGAACGAACATTAACTCTGGCCCCCAAGGATTTGCAGGGTCTTGCACTGCCTGACGAGGGACCGCGAGAGGGGCTCGAAGTCACCGACTGGGAAAACACCAATACACCCAAGCTCAATGGCAGGCCTATCCCCATGGATCACGTACTGGAATGGGGACGATCCCTCGCCATTGCACCTGACGGTGAGAGCTTCGTGCTCGGATCGGCTTTTAACCTGCGCGCGTTCGACCGAGAGGGCAGGGAGCTTTGGCGCCGAAAAGCGCCTACCGAGCCCACGGCCCTCAACATCAGCGGCAATGAACGCTTCGTCGTGGTAGGTTATGAGGATGGGACACTGAGGTGGCACCGTATGACCGATGGTGTCGAGCTGCTTGCCCTGTACCCCCACCCGGACGGCAGGCGCTGGGTGCTGTGGACCCCTCAAGGCTACTACCAGTCCTCCGCCGGCGGCGAGGACCTGATCGGCTGGCATGTAAACCGCGGCGCTGATCAGGCCCCGGACTTCTTTCCCGTCGCGCGTTTTCGTGATCGTTTCTACCGTCCGGACATCATTGGCCGGGTGCTGGAGACCGGCGACCCTGCCGAGGCCCTGCGCCTTGCCGACGCCGCCCGCGGTGAAAGGACCCAGACCCGAAGCGTCGCCGGGATACTTCCGCCGACCATCGAGATCCTCTCGCCCGCGGCGGGATCCCCAGTGGACACCCGCAGGCTCGCTTTTTTTTACCACGCCCGATCCAGTGACGCCCCCATCACCAAAGTCGAGGCGCGCGTCGATGGGCGGCCCGCCAAAGTGTTGACGCACGCGCTACCCGACAGCGCCAAGGGGAGTAACGAATGGCTGGCTCAGCTCACCGTCGAGATTCTTCCTGAGAACGTCACGGTTGAACTCATCGCCTTCAACACCCATGGGGCGAGCGAACCCGCACGCTTCTTCGCGAGTTGGACCGGTGGGACTGACTACTACAAGCCGGATCTTTGGGTGCTGGCGGTGGGTGTCAGCGCTCATCCGGTGGAAAAGGCCCGCCTCAAGTGGGCCGCCCAGGATGCGCAGGATTTTATCAAAGCGCTCAAGGCCCAGGAGGGTGGACTCTACAAGCGGGTCCACTATCATTTGATGGTCGATCACAAGGCCACGCGGGATGAGATCCGGCGGAAGCTAAACTGGTTGCGCCAGCAGACCAATCCCCGCGATGTGGCGATCGTGTTTCTCTCAGGCCACGGCTTCCGGGACGCGTTCGGCGACTATTACTTCCTGCCTTATGACGGCGATCCGGAAGAGGCAGAGTTAAGCTCGCTCAGCGGTGACGACCTCCGCCGCTTCCTGCGCACTATCTCAGGCAAGACGGTGTTGTTCCTGGACACCTGCTACTCTGGCGGCTTACGCACCGGTAAGGGAGCGGCCGACTCCAGACCCGACATCACGAACTTCGCCAACGAGCTGGCGGACGCCGAAGCGGGAGTTATCGTGTTTGCCTCCTCCACTGGTAAACAGCTCTCGATTGAGCACGAGCAGTGGCGTAACGGCGCCTTCACCGAAGCCCTGCTTGAAGGACTGGACGGCAGGGCCGACTACACCAAGGACTATTTCCTGTTTGTTTCGGAGCTGGAGACCTACTTGACCGACCGCGTCAGTGAGCTCACTGATAACAGGCAGAAACCAGTTACCACTAAACCCAAGGCAATCGAGAACTACCGACTGATGCGGGTGGAAAGGCCATGTCAAAACAACTGTCAATGACCACCCGATTCCTGCGTCCCGCTGCCTTGGCAGTATGTTTCGCCACCCTGCTGCATATGCTTGCAGGACTGCCTGTTGGCGCCCAGGAAGGTGGGTTCGCCGATGCGCTTGGGCTCATGAAACGTGAGCAAACCCTGGGCGAGGCCAACGCCGGTCTTCTCAAGACCTTCGCCAGGGACGACACCGCCACCCTCGCCCGCGGCATCCTGCTCTATGCCGAGGCCCAGGCTGAGTTCAATGCCCTGATTGAGACCTTGAAGGCGGAGTTGAACACCGAAGGTGCGCTTTCGGACTCCGAGGGATTCACCGACGTCTTGCAGAATGCCGCCGATCGGCGGGTGATCTTCACTGACTTCGTAGAGAAGAAGGTGCTCTCGCGAATTGAAGACGGCACCAAGTCGCTGGCCACCGCCCTTGGCGGGGGCGACGTTTTGGAGAACGCCGCCGAGCTAATCACGGCCTTGAAGGACGCCGGACTTGATATTTGGCGGGAATACAGGGCTGCCGACAAGGAACAACAACAGCAGATCCTTGATCAGCTTGACACTTTGAAGTGGCGGTCGTTCGGGGATGTACCGGAGCTTGGCTGATTCAACTCACGATCATGAGCGCAAAAGCAGCCTCTCAGAACCCCACCAACAACGTCTCTATGAAGCATTGGGCTTATCCTCCCATCCAGGTTCGACACTGAAAATATTCGCCAGATTCGTTTTCACATCCAAGAAAAATTCGCCGCGCCTTGAAGACGAGCAATATTCCCGTGCAATACCGGGAACTTATGTTTGGACGACTCTTTACAGCTATTCCTGCATGTCACTGAAGGGTCTCTTCAGTGATAGGTTATAACTTGAACAGGTCCTCCGCGGCCTTGATCAGGTCATCCGGTTCCGTCCGGGCCGGGCCGGGCTCCGGCGTTTCGGACGGATCGAAGTGTTCGCAGAAATTGGCCCGGGTCTTGTCCAGGATGTGTTCGGCCCGGGGCTCCAGACAATCGTTGGCCCGGCCCGGCGAATACATGCGGCAGTTGCGGCATACGCGGGAGGGTTTGTGGCATCCCGGGCAATCGGCTTCTCGTGCATAGTCCGCCTGGCTCAGCCCGTGGCCGCAGTGCCAGCACTTTCCCAGTATCCGTGTATCCATGGTCCCGCCCCCCCGATGTTCCCGGGAAGTATGGCAGATTTCCTCAATATTCGGCATGCCCGTGATGGGCTATCCTGCCGCATCCTTGTTTCCATCGTCTGAGGGGTGATGTTATGAAAGTCCTGTTTTCCTTGCTGCTGTGCCTGCCGTTGGGTCTTATGGCGGCCCAATATCCACCGTCCGAGGTGGACATGAAACTGATCAAGGTGTCGGATCACGTCTATTACGTGCAGGGAAAGGCGGGCATCGCCACCGATAACGAAGGATTCATCTCCAATGCCGCCGCCATCATCGGCAATGAAGGGGTGACCGTTGTGGATGCCCTGGGTTCACCTTCGCTGGCCAAGTTGTTTCTGGAAAAACTGCGTGAGGTGACCGACAAACCCATCCAGCGGGTCATCGTCACCCACTACCATGCGGATCACATCTATGGGTTGCAGGTGTTCAAGGACCTGGGGGCGCAAATCGTCGCGCCGGCGGGATCGCTGGATTATCTGGACTCGCCTTCAGCCAAGGAACGCCTGGAGGAACGGCGCCTCTCTCTCGATCCCTGGGTGAACGATGAAACCCGCCTGGTGCGGCCCGACCGGGTCGTCGACCAGGATTTGAAGCTGCCCCAAGACGAACTGGAACTGCAGCTCAGTTACCTGGGAGCGGCACACTCCGATGGGGACCTGAGCATCCTGGTGCAGCCGGATCGGGTATTGATTTCCGGCGACATCATCTTTGAAGGCCGTGTGCCCTTTACCGGCGGAGCGGATACCCGGCATTGGCTGGCGGTTCTGGAAGGCCTGAACAATGCCCAGGTTAAGGTGCTGGTTCCAGGTCATGGGCCGGCCGCCTCCGATCCGCAGCGCGAGGTGCGTCTCACCCTGGAGTACCTGCGTTATACACGGGAGAAAATGGCCGCCGGCGTAGAGGAGATGCAGCCCTTCGCCGAGGTCTACGAGTCCACCGACTGGGGCCGCTTCAAACACCTGCCCGCCTTCGACGCCACCCACAGGCGCAATGCCTACGGTGTCTACCTGTCCCTGGAACAGGAGATGATGGAGGAGTAAGATCAAAAGCCCTAGGCTCTAGAGTTATTGGAGTACCCTTGAACACAGACACATGCACTGCCTGGCAAGCCGCAAGTAGCCATCACTGCCATGGTGTTTTTTGTATAAACAATCAATAAATTATATTCGATAAGCACGCTCAAAGCCGGATTCGGGACTATGCAGAACCGGCATGCAGCATGCGCTTGGTGTCTCTCGCCTACAAATAAATTCCATATGCCTCCCTAAAGTGTTCCACGGCGCGTCCGATATCCACGGGTAGCAGAGAAAACGAACCAGGTTTAGGTCCTGGATTGCATGCAATCCACGGCCGGTGGTTCCGCGGGTGGATCGCTTGATGATCCGCCCGATGCCCTGCTCATGTTGAATCGGAGCGGCTGTGAAAATGGGAAATTCCGGGTTAAATTCAGATCGATTGAAGACAGGGTCAAAACTGATCCTGTTGAGTGTCATCCTGGTGGCGCTGACGGGTGTCCTTGGGGTGCTGTTGTTCGCGGGTATTACCCTTTGGGCAATATCGGCCGCGTTGGGCATGCTGGCCATCGGGGCAGCCGTGGGAATCTGGCTGGAACGCCGGATTGAGGCGCATGTCACCGTCCTCAGAGAAGCATCCGAGCGTGAAATAAGCGCTGTCGCTGCCAACAAGGATGAATACATCCACGAACTGGAACGCCTGATCGTCGAGTTGTTCCCCATCCTTGCGGGTCACGTCGAATCATCCCGTCAATTGGCTGAAACCAATATCACCAGTCTGGCGGACCGGTTCTCCCGTCTCAGTGCGGAATTGCAGCAAGTGGTCGAAACATCAGGCTCCGATGACATCGCGGAAGGTGGCATGGGAGAACTTTTCAGCAACAGTCAGACTGCCTTGCACCAGGTTATCGAGTCGCTCAATGTCATTCTCACGCGTGAGGCCGAAATGGTCGTGCAGGTGCAAAGCCTGTCAGCGGCTGCTGCGGAGCTGGACACGATGGCCCAGGGGGTGAGGTCGGTGGCCGAGCAGATCAATGTGCTGGCGCTGAATGCCGCCATCGAGGCGGCGCGGGCCGGAGAACATGGCCGCGGGTTCGCCGTGGTGGCGGACGAGGTGCGCAGGCTGGCGGCCTCTTCGGCCGCCACCGGCAAGCTGATCAGTGAAAAGGTCCAGGATATCAATGTCTCCATGGCCCAGACCATGCAGGTAGTGGAGACATCAAAAGAGTTCGATGACCAGGTGGTGGAAAAATCAGAATCCACCATATCCGATGTGCTGTCGAGTCTGCAAACGGCGGTCGAGCAGCAGGAACGGAACACCGAATTGCTGCGCTCCAGCAGCACGAGCATTAATACGGAAATCAATGAGGTCCTGGTCGAGCTGCAGTTCCAGGACCGCATGAACCAGGTCCTCGAACACGTCAACACCAGCATGCAGCGGGTGGAAACCACCTTGCGCAACATTCACGCGGATGCGGGAGTCGACCGTCATCAAGACATGCTGGAAGTCGATGGGCTGTTGCAGCGCATGCTGCAGGAATACAGCACCGAGGAAGAGGTGGCCCGACACCGGGGAGAGCAGGTGAGCGGGTCTGCGGAAGCATCAGAAGATCTGACGTTTTTCTAAAGATACCAGAGGTACACGATGGGCAAACTGATCATGGTGGTGGACGACTCGGCGTCGTTGCGCCAGGTGGTGGGCATCTCTCTGAAGGGAGCGGGCTACAGCGTGATAGAGGCCTGTGACGGCCGGGACGCGCTGAGCAAGCTCACGGGGCAGAAGGTGCACCTGATCGTCAGCGACGTGAACATGCCCAACATGGACGGCATCAGCCTGGTCAAGGAGGTCAAGAAGCTGCCCAACTACCGCTTCACCCCGATCATGATGCTCACCACCGAGACGGACACGGGCAAGAAGATGCAGGGCAAGGCCGCCGGGGCGAAGGCCTGGCTGGTCAAGCCGTTCCAGCCGCCGACCCTGCTCAATGCCGTATCCAAGCTGGTCCTGCCCTGAGGAGAACCGCCGTGAGCGTGCATGTAGAACAAACCGATCACCGCTACACCCTGCGCATCGATGGGGAGATGACCATCTACAGCGCCGCCGAACACAAGACCCGGCTGCTCGAGCACCTGGGCGACAGCGACGAACTGGAACTGGATCTTGCCGGGGTGGACGAGATGGATAGCGCCGGCCTGCAGATCCTGCTGGTGCTCAAGCGCGAGGTCGAGCGCAGCGGGCGCAGCCTGCGCCTGCGCAACCACAGCCGGGCCGTGTACGAGGTGCTGGAACTGCTCAACATGCAGGCCCACTTCGGCGACCCGGTGGTCATCCCCGCCGATTGGAAAACCTCATGAGTCTCGAAGACGCCAAACAGACCTTCGCCCAGGAAGCCGCCGAGCTGCTGGAGGCGATGGAAGACGCCCTGCTGTCGCTGGAGCAGGCCCCGGATGACGAAGAACTGCTGCACCAGGTGTTCCGCGCCATGCACACCATCAAGGGCACCGCCGGGGTATTCGGATTCGACCCCATCGTGCACTTCACCCACACGGTGGAGACGGTGATGGACGAGGTGCGCTCGGGCGGTCGGGCCATGGATGAGGGCCTCATCGCCACCCTGCTGGCCTGCCGCGACCACAGCGCCGCGCTGGTGGACAGGATACTCGCCGCCGCAGAAGTCGAGCCGCCGCCGGCGGACCTGCTGGGCGCCGGCGAGGCGCTGATCGCGCGCCTGACCGGCGGGGCCGGCGCGAACGCCCAGGCCCTGGCGAGCACCGGCGCCCTGGCCGAGGTGCCCGGGGCCGGGGTGGAGAAGATCCAGGGCCGCGCCATGAGCGAGGACAACTGGGTCATCTCGCTGAAATTCAAGACCGATGCCCTGCGCAACGGCATGGACCCCCTGTCGTTCCTGCGCTACCTGCGCACCCTGGGCGACATCGTGGAGATATTCACCCTCGGCGACGCGCTGCCGGGGCTCGACGACTTCGATCCGGAGAGCTGCTACCTGGGCTTTCGCATCTTCTTCCACAGCGAGGCCGATAAACAGGCCATTGAAAGCGTCTTCGAATTCGCCGAAGACGACTGCGACATCGCCATCCTGCCGCCGCACTCCAAACAGGAACACTACCTGGCCCTGCTCGAGGAACTGCCCGACGAACAGGTCCAGCGCATCGGCGAGATGCTGGTGCGGGTCGGCGCCCTGACGGATAAAGAGATAGCCCAGGCCCTCGCCACCCAGGCCGGGCAACAGCCGGACGACACCGAGCAAGCGGCCCGCCCCCTGGGCGAGATCCTGGTCGAGCAACAGTGCGTGCAGCAGCCGGTGGTGGCCCAGGCGCTGAAGAAACAGGAACAGGCCAAGGAAAAGGCGGCCCAGGAATCGCGCTATATCCGGGTCGACTCCGGCCGTCTCGGCCACCTGATCAACCTGGTGGGTGAACTGGTCATCAACAGTGCCGCCATGAAGGTGATGGTGGAACGCCACGGCCTGGACGAGGTGCAGGAGGTGGTCGACAGCGTGGAACACCTGGTGGAGGAGATCCGCGACAATGCCCTGCAACTGCGCATGGTGCAG
>RRYU01022896.1_pt1 | contig 15153 bp, 12 predicted proteins | sample 2162651 | NCBI WGS metagenome assembly RRYU01 (sample SAMN10267283, study PRJNA491782) | microbial mat metagenome | isolation source: biomat in the production well | place: Japan: Minami-Kanto gas field, natural gas well KTG3 | collected 2017-06 | reverse complement strand
ACAAAGATAGAACATACAAGGACTAACAGGTCTCCCGGGTTCAGAGTCCATGGTGTATGCCAGGTCAACAAGACCAGGCCTGTCAGAGCGATTCCGACACCAACCTTTGCCCCGAATGCCGCAGGCTTTTTCAGAAGTGGCCCGGCTAGAAGGGGGACCCAGACAACATTTAATCCGGTCAGGAAACCGGCATTTGCAGAACTGGTCAACTCAAGGCCGAAGGTTTGAAAAAGATATGAAAGGAAAAGCAGGCAGCCGAGGAAGGCTCCTTTGAACCAACCCTTCATATCGAGTGAGGAAAAGCCGCTTCGGCCAGCCATAAAGCCAAGGATTATCGCTGCCAGCGCGAAACGGATCCATAAGAACGCCATCACTGGAAGAACTTCTATCGCTTCTTTTACGATCGGGAAAGTAGCCCCCCAGAAGAGAGTGACCGTGATCAACATCAATTCTGCGAAATGTTGTTGACTGTTTTGTGATTTATTCAATCTGTTCTGCATGCATCCAACCCATTGTGGTAATATTCTTGTTCAGCGCTACTCGGCTGTGATATAAGCAACTTCGATGCGTTCAAATTATTTTTTGACCCCATATAAAACAGCGCGACGAAAGTTACCATGGAAAGAGGCAAAAAGGAATCAGTAGAAGTGGTCTGTCCTAGATGCAGATACACACAAATTATCACCTTGCCACGGGATGATTTGCCAAAATGCCCTGAATGTGGGACCAGTATGTCGATTTCAGAGTTGCTGGATGAGGGGAAATCTTACTAAAGATATCGACAAGGTAATTTCGAAAGTCGACTTATGGCGACTGTTATTCTGTCTTTTACTTTCACATGGAGGTCCAGATGAAAAAATTTGCTTTGCTGTTAACTGCTCTTTTCCTGATGTGTGTTGCCCTGCCCTGCACTGTCATGGCCGACACCCTGAGTGATATTCAGGATCGAGGGGTGCTTCGTGTAGGTATGGAGCCTGGTTACATGCCTTTTGAAATGACCGACCAAAAAGGTGAAATCATCGGCTTTGACGTTGATATGGCTAAACGCATTGCCAAGGCGATGGGGGTGAAGCTGGAATTGGTCAGCACTGCCTGGGATGGCATTATTCCGGCCCTGTTGACGAATAAATATGACATGATCATGAGTGGTATGACGGTAACCGCAGAACGAAACCTGAAGATTGCTTTTGCCAACCCCTATATCGTCGTTGGTCAGAGTATTCTGGTAAAAAAAGAATACGCTGATGAGGTCAAGTCCTATAAAGATTTGAATAATAAAAAATTCAAAGTCGGGTCGAAGCTTGGCACAACCGGTGAGCAGGCAACTAAACGACTGATCGGCAAGGCCAACTACATCTCTTTTGAAACCGAGCAGGAAGGTGTTATGGATCTGGTTAATGGCAAGATCGACGCCTTTGTCTATGATTTACCCTACATGGCGATCGCTAATGCTCAAAAGAGTGAAGGAAAGCTGATCTTTCTCGACGAGCCATTCACCTATGAGCCTTTAGCAGGTTGTTGAAAAACAATTAGCTCAAACCCTTGATTTTACTAGGGCTAGATACACGGATTTGTTATAATTACGCGCATAACCAACTGATATTTCAGGAGAAACGTTATGCGCGGTGATGATCAGAATCAACAGGCCATGTTCAGCTATGTCTCACCGGAATCACGGGTTCCGAAAGATCACCCGTTACGCCCAGTCCGGATCATGGTTGATAATGCGCTGGTTGCTCTGACTCCGTTATTCAAGGAGATGTACTCGCACACCGGCAGGCCATCAATCCCGCCGGAGCAACTTCTGCGGGCCTTGCTGTTGCAAATCCTCTACTCCATCCGCAGTGAGCGGATGCTGGTAGAACAGCTCGATTACAATCTGTTGTTTCGTTGGTTTGTCGGCTTATCCATGGATGACAAGGTCTGGGATCATTCGACCTTTTCCAAGAACCGGGATCGCTTGATCGCCCATGATGTGGCGACGCAGTTTTTTGTTATCATCCGGTCCCAGGCAGAGCAAGCCGACCTGCTGTCGAACGAGCACTTTTCCGTCGATGGCACCTTAATTGAGGCTTGGGCCTCGATGAAAAGCTTTCGCCCCAAGGACGATCAGGACCAAGACCCACCAGCGTCAGGATGTCGCAATGCCGAAGTCGATTTTAAGGGGCACAAGCGCAAGAACGAGACACATCAGTCAACGACCGATCCTGATGCGCGACTGCTCAAAAAGGGCAAAGGCAAAGAAGCCAAACTCTGCTTCATGGGACATGCCCTGATGGAGAACCGCAACGGTCTCGTGGTTGACAGTCGCTTGACTCAGGCCACCGGCACCGCAGAACGGGAGGCCGCCCTGGAGATGGTCGAAAACATCTCGGGCACCAAACAGGTTACCCTCGCAGCTGACAGAGGATACGATGTTGCGACCTTCGTCAGCGATCTTCGTAAGCTGCGGGCGACACCACATGTCGCCCAACGAACCAAGGGCTCGGCCATCGACAAGCGTACTACCCGGCATGCAGGGTATAAAACAAGCTTGAAGGTGCGCAAACGAGTCGAAGAGATCTTCGGCTGGATGAAGACTGCCGGTCTGTTACGCAAAACCCGCCATCGAGGTCTTGAGCGTGTCGAATGCGCCTTCACCTTGGCGGCTGCCGCTTACAACCTAGTCAGGATGCGCAACCTGATCTGGGGATTGTGACGAAAAGGGAGTCGATCACGCGGATTGCAACGCGATAAATCGCGAAAAGCGGTTCCGGTGGCGTTTGAAAATGGCCGGAACTAACGAAACATAGATTGTCAAAGAGCAAAAAAATCTTCTCGGGAGGATATGGGCCAACTCCCGGCTAGTTTTTCAACGGCCTGTTAGGCTGGGCGATTCGCCACGGAAATGGTGACTTCCTCAACTGGCTGAACAATTTCCTGGCTCAGATGAAAAACGATGGTACCTACGACAAGATTTATGCTAAATGGTTCTTGAGTGACGACTGGGTTAGAAAGCTTCAGAAGTAAGCGCTGTACAGAATGGCAGGATCGGGTGTAATATCCGGTCCTGCCATTTTTATTTTCGTCCGCTAGCAATCACTCGCTGCAAATCGGAAAGAGTAATTTACGGTGAACAGTCTATCAAAGCAAGTCTGGCCCTGGCGTATTCTCACTCTGGTTATTCTGTTCCTTCTCGCTGCGTCCCTCTGGGCTGCCACCAAAAAAATTGATTACACCTGGCGTTGGAATCGGATACCCCAGTATTTTTTCTATAATGCTGAAACTTTCGAGAGTATCCCCTTTGACGGACGTGTCATTGCAATCGATAACCTGGGCGACAAGACTTCAGTTGATCTGGAGAGTGAAGATGGTGATAAACTAACTATCGTTGTCGAGACACCCAGTCTGCGAGTTTCCGACGACGAAGATCTGTTCGAAGGCGATAATATCGGTAGCAACAGCGAATGGAAGGCCGGCCCGTTGACAATGGGTCTCTTGATGACCCTCTGGCTCTCTGCTGCCGCCAGTTTTTTTGGCCTGATCATCGGTGTCGTAACCGGCCTCTGCCGTGTCTCTAAAAACATTACCCTCCGCAGCCTGTCGATATTTTATGTCGAAGTCATTCGTGGCACACCACTCTTGGTGCAAATATTTATCTTCTATTTCTTCCTGGGCACAGTGCTTGACATCAGTCGTATTGTTGCCGGCGTCAGTGCCCTGGCAATATTCGCGGGTGCCTATGTCGCAGAGATTATCCGTGCAGGAATTCAATCCGTTCCCAGAGGGCAAACAGAAGCAGCTCGCTCGCTTGGGATGAGTGCAATCCAGAATATGATCTATATTGTCATGCCTCAAGCTCTTAAACGGGTTCTCCCGCCACTTGCCGGGCAGTTTATAAGCCTGATCAAGGACTCTTCTCTGGTTTCAGTTATAGCGATCACAGACTTGACCAAGAGTGGACGTGAGGTCATCACTTCGACCTTCGCTACTTTTGAAATCTGGTTTACTGTCGCCTTGCTCTACCTTTTACTGACTTCTGTGCTTTCTCAATTGATTGCATGGGTTGAACGGAGGCTTGCTGTCAGTGATTAAAACTGTTGATCTTAAAAAAACTTTTAGCGGGCGAGGACAAACCGTTTACGCAGTAGATGGCGTCACCTCAAACATTGAATCGGGGGAAGTTGTAGTTATCATCGGCCCCTCAGGCTCAGGAAAGTCAACTTTTCTACGCTGCTTGAATGGACTTGAAACCCTGACATCCGGTCATATTGTCATTGATGGTGTTGATCTGGCAGATCGCAAAACTGACCTCAACAAGGTTCGGCGGGAAGTCGGGATGGTTTTTCAACAGTTCAATCTCTTCCCACATAAAAAAGTAATTGAGAATATTGTGCTCGCGCAGATGATAGTTCGCAAGCGTGATCGTGCAGAAGCTGAAATCAAGGCTCGAGAGTTACTGAAGAAAGTCGGGATTTCAGAGAAAGAACAAGAATACCCCAGTCGTCTGTCCGGTGGACAACAGCAACGAGTTGCTATAGCTCGTGCCCTGGCAATGGATCCCAAGATTATGCTCTTTGATGAGCCAACAAGTGCTCTTGATCCGGAGATGGTCGGTGAAGTCCTGGATGTTATGAAAAATCTGGCAAGTGAAGGGATGACAATGGTTGTGGTCACCCATGAAATGGGCTTTGCACGTGAAGTGGCTGATCGGGTTCTCTTTATGGATCAGGGGAAATTAGTCGAAGAGGGTACTCCTGAGCATTTCTTTACCGAGCCACGTGAAGACCGAACCAAGCTGTTCCTTAAGCAGGTTTTGTAGCGAGCTTACCTCCATCAGGCCTGCTTGTTGAATGTTGAGTTGCTGCATACTCAAGTGAAATGCTTTACGCACAACAGGTTAATTAGTCATTATTTCTTTTCCATTAACACCTTGAACAGCTCCCGATCCTCTTCGATCTTCTTTTCGAGTTGTTGATTGTTTTTCTGTAGAGCAGTAATTGCTTGATAGATATTCTGGGCCTGCATTTCCCAGGACTGATCACGCTGGTCGGGAGCTTGTAGCTTCAGCGTTGCCTGGTGTAAATGGTTCTCGACCCATAAAACAATATCTTCCGCGCTTAAAGTGTCTATTTTGGTTGTTTGGGCCATGACTTGTTCAAGTCGCTTTATCTGAAATAGTGCTGCAAAAGATTTTTGTCTCATTTTCTCAGATTCGTAACGATGCGCACTAATAAATCGATCAGCTTCTTTCAGCAGTTTCTCACTCTCTCTCAGAGATACCGGCGCAATTTTCGCCGCTTTATTTTTTTTGGCACTAGCGAGTCGAATACGCGCTTCTCCTATCAGATCTTCTTTTATTGCTCGGAGTTCAAGGTCTGAATATTCTTGTGAAACTTTCATGCTGTCATTTTTTGCCCGGGCGATATCCCCTTCCTCTATGGAATGTGTAATCTTTAGAAAATCCTCTTCGACCTGGTGAAAATCTTTTTTTATATTTCATTGCTTTTACAAGTTTAGCTGCATCTCTGGCCTGGATTGCATTGCCGACGACGGCTTTAGCAACGAGGGCATAATCTTTAGCTTTTTCAAGACAGGATTTTCCAAACTTAACATGGGTCAAGACCTGATTTACAGGTTTGCCTAGTGCTAGCTGTTTTTTAGCTCTGTTTAAAGAGTCTGCTGCTTTTGAGAACCAGGCAGGCGAGAGTACATCCAGTTGTTGCTCCCGCCCTTCATATATGGCATCAGACAAAGAAGCGAGATACGCGTTGGGGTCAACAGTGACGGCGAAATCACCCACCTCTAGTTGGGGGCTGCTACACGCGGTAAGCAGTAGAAACAGAGAAATAACTCCGATCAGGCTTTTCTGTATTTGACCCATAACCATTGGAAGCCTCCACTAAACGCATGCCCGGTAAAGTTTTAAACTGAAAAATACTTGGCCTGAGGATGATGGGCAATCAGAGCAGAAGTCGTCATTTCCGGCACCATTTCGTAATTTTCGGTAAGACTGACACCAATTCTTTCAGGTTTTAAAAGCTCAAATGTGGGTTGCTGTAATTCTAAATCAGGGCAAGCCGGGTAACCAAATCCGTAACGGCTGCCTCGATATTGCTGTACGACAAATTCACCTACATTTTTTGGTTCAAACTCTGCGATTCCCAGTTCTTTTCGCATCCTCTGATGCCAATATTCCGCGAGGGCATCAGTCAATTCGACACCAAATCCATGCCAGAGTAAATAATCTTTGTAACTGTCCGATTCGTAGAGTTCCCTGGTCTTCTCCGCCAGCTTTGAGCCCAGGGTTACTACGAACAGACCTGCAATGTCGTAGTCAGTTTTTTCTGAGCGAAAGAAATCACTAACACAGAGGTTTGGAGCGAACCCTTGACGAGGAAATCCGAAACGATATTCTTTCCCCGCATCCTGCATTATCAGTTCGTTCTCTTCGCTATGGCAGTTGTAATAGCCCCAGGCGACTTGAGGATCTAATATGCCTTCAGCCAATGCTTCCTCTCTTATCCTGGCATAGGCGGGCAGCACCTCATTCTCAATCATTTTCGCATAATCATCAGCGGATAGTTTGCCTCGTCTATACCCCCATCTGCCACGGAACAGTGCCTGTTCGTTGACCAGTGAGAAGAGTGCTTCTACATCTGTCACTGTCTCTATCTTTGAGCCAAAGAAAGGTGCTGCCGGTATCTCGACATTTGCATCAACCTCAATTTTGGGCCCCGGCCTGGCGCTCAGGGAGACCTCTTTTTCCTCAACGCGCGTAGACTCCAGAGTTCCTGCTTCAAACTCTCGGGCAGCTTTCAACCCGGCAAATGCGTCTGCACAATAGACTACAGGAGATTGATAGCGTTCCGCGCACTCGTTTGCTACAAATCGAGCAGTTAATGCCGCACCGCCCAGCAAAATAGGCTGGGTCAACCCTGCCTCCTGGTATTGGGCAAGATCTTCTTTCATCAAGAGTGCTGATTTAACCAGCAGACCGGATAATCCAATAATGTCAGGATTGAACTCTTTGGCCTTGGCAATGATTTCTTCAGCGGGTACCTTTATCCCAATATTGAAGACTTTATAGCCATTGTTGGAGAGGATGATATCAACCAGATTTTTGCCGATATCGTGAACATCTCCGGCAACTGTCGCTAACAGAATACTGGTTTGGGTCTCTCCATCAACCTTTTCCATATAAGGCTCAAGCTGAGCCACCGATTGCTTCATTGCCTCGGCTGACTGCAGCACAAAAGGCAAGAGCAACTCACCTCGACCAAATAGCTCACCGACTTCGCGCATCGCCGGGACCAGGAGGGAATTGATTATGTCGAGAGGTCGCCAGCGTCCGCGCAGTTCTGTCAGCAGATCTTCAAGTCCCTCCTTGTCACCTTTAAGGATTTTATGACGCAGAATTTCTTCAAGGCGCGCTGTTGACTCGCCTTCCTCATCGTTTTCCTCTACTGCTTGCTCGAAATGATCAATAAATGCCATGACGGGATCTTCGCCACGGTTGTAAAGTAAATCGTAGCAGATTTCCCTGTCGACCTGATTTATAGAAGCGAGAGGAACAATCTTGGCCGCATCAACTATAGCTGTATCGAGGCCTGCTTCTACTGCCTCATGCAGAAACACCGAATTCAGGATTTTTCGCGCGGCCGGTCGCAAGCCGAAGGAGATATTACTCACCCCCAGAGTAAAGCTGACGCCGGGGAGTTCCTGCTTCACCCTTCTTATCGCATTGAGGGTTTCAATGGCCGCTGTACGCATCTTTTCATCCCCTGACCCTACAGTAAAAGTCAGCAAATCAAAGATCAGATCCTGTGCCCGCAATCCATAATTGTTGACGGCCAGATCGTATATCCGTTTGGCAGCGGCAACCTTCTGTTCGCAGGTCAGCGCCATCCCCTCTTCCGTAATTGTCAATGCAACAACCGCCGCACCATATTTCTTCGCAGCTTTACAGATTCGATCAAGGTTCTTGCCACCATCTTCAAGATTTATCGAATTTATGATTGCCCGGCCAGGATAAAGCGGTAAAGCTGCTTCAATTGTATCCGGACTGGTCGAATCAATCATCAAGGGTGCTTTGCAGGAACTGGCGCAGAGACTGACCATCTTCAACATGTCATTCAGCTCATTACGCCCTGCATAGGCAACACAGATATCGAGCACCTGGGCACCACGCGCCTCCTGATCAAGGGCAACTTTCAGGCAGGCGTCCCAATCCTCTGCCAGAAGGGCCTCCTTGAATGCCTTGGACCCGTTGGGGTTACAACGCTCACCAAGGAGTAGAGGAGGGATTTCCTGTGAAAGTTCAACCGCCTGATAAAGGCTGGAAACAGATTTTTTCATTGACTCACCTTCCGCGCGGCCGGTTTAACACCGACAAGTTTTTCACTCAACGCCTTGATATGTGCCGGGCTGGTACCGCAGCATCCACCAACGATACTGACTCCCAGTTCTGAAACAAAATGATGCATCTGTTTGGCGAAATCGGCAGGCGACAATGGGTATGCTGTTTCACCATTAACCACTTCAGGTAGACCCTGATTTGGAATAACCGAAATACGTTTTGGCCAATGATGCGACAGATAGCGGACATGACTAGCCATGTCTTGTGGGCCTGTTGCACAATTGAGCCCCAGAGAGTGCAAATCGAATGGCTCAAGGGTCGCAACTACAGCGGCAATATCTGAACCAACCAGCATCGAGCCCTGTTGTTCAATCGTAACAGATGCAAGAACAGGAAGATCGATTTTCCCTGAGGCGAGAACCTCAAAAGCGCTTATTAGAGCGGTTTTGGTTTGTAAAAGGTCCTGGCAGGTCTCTATCATCAAGCAATCGATACCGGCCTCAAGTAAAGCTTCAACCTGTTCACGCGTCGACTGGGCAAGTTCCTTGACGCTAATATGGCCAAGCGAGGGGAGCTTTGTCCCCGGTCCGACCGAACCGGCAATATACTTCTCTGGCCGGCCGTCGATCGCGGTGCGAGCATTTTGTACCGCCAGGCGATTGATCTCTTTAACCTTGTTTTGCAAACCATATTCAGCCAATACGATACTGGAGGCACCAAAAGTGTCTGTTTCAATAACCATCGAACCAGCAGCAAGCATTGATTCATGCAATTGGATAATAAATTCAGGAGCCTGAAGGTTGAGTATCTCATTGCAGCCTTCGCAGCCGCCCCAAGCTTCATCAGGAATCGGCATCTGTTGTAAATTAGTGCCACATGCACCGTCAAAAATAAGAATGGGGTGATCGCTGAAAACCATGGATAATCCTTTAAAAGTAAATATTAAACGGCTGCGAAATTATAATTTCGCGGCCGATTCCTCACTAATGTGATGGGCGGGGATTATAGACCGATTCTGAACTTGAAAAAAAGCCCCTGTCTGCTAAATTTAGAATCTCTTTACTCTTTTTACATTTTTCCAGGAGCGAATCCATGCGCCTCATGTTGATCTGCCTATTGTTGTTGCCAACATTATCCTTTGCCGCAGAATCGCGCTGCGTTCCCTGTCATGTTCAAATAACACCACAAATAGTCAAAGATTTCCGTTCCGGAGCGATGGGGAAAGCTGGTATGGACTGTTCTGACTGTCATGGTAGTGCCCATCAGTCTGCTGAAGATATTGACAAGGTCAGTCTGCCGACAGAGAAAACCTGCCAGCCCTGTCATCAAAAACAATATGATCAGTATATGAGTGGCAAGCACAGCCTTGCCTGGGTCGCGATGGACGCTATGCCCAAAACCGGACTGCAGCCACATGCCTACATTAAAGGATTGAAGGGGTGTGGTGGTTGCCATAAGGTCGGTGTTCGTACTGAAGAACAGCGTATAGAGTCTCCTTATGGCAACGCATGCGATTCCTGTCATACCCGCCATCGGTTTTCGGTTGCTGAGGCACGTCAGCCTCAGGCCTGCAGAACATGTCATATGGGATTTGATCATCCGCAATGGGAGATGTGGTCTGGGTCGAAACATGGCAGTATTTATCAGAGCGAGGGGTCTGATCGTCGGGCCCCCTCTTGCCAGACCTGCCATATGCCTGAAGGTGACCACGGAGTCATGACTGCCTGGGGATTCCTCGGCTTGCGGCTCCCGGAAGAAGACAAAGAATGGCTGGGCTATCGCACGACAATACTTAAGGGGCTCCATGTTCTCGATCCTGAGGGCAATCCAACCGCACGTATGGATGTCATCAAGGCTGGCAAGGTTGCACGCTTGACGAAGGAAGAATGGCAAGCTGAACGGGACAAAATGCTTGCTATTTGCAGCAAGTGTCACAGTAGCCGTTATGCGGGGTATCAATTGAGAAATGCAGACCAGATGATCAAGGAAGCAGACAAACTGATGGCAGCCGGGATTCAGATTGTTGCAGACCTCTATACCGAAGGAGTAATCAAAGCTGCCGAGGGTAAACCTGCATATCCAGATATTCTGACTTTTTACGACGCAATAACCCCGATAGAACAAACACTTTATGTCATGTTCCTTGAGCACCGGATGAGAGCATTCCAGGGCGCCTTTCACATGAATCCGGACTATGTCACATGGTATGGCCTGGCCCAATTAAATCGCGATCTTGTTGAGATCCGCGCCGAAGCCAGGAGGATGCGACGAGAATCTCAGCGCAGAACAGACTATCCATAATCAGAGCAGCAGGTCTGTTTGATCACACAGTATATTAATTGCCAGGAAATCCGCCTTTGGTCTGGAAACCAGAGGCGGATTTCGTGCTAAAATGGCCTGAACAAATCATTGTGAGGACTCCAGGGTGGATAAGCTCATAGTTTAAAAGAGTTAATAGTATAAGGACCAGATCATGACTCAACGCCTGGGTGATATTCTAGTTTCAGAGAGGTTGTTGACCTTTTCGCAGTTGGAGGAAGCGATTGAAACTCAATGCCTTTACGGAGGACGACTTGGAACCAGCATTGTTGAGCTTGGTTTTCTTAGTGAAGAAGAGATCGCCAGAACCTTAAGTCGTAAACTACGGCTGCCCTATATTGAACCCAAATTGCTGATGAAGATTCCTTCAGAAGTCATTGATCTTGTCCCACAAAAACTCGCAAAAAAGCATCTGGTGATCCCCTGCCGACTCGAAAAAAAACGTCTTTATCTCGCCATGTCGGACCCGACAAATTTGACAGTTATTGATTCACTGGCATTTCGCCTGGGATTTATCATTGTTCCTGTAGTTGTCCCCGAAATACGCTTAATGCTGGCACTGCAGAAATACTATCAACTAGATCTTTCAATCCGTTTTCAGAGTCTCAGCCAAAGGCTTGTAGCCAACAAGCATAAAAAAAGGGAGAGTAAAAAAGCTGCGCAACCTAATCCTGATAGCCTAACCGATGTTGCCGATGAAGATATTCTGGATCTGGATAACGAAAGCGTCAATAAGTGGCCCTTGCTTGGAGAAGAGGAGTCTTTCGATATTCTGTCTGATGAAGAGTATCAAGACTTGATTAATCTGCCAAAACATCTACGGATCAAGACAGAAACTCATCCTCCAAAGATTGGTGCCGATCCCCAGGTGACACTAGAAGTACATAAGCTGGAAAGAAAAGAACAGCAGCCATTTGCCCTTTTTTGTAAACAGTTAAGCTCTGCCGAAAATAGAGATGATATTGCCCAGGCTATTATTGATTATATTGCGCCTGTAAATGGCGTGGCAGCCTTGTTAATGGTCAAAGAGAGAGAAGCTCTCGGCTGGATTGCATCTAGTGCTGGTGAACCTTTGCAGAACTTTGAAACACTACAGATATCCCTGGAACAACCCTCAATCCTCAATAAAGTCGCGGAGACTAAGGTCTGCTATTTAGGCTCTCTGGCAAAAGAAGTTGGAAATATTCAACTCTCCAGCAGATTTGGTCACGAGCATCCTCCTATGGTTTTACTTATGCCTCTTATATTAGGTGGGCGGCTTGTCAGCTTACTTTATCTTCAGGACACAAGGGAGAGGCTTCAACAAATTTTTTCTGAACATCATAAGCTTGCCAATAAGATTTGTATGGCTTTTGAAGTATTGATTCTCAAGAACAAAATTATGATCGGCTAAGTGGATGTCATCTGAAGGAACTGACCACCTGAGTCCACATCAGGCAGAAAAACTGACCAAAGCTCTGACCGCTACGGCAGATCAACTCTTCCAGCTAATTCTAGAACCAGACATTGATTTGCTCAAAGCAATGCTGCAAAATAATAATCTTTCAGAGGAACATTTGCTGGTTTTGTTGCGACGTCGAGACTTACCCGAAGAGATTCTACGGCTAGTCCACCAAAAACGTAAAAAGAATCTGTCGCATCAATTAATTCTGGCGTTGGTCAAAAACCCTGCTACACCAGGAGGCTTGATGAGAGCTCTCCTGCCACTCCTGCGGCTCTTTGAGTTGGTTGATCTTTGTTACCTCCCGGGGGTTACGCCTGACCAACGAGTGGCTGCAGAACGTATAATAATTCAAAGACTGCCAACAACGCCGGTTGGCAACAAAATAACTCTCGCACGTCGAGCAACCACAATGGTTGTAGGTGCAATCCTGAAAGAGGGTGACTCGCGCACTATGGAAGCATGTCTCAACAGCCCAAGGTTGAAAGAGACTGACATTTTTCAATTTTTAAATAGTACTACAGCTACAGCAACAACAATTTCATTTATAGCTCGGCATCATCGTTGGAAGCAACGCCCCAATTTGCGCCTGTCAATCCTTAAAAACCGCTTCACGCCTGAGATCTGGTTTACGCTCTGGCTGCCGACATTATCGAGTTCAACCATTAATCAGATTCTCGCCAGTCGCCGACTTGGGGCTTCACAAAAAAAACTTGTTCAAAATGAACTTGGGCGGAGATCAAAAATCTAACAGAAAAATCTATTTATCTAAATATCACGTTGCAACGACCAGTAACTTGGTTAGAATATACAAAGATCTTGTAGCACCCTGGAAGACGGGAGTTTGTATGAAGTCGAAAAGCGTTTTTGATATCATCGACGGGTTAGTCAAGGACGGGGTCAAGCTGCCCTCCCCGCCCGCTATTGCAGTACGCATATTGAATGCTGTCCAGCAAGAGGACTCTTCTCTTAAAGATCTTGCCACAATAATCTCTTCCGATCCGGCGCTTACTGCAAAGCTGTTGAAAATTGCTAATTCAGGTCTTTACTCACTAAAATATGAAGTTGCGAGTATCGAAAAGGCGTTAACAGTTCTAGGCGTTAACGTTTTGAAAAATATTGCATTATCGTTTGTGATTGCCAAAGAAATGAGTGGACCATCTGAAAAGGGGTTTGACTTTAATTATTTCTGGAGACGTTCGGTTACGTTTGCCGTTGCCGCAGAACTTCTATCCAAAGAGCTAGAATACCGTAGTGATGATACTTTTGTTACCGCTCTGTTGACAGATATCGGTGTCCTGATCCTTCATCTGACAATGCCAGATGTGTATGCAAAAGTATTTGAAGAGAAGAAACATTCCGGGGAAAAATTATCAAATATTGAGACACGAGTTTTTGAAATTAATCATGCCGAAATGGGTTCTGGAATCCTTGAACGTTGGGATCTCCCGGCTACAATTTACCAGCCTATTCGCTATCACCATGATCCTGAGCTGGCACCCGAAGAATTCAGATCTGCTGCACAGATCTTACAAATTGCGGATCGACTCTCTGCTATCTACAACGACCCTAATAGCGGAGAGCGCGTCCGTCTGATTCAGGAAGAACTGCACGAAAAATTCAAACTGTCACAAGAGCAGATTGTAGATCTGATCGATTCTGTCGCCAGTCGTAGTATAGATATTCTCGGGACCTTCGACATAGATCCCGGGGATTTAAAGCCCTATTCCGAGATGCTGCAGGAAGCCAATGAAGAGCTTGGCCGGCTCAACCTCTCATACGAACAATTGATAATGGAGTTGAAAGAAGCAAAAGCGGAAACTGATCGGCTTGTGGCTGAAGTCAGAGAAGCAAACTCCAAGCTTCGCGAGTTAGTCTTCAGAGATGGTCTGACTGGTCTCTACAATCATCGATATTTCCAGGAAATGGTTGAGAAAGAGATAGATAGATCTGATCGATACCAGACAACCTTTGCGTTGATTATGTTCGATATTGATTTTTTCAAAAAGGTTAATGACAACTATGGGCATCCCAGTGGCGACATGGTTTTAATGAATATTGCTCATGTCGTACAGAAAGCTGTTAGACCGAGTGACATTGTCGCACGCTATGGTGGCGAAGAGTTTGCTGTTATCCTTCCGGAAACAAACGAATCGGGGCTTAAGATTTTTGCTGAACGATTGCGCCGGAGTGTAGAGCAGATGGCGACCTTGGTAGATCGTCAGGAACTTAGAGTAACAATCAGCGTAGGAGCGACCTTCTGTACACCTTCGCATGAAAGTGTTGACAAGAAAACAATCATAGATACTGCTGATCGAGCCCTCTACGCATCAAAGCATGGCGGTAGAAATTGCACGACTATTCTCCCTCTTGGTCATTGACTCCAAAAGCAGCAACCCTCTATATAAAATACTCCCTTTGAATGTTTGAGCGCTTTTTCAGAGTATTGCTTGTGAATTGATTTTTGAGCGCGAAGATGAAATGATGCGCAGCCTTATACGATTATCCGATTTTCAGGAGAAAACAGTTGAAAGAATACGTAACAGAGCAGTTGAAGTTAGTCTTTGATGACTTAATGCGACAAAAGGTTTTGCCTGCGGATCTGATTCCGCGATTTACCGTTGAGCGCACCAAAGACAAAAGCCACGGAGACTTTGCCTCAAACCTCGCGATGACTCTAGCAAAACCGGCAAAATTGAACCCTCGGCAAATTGCTGAAAAAATTGTCTCAATGCTCCCAAAAGATGGCGCTATCGAGCGCGTTGAAATAGCTGGACCCGGTTTCATTAACTTTTTTCTGGATGAAGACTGGTTGGCACGTCAGGTTGCTGCTTCACTTGATGATCCTCAACTCGGTGTGCCCAAGATCAGACAACCTCAAACTGTAGTGATCGACTACTCCTCCCCCAATCTTGCCAAAGAGATGCATGTCGGCCATCTGCGCTCGACAATTATCGGTGACGCCGTCGCACGCACTCTTGAATTTCTGGGACATAAGGTTGTTCGTCAGAATCACGTTGGTGATTGGGGGACCCAGTTCGGTATGCTGCTCGCG
>RRYU01016707.1_pt1 | contig 15153 bp, 14 predicted proteins | sample 2162651 | NCBI WGS metagenome assembly RRYU01 (sample SAMN10267283, study PRJNA491782) | microbial mat metagenome | isolation source: biomat in the production well | place: Japan: Minami-Kanto gas field, natural gas well KTG3 | collected 2017-06 | reverse complement strand
CCCCCCAACACATTCGCATGTGCCTCCGGCGCAGCCGGACTAGAGCTGAGCTGCAGCGGCCTTCGGAACGACTGCCGGCGCGGACCAGAGCCTCTCGAGATTGTAGAAGTCACGCACCTTGGGGAGCATGACGTGGACCACGACCCCGTTGAGGTCCACCAAGGCCCACTCACCCTCGGCCACGCCCTCCAGACCGAGCGGGGCCTCGCCCGCTTCCTTGGACCGATAGGCCAAGGTCTCCGCGATGGCCTTGACGTGTCGATCCGAGGTCCCGGACGCGACGACCATATAGTCCGTGATGGCGGTCTTGCCCCGCACGTCCATCACCTCGATGTCGCGGGCCTTCATATCGGTGAGTGTGTCGACGACTAATTGCCGAAGTGTCTCAAGCTGCATGCGATCTCCTCTGCGATTGGATGGGGGCGCGACTCGAGATGTCGCACAGGGGTCTGAGTCGCACCGCGAGCCGCGATGGCGACCATGCCGTCCTTGGTGGGAACCGAGGGGTAAGGGTGCAAACCTGGCCCACCGGATGGGTGCGCCTCCGGGTCACCGATACAATCCTTCCGACTCGATGATCGAGATCACCGCGTCGGGCAACAGGTAGCTTGGACTGCGACCCTCACGGATCAGCGCCCGCACCCGGGTCGCCGAGACATCCATTTGGGTCACCTCTTGGAACAGGATGCGCCCGCCGGGCGTTTCTGCCAAGTCGCAGGCGTCATCGCAGACGCGTCCGGCGCAGAACCCCGCAAGGTCTGCATCCAATGCAGCGGACGCACCCGGTCGCTGCATCACGACGAGATGTGCCAGCCCCGGGATGTCGGCAGGGCGGTGCCAATCCAGGAAGCCGGAGAAGGCGTCGGCACCGATCAACAGGCACATGGGCCTGTCCGGCCCGAGCTCGGTGCGCAGCGAGAGCAGTGTATCGTAGGTGAAGGAGCCGCCCGAGCGCTCGAGCTCGCGCCTGTCCGCAACCAGGCCCGACTCCCCGACGATCGCGGCCTCCAGCATAGCCAGGCGGAGCGCCGGCGAGGCGAGCGGCTGCGGACGATGCACCGCGACATTGAGCGGGACGAGCCGGACCTCGCACAGACCCAGCGACTGGAGACAATCGAGCGCCGGACGCAGATGGCCGAAGTGGATGGGATCGAAGGTGCCGCCGAGGATGCCGATCATCTGGCCAGCGGCGAGCGCCCTTTCATCCTGCGCACGGCGATGCCGGCCACCCTCATGTACGAACCTCGCCGCTGCCCAGCACGACGAACTTGACCGAGGTCAGGCCCTCGAGCCCGACAGGGCCGCGCGCGTGAAACTTGTCGGTGCTGATCCCGATCTCCGCGCCCAGACCGTACTCGAACCCGTCGGCGAAACGGGTGGAGGCATTGACCATCACCGAGCTCGAATCGACCTCACGGATGAAGCGTCGGGCATGGCTGTAGTCCTCCGTGACGATGGCGTCCGTGTGGGCCGAGCCATGGGCAGCGATGTGATCGATCGCCTCGTCGAGCCCGGAGACGATCCGAATGGCGAGGATCGGGGCCAGATATTCGGTATCCCAATCGGCATCGGTCGCCGCATTCGCATGCGGCAGGATGTCGAGCGTCCGTGCACAGCCGCGCAGCTCCACACCCTTCTCGCGATAGGCTGCCGCCAGGCGTGGAAGCATCATGTCCGCCACGGTCTCATCCACCAGGAGGGTCTCCATCGTATTGCAGGTGCCGTAACGCTGGGTCTTGGCGTTCATCGCGATTTCGAACGCCTTGACCGGATCGGCATGGGCATCGATGAAGACATGACAGATGCCGTCCAGGTGCTTGATGACCGGCACCCGGGCATCCCGACTGATCCGCTCGATCAGGCCCTTGCCACCGCGCGGGATGATGACGTCGACGTACTCGGGCATCGCGATCATGGCCCCGACCGCGGCCCGGTCCGTGGTTCCGACCACCTGAACCCCGTCACCCGGCAGCCCGGCCCCGATCAGACCATGCTGGATGCAGGCCGCGATCGCCTGGTTGGATTCGAAGGCCTCCGATCCGCCGCGCAGGAGCGTGGCGTTGCCCGACTTGAGACAGAGCCCGGCCGCGTCTGCCGTTACATTGGGTCGTGACTCATAGATGATGCCGACAACACCGAGCGGCACTCGCATGCGCCCGACCTGGATCCCCGATGGGCGGAAGTCGAGATCCGTGATGGCGCCGACCGGATCCGGCAGGGCGGCGATCTGACGCAGCCCCTCGATCATGGTATCGATGCGCCCGCCGGTCAGCTCCAGCCGATCGAGGAGTGCCGCGTCCAGACCCTTTGCCGCGCCCTGCTCGAGGTCGATCCGGTTGGCCGCAGTCAAGGCATCGCGCCGGCGATCGATCTCCTCGGCGATTGCCAGCAGGGCGTCGTTCTTCCGGCGTGTGGTCGCACGCGCCAGCTCACGGGAAGCCGCTCGGGCGCGCCGTCCAAGGTCGCCCATATAGGCGTCGATATCGGAGATCGGTCGTTCGCTCATCTTAAACCCGAGTAGTGTTAAATTGGGTCAGTGTAAGACGGCGATTTGGACCTGTATAGCAGGAGATGGACGCGGAGTCCGCCGGACTCGGCTCGAGAGGACCACAGATCTGGACGAGCGGCTGAGACAAATCGAGGTCGATGGACTGAAACGGGTTGCGGTTTACGGTCCGGAGTCGACCGGCAAGACCACACTGGCCCGTCAACTGTCGGATCACTTCGGGGCCCGTCGGGTGGACGAATATGCCCGCGCCTATATCGAGGACAAGATCCGACGAGCCGGCGAGAACTGCGGGCTGGAAGACATCCTGGCGATCGCGATCGGCCAACAGGCATCAGAGAACCGGGTTGCCTTGGAGACCGGCCAGGGGCTTTTGATCTGCGATACCGACCTCTTGACCATCAAGGCCTATTCGGAGCTCTTTTTCGGCCGGTCACCAGAGGACATCGATGCCGCCTTACCCTTCACCCATTACGATCTCTACCTCCTGACGGACATCGACGTCCCCTGGGAGGCCGACGGGATCCGTGACCGGCCGAACGAGCGCTCGGCGATGCTCGCCTACTTCGAGCATCTACTGCAGCTTTATGACAGGCGTTACGTCAAGATCTCGGGCAACCGAGACCAGCGGCTCCGACTTGCCATCGACGCCGTCGAGGATCTCCTCGAGGCACCTTGAGTCGCGGCACCGAGCCACAGGAGAGCACGGAGGCGCGCGCTTCGTTTGGAGTTGTCGATCTAGCGTTGGGGAATCGGCCGACCCGCCCGGAACCCGCCGGCCGCCAGGGCATCGGCGACGACAGCCAGGCGGTGCCAGGGATCACCGCCGATCAAGCCTTTGATGGACTGATCGACCAGTGAGCACTGATGCAAGAGTGCGCGCAGGAGCGTCGGCGAAAGGCGCGAGAGTGCGCGCTCGATCGCCTGGACGCGTTGGGGCGGCAGGCGGGTATCCGCGGGTCCCGGGGCCCGACCCCCTCCCGCCCTCGCCCCGGCCGTTTCCGCCAGCATTCGAATCTCACGCGCCAAGACCCAAAGAACCAGGACATCCGCGGTGCCTTCCGCGCGCAGGACCGAGATCACCCGCTGGGTGCGGGCGCGATCCCCGGACAGAGCCGCATCCGTGAGTGAAAAAAGGTCGAAGCGGGCACTGTCGGCAAGATTCCCGAGGAGGTCGGCGACCTCGATCGGTCCGGGGTCTCGTAAAAGACGCTGCTTCTCGATCTCCTGCACCGCAGCAAGCAGGTTGCCCTCGGCGCGCTCGGCCAAGAGCTCGGCGACACCCGGGCCAGGCTGAATCCCGACCGCCTGCAGGCGCTGTCCAAGCCAGCGTACCAACTCTTGACCCTTCAAGGGCCAGACCTGAACCAGCACACCGGCCGACTCGACCTGTTTGGCCCACTGGCTCTGCAGCTCCTTGCGATCCAGCTCGGGCGCGATCATCAGCAGCAGGTTGTCCGGACAGGGCCGCGCGCAATAGGCACGCACCGCCGCACCACCCTCCTTCCCGAGCTTCGCCGTGCCGATGCGCAGCTCGATCAGCTTGCGCGACGAGAACAGGGACATGGCGTCGGCAGAGGCGGCCAGGGCGTGCCAATCGAAGCTGCCGTCCTGATCCAGCACCTCCCTCTCGTCGAACCCCTGCCGGCGTGCCGCCTCGCGGACCAGGCGCGCCGCCTCGCCAAGCTGATAGGGCTCGTCGCCGCAGATGAGATAAAGGGGTGCAAGGCCCCGTGAAAAGGAGTCTTGGAGCTGATTGAAGCGCAGTCGCATCGAAATATCAATCTCGGAGCCGGTCAGGTCAAGGCGACGCGCAGACGCATCAGGATACGGTCGGCAGCATCCCGCGCAAAATCCTGATAGATCATCGCCTCCTCGAGCTGTTTACCAAGCACCTCCACATCCGGGTTATCGAAGTTGCGAATCAGATCGAGCGACTGGGCCGGCACCTTCTCAGTGCCGTCGGGAGCGATCGCGTCGTAGGTCACCAGATAGTGAAGCTCGTAGGACAGGACCCGTCCCCGAGTGTCCACCGCGACCACACGCGAGAACCGGCGCTCGGAGAGGATCCGCAAGATGAGCTTGGCGTCCACGGCGTTTGGCGTCACGACGACACTGCTGCCCGCCAGCTGATCCAGAATGGCGGCGCGAACAGGCGAGCCACCGGCAGATTGGACATAGACCGGGTTCAGCTCGGCCGGAATCTCCACGGCCCCACGCAGCTGAAACCCACAGCCGAGCTGCGCGAGACAGACCAGAGCCAGGATCAGCAGCGAGGCCGCTCGGGTCATGAACCTAAGCGCGCTGTGGCGGTCTCCCGACGCGGCGAGTGCCAACGGATATCGGGTGCCCGCCCCGACAATGAAGGCATGGGGGCAGAAGGTTGGCGCTCCTTCGTACGCGCCCCGTTGCGACGCATGGAAACCCATCCCGAAGGCGCCGTGCTGAATCCGGGTGGACATGGGCATCAGCTCGCCACGATGTTGACGAGCTTGTTCGGAACGACGATCACCTTTCGCACCTTGGCCTCCCCGATGAAGCGGAGCGCGTTCTCGCTGGCAAGCGCTGCGGTCTCGATGGCGGCCCGATCGGCATCTGCCGGGACCCGCACACTCGCACGGACCTTGCCGTTGACCTGGACCACATAATCGATCGTCGATTGGATGAGCGCATCGGCATCGACCTCAGGCCAGGGCGCGCCGAGGATGTCCTCGCCGAATCCCAGCTCGCGCCAGAGATGATGTGTCACATGGGGCGCGATCGGGGCCAGCAGACGCAGAAGGATGCCGAGGCCCTCGCGCAAGAGGACGCCGCGGGCGGGTGATGATGCGTCCAGCTTGTAAAGGACGTTGACAAGGCTCATGCAGCCCGAGACCACGGTATTGAACTGATGACGCTCGTAGTCGAAGCGCGCCTTCTTGAGCACGGCATGGATCTCGCGCCGGGCGTCGCTGGTCGGCGCATCGAGGTCGGTCGCGGCCGAGTCGGCAGCGGCACGGATCGTCTCCGCTTCGGTCGTCGCCAGCCACCAGAGTCGCTTCAGAAATCGGAATGCGCCCTCGACGCCCTCGTCGTTCCACTCGAGCGACTGGTCCGGCGGAGAGGTGAACATGGTGTAGAGCCGCACCGTATCGGCACCGTAACGCTCGGTCAGGGCCTGCGGGTCCACACCGTTGTTCTTGGATTTCGACATCTTCTCGATGCCGCCGAAACTGACCGGCTGGCCATCGGTCTTGAGCCAGGCACGGATCAAGCGGCCCTTCTCGTCGCGCTCCGTCTCGACCTCGGCCGGATTGATCCAATGCTTGCGCCCGTCGCCCTCCTCGCGATACCAGGTCTCGGCAACCACCATCCCTTGGGTCAGCAGCCGGACAAAGGGCTCGTCGCACTCGACCAGGCCCTCGTCGCGCATCAGCTTGTGGAAGAAGCGCGCATAGAGCAGGTGGAGGATCGCATGCTCGATCCCGCCGACATATTGATCGACCGGAAGCCAGTAGTCGGCACGCTCGTCCAGCATGGCGGTGGTGCAATCGGCCGAGCAATAGCGGGCGTAGTACCAGGATGACTCGACGAAGGTATCGAAGGTGTCGGTCTCCCGGATCTCACCGTTGGGGAGATGCGAGAAGGACGACATCTTCTTGAGGGGAGAGCCGGAGCCGTCGACCACCAGATCCTCGGGGAGTCGAACCGGGAGATCGGTCTCGGGGCGAAGACTCCCGTCCGGGGCCTTCACGACCGGGATGGGGCAGCCCCAGTAGCGCTGACGCGAGACGCCCCAATCGCGGAGTCTGAAATTGACGCGTTTCCGGCCCTTTTTACGCCCCTCCAGCCAGATCGCGATGGCTTCGAAGGCTTCGGCGCTGGTCAAGGCCGAGAAAGGGCCGGAGTCGATCAGGATACCCTTCTGCTCGAAGCGCTCGTCCCAGCCTGACCAGTCCAGGGGTGATCGGGACACATCTCCGGACACCGCAACGACCGGGTTGCTGTCGGCGGCTGATCCAGGACTCGAAGCGATATCGAGCGGAAGGTCTTTCCAGGTCTCGGGCACGATCACGGGCCGGATCGGAATCCCGTACTTTTGCGCAAAATGAAAATCGCGCTCGTCGTGCGCGGGCACGGACATGACCGCCCCGGTGCCGTAACCCATCAGAACGAAATTGGCCGCGAAGATGGGAACCGGCTCGCCGGTGACCGGATGGACGGCGTTCAGGCCGAGCGGATGTCCCTTCTTCTCCATGGTCTCGATCTCGGCCTCGGAGGTCCCGCCCATCCGGCACTCCTCAATGAAGGCCGCGAGCGCCGGCTGATCCAGAGCGGCGCGCCGCGCCAGCGGGTGCTCGGCAGCGACCGCCATATAGGTCACGCCCATGAGGGTGTCGGGACGGGTCGTGTAGATCTCCAAGACCTCGTCCGAGTCCTGGATCCCGAAGGTCATCTCGACACCCTCGGAGCGCCCGATCCAGTTGCGCTGCATGGTCCGAACCTGGTCGGGCCAGTCGTCCAGGCCGTCGAGTGCGTCCAGAAGCTCCTGGGCATAGTCGGTGATGCGCACGAACCATTGCTGGATCTCGCGCTTCTCGACCGGGGCACCGGAACGCCAACCCTTGCCGTCGATCACCTGCTCGTTGGCAAGCACCGTCTGATCGATCGGGTCCCAGTTCACCGTCGCCTGCGCCCGGTAGGCCAGCCGCTTCTCGATCAAGCGGGTGAAGAGCCACTGCTCCCAGCGGTAATAATCCGGATCGCAGGTCGCCAGCTCACGGTCCCAGTCATAGCCGAAGCCGAGCTGCTTGAGCTGCCGGCGCATGTAATCGATGTTCGACCGGGTCCATTCCGACGGCGGCACACCCTTCTGGATGGCCGCATTCTCGGCCGGCAGCCCGAAGGCGTCCCAACCCATGGGCTGGAGCACGTTCTTGCCGAGCATGCGCTGATAGCGCGCGATCACGTCGCCGATCGTGTAATTTCGCACATGCCCCATGTGCAGCCGACCCGAGGGGTAGGGAAACATCGAGAGACAGTAGAACTTCTCGCGCGAGCGATCCTCGACGGCCTTGAATGACTGGCGGTCTTCCCAAAAACGCTGGGCGGCGGCCTCGATGACCTGCGGGTCGTAGTCGGTCTGCATGGATGTCGGGTCTTGTAGCAATGGGGTGTCGGCGATGAGGCTGTCTAGGATAACGCAGCGGACGGATCCGCGGCGACTGAGCCGACATCCACTGAGCCGGTATCCACTGGGCTGGCATCCACTGGGCTGGCATCCTGGATTAGGTCATGTCCGGACGGGGGTCGGGACGGGGTAACGCAGTCGGGCCTTGCCAAATCCCGGCCATACTGCACACTTCAAGCGTGTCCCGGGATTCTCTTGGCGCGCTTGGCGCCTGTGCGTGACACTCGTGACTTCTTCCGGCGGAAGGCTTGACCCGCCTTCCGCCTCGCCACCGGAGACCATGATGAGCGAACAAGACAAGGGCACGACAACCGACAAGCTCGTGGACGCCTACGAGCAGATGCTCAAGCAGACGCATGAGACCATCGAGAAGACCCAGGCGGAAACGGTCCCGAAATTCCGGGAGATCCTGGACAAGGCCCGCGACAACATGGTCGAGCTCGGCGAGCTGACCCGAGAGGAGGCCCACAAGGTCTCGGAATACATCCAGCGCGATATCGAAGACGCGGCAAACTATATTGCCGAGACCGGCCAGGACGTCCGCGACTGGTGGCGTTTCGACCTGCAGCTCATCGAGCAGCGGATGATGGATGCCTTCTCCAAGGTCGCGGATCAGACGAGCCTGCAACTCGCCCAGTGGGCCGAGACCGCGCGCCAGCTCAGCCTCTACCAGGCCGGCGAGATCACCGGCCCCGGAACCCTCGTCTGCGATCACTGCGGCGCCGAGACCCATTTCGTCAAGGCCGGTCGCATCCCGCCCTGTGCCGACTGCGGCGGCATGACGTTCCGGCGACGCAACGACGAGTCGGAGACCAAGGGCTGAGCCAACGCTGTGCAGTCAGGGGGATCTCTCGCCGACTGACGTCGGCGGTCCGGAGGGTCGGCCGCTGGAAATCTCGCCTAGCCGCGCTTATAGTCTCCACTCGCGTCAAGTCCCGCGGGAGAGCCCGGCCTCGGCCGGCGCCGAAGGCGCAACACTGCCCGGAATCGCTCAGGCAAAAGGACCGCGGGAATGACGACCGACTCTGGAGAGCGGTCACGACCGCAGCAATGGTCGCGACCCACCGAAGGGGCAGCAGGGGCCGATCCGCTCGGCCGACTGCAAACTCTCAGGTCTGGGACAGAGGGGCGGCGCCAAGGATCCCGGTGGATCCCGAAGGGGCGTGCCTGCGCGGGTCTCGACATCGCTGAGCTCATTCCGGGGTTGCCATCCGCGTCATGACGGATCCTCGAGGCCCGGATGACCACCTGATCAGACCCGGTCCGCGATTGGACTGCAGATCCCGGCATCGACCCAACGAGCTCCATCCGAATCCTTCACACCTTTTGAGCTCTGTCGATGCCCCGCAAGCGGCGGCGACCGAGCAGGCCACCGGAGAGTTGGATGGGTTTACGTACCCCTTTGTTTTGGGAGCACGAGCGCCTCGGCGCCCGAATCGTCGCCTTCGGCGGCTGGGACATGCCGTTGCACTACGGTTCTCAGATCGAGGAGCATCACGCGGTGCGACGCTCGGCCGGCATGTTTGACGTCTCCCACATGCAGCCGGTCGACATCGAGGGCCCGGATGCACTGGTCTTTCTTCGACATCTGCTCGCCAACGATGCGGCCAGGCTAAGCGCGCCGGGTAAGGCACTTTACAGCTGCATGCTCAACGCTCAGGGCGGAGTTGTCGACGACCTCATCCTCTATCTTCGCGGACCGGACCGTTACCGTGCGGTCGTCAACGCGGCCACCGCCGATAAGGACTGCGACTGGATGCGAACGCAGCCCCGGGGACGAGAGGTCCGCATCGAGCGCCGAGATGATCTCGCCATGATCGCCGTGCAGGGTCCCGAGGCACGCAGCCGGGTCGAGCCATTGTTGCCCTCCGGGCTCGCCGAGTCGGCGATGCAGATCGCCCCCTTCTTCGCTGCCGAGGATGGTCGCTGGTTCGTCGGGCGCACCGGCTATACCGGAGAGGACGGCTTCGAGATCATCCTGCCGAGCGAGGATGCGGTCGCGCTCTGGCGTGGATTGATCGCGGCGGGCGTTCGCCCCTGCGGTCTTGGGGCCAGAGATACGCTGAGACTCGAGGCCGGTATGAATCTCTACGGCCAGGACATGGACGAGACGATCGGCCCGCTCGATTCCGGGCTGGGCTGGACGGTCGCCTGGGAGCCCGAGGAGCGCGACTTCGTCGGGCGCGAGGCGCTCGTCGGGCGTCGCGTCCATCCGGGCCGTCGCGCGTTCGTCGGCCTGTTGTTGACCGGCCGTGGGGTGCTGCGCCCTCATCAGAGCGTGCTCGAGGGTGATCGGGTCATTGGTGAAGTGACCTCCGGCGGCTTCTCACCCACCTTGGAGCGCTCCATCGCATTTGCGCGCATCGACCCCACGAGCGCAAGCGAGTGCGCTGTCGAGATCCGCGGGAAGGCCGTTCCCGTGCGCATCGTGAAACCGCCGTTCGTTCGGCACGGCCAGATCTGCGTCACACTGTGACCCCATCGGAGAGAACCATGAGCGACGTCCCTGCTGACCTGAGATACACCAAGAGCCACGAGTGGGTGAAGGACAATGGTGACGGAACCGTCACCGTCGGCATCACGGATCATGCCCAGGAGGCACTGGGCGACATCGTCTTCGTCGAGATCCCCGACAATGGACGCGAGGTCGATGCCGAGGAGGCCTGTGCCGTGGTCGAGTCGGTCAAAGCGGCCTCGGATATCTACGCGCCGCTCGCCGGCGAGGTGATCGAGTCCAACGAGCTGCTGAACGACACCCCGGACGCGATCAACAACAGCCCTTACGATGAGGGTTGGATCTTCCGTCTCGCGCCGAACGATATGACGGCCTTGTCGGGTCTGCTCGACGCCGCAGCCTACCAGCAGGTCGTCGAGGACGAGCTCTAAACCGCGTTAAACCGCGTCCGGCGGGACATGCCATACGCTCGTGTGGTTAAGCCGGACAGGGACTAAAGACGCCCACAGGAGACGCGGTTTAAATGTTTGAAAGATTTTAATATTCTGAACCGCGTCCGCTGCAAGACTCGTGAATAGGTACGCGACGAATCCGATACTCGAACAACGCATGCCGCACCAGACGCGGTTCAGCCGGGACCATGAGTTATGCCGTTTGTACCCCACACTCCGGACGACATCGCCGCAATGCTCGAGACCGTCGGCGCTGCCTCGATCGATGACCTCTTCGATGAGATCCCGGCCGAGCTGAAGATCGGCGAGCTCGCCGCCATCCCGACCGGGATGGCCGAGATGGAGATCAGTCGGCTGATGCAGTCACGTGCACGCGCGGACGGGCAGCCGCTCTGCTTCATCGGCGCAGGGGCCTATGACCACCATATCCCGGCCGCGGTCTGGCAGATCGCGACGCGGGGTGAGTTCTACAGCGCCTACACGCCTTACCAGGCCGAGGCAAGCCAGGGCACCCTGCAGTTGCTCTACGAGTTTCAGTCCATGATGGTCTCTCTGACCGGGCTGGATGTCTCCAATGCCTCTCTGTACGACGGTGCCTCGGGGCTCGCCGAGGCGGTCCTGATGGCGGTGCGCTCGAACCGGAAGGTCAAGTCCGAAAAGGTTCTCATCCCGCGGACACTGCACCCGGCCTATCGGCGCACACTTCAAAGCATCGTCGCGACCCAAGGGATCGAGCTGGTCGAGGTCCCGTTCGATCCTCGCGGCGGACACACCAGGGTCGAGAACCTCGATGCACTGGCGAGTCGGGGCCCATATGCCGCGCTCGTGGTCAGCCAACCCAACTTTTTCGGTGTGCTCGAAGACGTCGACGCCTTGACCGACTGGGCACACGCGCAAGACGCATTGGTCATCGGCGTGGTCAACGCCGTCGCACTCGCTCTGCTGTCGCCGCCTGGAGACTGGGGCACCGACGGGGCGGACATCGCCTGTGGCGAGGCTCAGCCGATGGGGATGCCGCTGTCGTCGGGCGGCCCCTATGCCGGTTTTCTCTGCTGTCGACAGGACTTCGTCCGTCAGCTGCCGGGCCGGATCGTCGGCCGAACCCTGGACCTGGACGGCAAGCCGGGATTCACCTTGACGCTTCAGGCCCGCGAGCAGCACATCCGCCGCAACAAGGCGACCTCGAACATCTGCACGAACCAGGGTCTGCTGGTGACTGCGGCCACCATCCACATGGCGATCCTGGGCGCCGAGGGGCTGGAGCGTGTGGCCGCCGCGTGTCACGCCAACACCCGGATGCTCGCGGATCTACTCTGCGAGGTCCCGGGCGTCGAGCCGCTGTTCGACCGCCCGACCTTCCATGAGCAGGCGCTCCGACTCCCGGCGCCCGCGGCGGATGTGCTCAGCTCACTGGCCGCCGACAATATACTCGGCGGTTTCGATCTCGGCCTGGACTACCCGGAGCTCGACCCGGCGATCCTGGTCTGTGCGACCGAGCTGCGCACCGAGGAGGAGATGCACGCCTACGCGGCCAAGCTCGGGCGTATCATAACCACGCGCACGGAGGCGCCGAGCCCGGTGACACCAAAGCTTTAGCCGAACGTAGGGCCTCGCAAGCCTGGCCCGACCTACGCCAACCTGGCGTCCAACCACCAACGATGAGGACCCGACCCATGGCTCAAACAGCACTGCAAGGTAACCCGGTCAACCTCGCCGGCGACCTGCCCGCCGTCGGCAGCCCCGCCCCGGACTTCAAGCTGGTCGACAAGGACCTGGCCGACAAGTCGCTGGCCGACTTCGCCGGCAAGACGAAGCTGCTCAATATCGTCCCCAGTCTGGACACGCCCGTCTGTGCGACGTCCACCAAGCGCTTCAACGAGGCCATGGCCGGCAAGGACAACGCCGTCGCACTGGTGATCTCGGCCGACCTGCCCTTCGCGATGGGTCGCTTCTGCGGGGCCGAAGGGATCGAGAATGTCGTAGCGCTTTCCATGATGCGCTCACGCAACTTCGCCAAGGATTATGGTGTCCTGATCGAAGACGGCCCACTCGCCGGCATCACCGCGCGTGCCGTGGTGGTCATCGATGCCGATGATCGGGTGCTCTACACCCAGCTCGTGCCCGACATCACCCAGGAGCCCGATTACGACACGGCCCTGGCACATCTGTAGGCCGGATAAGCCGCGCGGCAGGGTGCGTTGGATGACCTGCCGCGCTCGCATCCGCTGCATCCACTGCCGGGTTCGCGATCAACCGCGAGGTCGGACGACGGGTGTGATCCGCCTTTTCCCGTTCCCCGAAGCCAACCGCCATGCTGATCCATGACCGCTCCAGACCAGGACGCCGCGCGACTGCGCAGGCGCCACTCGCCAAGCCGAATGTGACCGACCTTCCGGCGTCACTGCTTCGGCGCGCCCGACCGGTCCTGCCCGAGGTGTCGGAGCTCCAGGCGGTGCGGCACTACACTCGGCTGTCGCAAAAGAACTTCTCGATCGATACCCATTTCTATCCACTCGGCTCCTGTACCATGAAGTACAACCCCAGGGCCTGCAACAGCCTGGCGATGCTGCCTGGATTCCTCGCGCGTCACCCGCTGGCGCCCGAATCCCACAGCCAAGGTTTCATGGCCTGCCTGTTCGAACTTCAGGAGATGCTCAAAGAGGTCACCGGGATGCATGCGGTCTCGCTGGCACCGGCCGCCGGGGCCCAGGGCGAGCTTGCCGGGGTTGCCATGATCCGGGCCTATCACCAGGCCCGCGGCGATCTGGCCCGCACCGAGATCCTGGTCCCGGATGCGGCCCATGGCACCAACCCGGCCTCCGCGGTGATGTGCGGATTCAAGGTCCGTGAGATCCCGACCGGCGCCGATGGCGACGTGGACATCGCGGCCTTGGGCGACGCCGTCGGCCCGCAAACCGCAGGCATCATGCTGACCAACCCGAGCACGGTCGGGGTCTTCGACCGCAACATCCAGGCGATCGCCGAGCGCGTCCATGGCGCCGGTGGGCTGCTCTACTACGACGGGGCCAACCTCAACGCCATCCTGGGCAAGGTCCGGCCGGGCGACATGGGCTTCGATGTCATTCACATGAACCTGCACAAGACCTTTTCCACCCCTCACGGCGGGGGTGGACCGGGCGCCGGTCCGGTGGGGGTCTCTGCGCGTCTGGAGCCCTACCTGCCGGTACCGCTGGTGACCTATGACGGAGACGAGTATCACTGGCTCGCCGAGCGGGAGCGCCCGGACACCATCGGCCGACTCACCGCGTTCGGCGGCAACATGGGCATCCTGTTGCGGGCCTACATCTACGCGCGCATGCTGGGCCGGGAGGGCATGCGGCGAGTGTCCGAATTCGCGACCTTGAACGCCAATTATATGATGGCGCGCTTGAAGGCCGCCGGATTCGACGCAGCCTACCCGCAGCGCCGAGCCAGTCACGAGTTCATCATCACGCTGAGGCGCGAGTCGAAGGATCTCGGCGTCAATGCGATGGACTTCGCCAAGCGCCTCCTGGACTATGGCTATCATGCGCCGACGACCTACTTCCCATTGCTCGTGCCCGAGTGTCTGCTGATCGAGCCGACCGAGAGCGAGAGCAAAGAGGATCTGGACGGGTTCGTTGCAGCCATGATCGCGATTCGCGAGGAGGCTCGGACCAATCCCGAGATGGTCAAGACCGCCCCACATACCATGCCGGTGCGCCGACTGGACGACGTTCGCGCCGCCCGCCAGTTGGACTTGGCCTGGCAACCTCAGCGAACGGACCCAAACGCTCATGCCTAATCGAAAAACAAAAGGCTTGCGCCGGATCGTCTACGCCTTCGGCTATTCGATGAAGGGCTTCAAGGCCTGTTTCGAGCTGGAGGAGGCGTTCCGTCAGGAGGTCTTCCTGCTGATCCCTCTGATCCCGCTCGGTCTCTGGCTCGGCGGAAGCCCGGTCGAACGCGCCTTGCTCGTCGGAAGCCTCCTGATCGTGCCGATCGTGGAGCTCCTGAACTCGGCGATCGAGGCCAATGTGGACCGCGTGGGGATGGAGCGCAACGAGCTTTCCGCCCGTGCGAAAGACATTGCGTCGGCCGCCGTCTTTTCGAGCATCGTCTTTGCGGTCGTTGTCTGGGCACTAATCCTGGTGCCGAAATGGCTTTGAATGGCTAAACCGCGCCAGCGCCGACAGCCATCGGGGCTGGCGCGGCCAAGCCAATCCAACAAACTACGCATACCGCACCGGGCGCGGTTTAAAAGTCGTCGAAACCGTCGAAGTCGCCCATGTCGCCGTCGTCGAGCATGCGATCATCGTATTCCGCGTCGAGACCAACATCTTCAGCCGGCGCCTCGGCCGCCTGTGCTTCATCGCCGGCGAACATGCCGGTCAGCAGGTTGGCCATCATCACACCACCCGCCACGGCCACCGCGGTTTGAAGCGCAGACCCCAGAAAACCCCCACCGGGTTGGCTGGCTTGGCCGCGATTCATGGCCGCGGCGAGGCCGCTTGACTGGACCGGCCGACCCAAGGACCCGCCCGCGCGCGGTGTGGGCGCGCCGAACAGTCCATCGAGGAATCCGCCCCCC
>RRYU01005334.1_pt1 | contig 15159 bp, 14 predicted proteins | sample 2162651 | NCBI WGS metagenome assembly RRYU01 (sample SAMN10267283, study PRJNA491782) | microbial mat metagenome | isolation source: biomat in the production well | place: Japan: Minami-Kanto gas field, natural gas well KTG3 | collected 2017-06 | reverse complement strand
GCTGGAAGCCGGTGCTACCTTCGGGCGTAACCGAACGCCTATGAGGCTTCGCCTCTCCAGAATCCCCGCCAGGAGGCGTAACTGCATCCGCCACATCCCGGCTACAGGCTATAATACACCCCATGTTACCCTTCCATGCCAAACTCCAAGTCACCCTCAGCCTAGTGGCGCTCGTGCTGACCATTTGGGGCGCGGTTAATGCGCTGCGCGGGCGCTGCGGGGAGACCTACATTGCAGGGCTGTGGATCGCCGAGCTCCTGCTGATTTCTCAAGCCCTGATTGGTGCCACGATCTTCTTCGCTATGGGGGCACCGCTCTTTATGGCCATGCACATTGTCTATGGCGTGATCGCGCCCCTCTTCATCCCCGCCGCCATCCTCCTGGCACGCGGCCAACGCGGGCGGCGGGAGGCGACCAGTTTTGCGGTAGCCGCATTTCTGGTACTGGTGATCATCATGCGTGCCTATGAGACCGGAGGTGGCGGGTGAGTTATGATCTGATCGTCATTGGGGCGGGGATTGGCGGGCTGACCACGGCGGCGCTGCTGGCTCACGCCGGGCGGCGCGTGCTCGTGCTGGAAGCCCACATTGAGCCGGGGGGCTGCGCCTCTTCCTACCAACGCAAGCGCCCCGATGGGTCGCACTATGTCTTTGATGTGGGGGCAACCCTGTTTGGTGGCTTTCAGCCCGGTGGTGCCCACGATTGGGTGGCGCAACACCTCAACCTGCGCTTCCCGGTGGTGAAGCTCGAACCGGCCATGCAGGTCTGGTTGCCCGACCGGGTGGTGACGCGCTATGGGGAACATGAGGCGTGGCAAGAGGAGCGTAGGTGCGCCTTCCCCAGCCAAGCGGCGGCGGCGGAACGCTTCTGGCACAACCAGGAGACGTTGGCCGATTGGGGGTGGCGGTTTGCCCGCCACTACCCGCCCATGCCGCCCGAAACACCCAGCGATCTGATCGGGTTGCTCCCAGCCTTGCGCCCAGAGCTGATCGCCATGCTGCCGCACCTCGAACGCACCGTGGAGCACGAACTGCGCCGCCACCGACTCACTGATCGCGCCCTGCGCAGCTTCATTGATGCCCAGTTGCTCATCTCGGCGCAGGTACAGGCCAACGCGGCGGCATGGATCTTTGGCAGCGTGGCGCTCGATCTGGCTCGTCAGGGCGTCTTTTATGTTGAAGGCGGAGCCTGGACAATCGCCCGCACACTGGCCGATGGCCTCATCCGCGATGGCGGCGAGCTGCGCTACCGCACACGGGTGGAAAAGATCCTGGTTGAGCGCGGGCGCGCCGTGGGGGTGCGCCTAGAGAGTGGTGAAGAAGTGCGCGCCAAGCAGATCGTTGCCGGGGTGAGCGTGTGGGACGTTGCGCGCCTTCTTGGGTCATACGCACCACGTCGGCTCCAGCAACGCATCGCCAACATCCCAGAGGCGTGGGGAGCCTTCACCCTCTACCTAGGCGTAGATGAGGCGGGCATCCCAGCGGGGCTACCAGAGCACCACCAAGTCATCCACAGCTACGATACGCCATTGGGTGAGGGCAACAGCATCTTCATCTCGCTCCACCCCCGCGAGGATACGAGCCGCGCCCCAGCGGGGCAACGGGCGATCACCATCAGCACGCACACCCGTGTGGGGCCATGGTGGCAGGCCCACACCGAGCGCAGCGTCTATGATGCACGCAAGGCAGAATGGGCCGAGCGCATGCTCAATGCCGCCGAGGTGGTACTACCCAACCTACGCCAGCACATCCGCTACCAACAGAGCGGCACCCCGGTCAGTTTTGCGCGCTACACCGGGCGGGAGCAGGGCGTAGTGGGGGGGCTAGGGCAACGGCCAACCCAGAGCGGGTTCTTGAGCATGGGGACACGGGTGAGCGGGGTGGCCGGGCTTTGGTTGGTAGGCGACAGCATCTTTCCGGGCCAGAGCAGTGCTGCCGTTACCCAAGGAGCGATACGAGTCGCTCGGTTGTGTAGCCGTTCGCACTAGGGGGATAGGGAAGTTGCTTATGTCATTTTACGGATTTCCAAAGAGGTTTTCAAGCCAAGCAATTAGACGTGCAGTATATGGTGATCCTGCATCAAAATAGCGGGCTGTAATTGCTTGACCTAACGGTTTACCAGGTTCTTCCTGCCAAGCCAGCCACGTATGGATTTTCGCTTTAATGATCGCATTCTTTGGAAAACGTCGCTCACCTTCAGAGAGTTTATCTTGTGGTGGCAATTGCTCAATAGTGTCTTCAACCGTTTTCCAGAGTACATTAGTGTCTTTTGAAGGAATTAATTGGCTTATAAAATCCTCAAGCATACCAGGGAGTATATTATCAGGCATCAACCATACGCCAATTATCGGTTTACCATCTTGTACGATAATAGTTCCATTAACATCAGGAACGAGTGGAATACTGGTGTAACCAATACGCTCTAGCCTATCACGTAATGACTGCCAACGGGTAGGTAGATTTTCGTCTGCATCAAGTACGATACCAAGTCGCTCTAACCCGCTTCTGTCAATTTCTACATCCAAAGTTTCTAGTATATTATTCACACCTCCCTTGTTAATTACAGAGAAATTTTCAGGAATATTATGATACACAAATAAGCTATACAATACATGTTGATCATCACTACCTTCTACTAGTAGTATAAAGCGATGCATTGTTGTATTGTTCTTCTTGATTTTAATCATCTAATTTCAATCTGTTCCCTTGTGGCGATACTCAATCTTCTTTCATCGAACAGGGTTGGGATGATTGTGTGATCCTTCCTTTCTAATCGAATTAACATACCTTCTTCACTCTTCTCTTCCTGAGAAGCTTGCTGGAATGCTTCCACACAATCCCAACTATGTGTACTTGCAAAGACTTGCACATTTAGCCTTCGAGCAATGGAGATGACAAGTCTCCATAAATCATACTGTACAGAATAATGAAGTCCACTCTCGAACTCATCTACAAGCAAAATACCATTACTTACATTTACAAGAGCAAGAGCTATTCCAAGAGATCTTACCATTCCATCACCCATACTCTTTAGAGGGACAGGGCTGTCAATATTATAAACTTTCACAATCGGATAGCGATCAGAAGCACCTTCTCTTTCACCCACTAAGCTTAGTCGCTCTATATCTTTATCAATAACCTGTAACGAAGATAAAACATCTACTTCGGAACCTGTCAAGGTAATACTATCCCATAGCGCCGCGACTTGACGTCGATCCAATCCATTGGCTGGAACAAAAATACTCTTTATCTCTTTGGGTTCTTGGCGAACTAACCTTCGTCGGAAATATTCAGGATCGATGGGATAGGACTGTTTCTGCCCATCACCGATTTCAACAGTTAAACGCAACACAGGATTTTCAACCTCTGTGAGATCCTCAGGAAATATCACTAACTGTAATGCTCTAATACCATCATTACTTATTTGAGTTGAGTAGTAATCAAAGCCTATTGTTATTGAATTATTAGTATCATTATTGATACTTAAATGTATTCTTTCATTATTTCCTTTTAGTTCTTCCCTGCCATAAAAGAGATACCGCAAATTTGCTGCGTAGTTTTCTGGATCACCAATATTTCTAGCGGGCGAGTGCTTATATTCATCCCTGTTGCTTAGCATATCCCAAAGCACTCCAGGGTTTCCTCGCCGTGCATACAACGATATAGCCTCTAATAAACATGTTTTACCAACACTGTTTTTGCCTACTATGAGATTTACTCGCCCTAATTGCTCGATAACTAAGTCGTCAAATGCACGAAAATTATGTACTCTAAAAGATGGAAGTATGAGTTCATTCATTGCAACCTCCTCAGACACCTATAAACTCGCTCATTATACCATGCATGGTAGTGCCCGCCCGCCCAACACCGCATCGCATCATGTAAATCGAGTGCCACCTCTAACTCTCCTTCTATGGTACACTTCAATCCGATCAAGCAATGTCATCAGCGGCACACCTACAGACCGGTGTTAAGGAGCAACGCACATGCCACATGCTCACCCGCATCCCCCAACCAAACCCGACTACCAGTCGGTCTATACCTCGCAGCATTATGCCATCCAGGAGTATGGCGATTGTGCCGATGCGAGTTTCATCCGCGTTTACACCCCATTTAATCCCTACCGCGACGCCAACGGGCGGGTGAAGTTGATTATCTACCTGCACGGCTTCTGCCTGGGGGCCTCGGAGATCTACCAGAGCCACCTGCTGCACCTCGTGCAACAGGGCTACTACGTCTTCTTCCCCAGCTACCAGCGCGGCTTCTGCCGCTATGGCGACACCCTCCCGGCGACGATGCAGGATCTGATCAAGGCGCTCTTCAACCCCTTTCCAATCAGCCCGCACGGCTGGTTCAACAACGCCATGCGCAGCGTTCTGCACGCCTACGAACAGACCAAGCTGGCCGACGCCCACGTGGATACCTACCTCTTCGGGCATTCGCTCGGCGGCCTCTTTGCGCTCAGTTGGCCCGCGTTAGCGGGTGAGAAGGTGCCGGAAACGCTGCTCCCGCGCCAGATCATTACCGCCAACCCCATCCCCGACTCTGAGTCGCTCATCCCCACACCTATCCGTATCTTCGGCCAGATGACCGGGGCCTATGCGGATCGGGTGGACATCGCGCATACCGGGCGGGCACTGGATGTGCCGGTCGGTATTCTGCACGGCAACGGCGACATTCTGGTGCCGGTGAAGGCGTGGGCTAGTCCCTTCGAGATGATCGCCTCGCCCCACAAACGCTTCTACTGCGCCCAGAACGATGCGCATGGCAAACCGAGCCTCGTTGCCGACCACATCCAGGCCGGGGTTGATACCACCTTCATCCCCGACGTGATGGCCATGATGTCGGTGGGCGGGGTTGCGAGCGAGAACAACCTGAACTGGCGCTACATCTGGCACGCGCTGGATCAGGTCGTGCGGCACGGTAGCCGTGCCGATCAACTCAGCTTCGATATGGGGGTGTGGAGCGACGGCGTGCCGGTCAAGCCGGTACGGGCGGGGATTTCGTAGGGGCACGTTGCCCCCCATGTCTCCCCACCCGTATGGGGCGCGACCCTACTTGTTATTCTGCCGGTAGAGTATCGTTGCTGTCGCCTTGCTGCTCTCGGCTATCGCCTCGATCCCTTGGGAACTATGCGTGACATCGCTACGCATAGCTACCAGCATATTCACGAGCGCATCAAGGCGATGATTCGTGTTGATCTGCTCTTCCAGCATCTGCTGTACAAGACGCTTCAGATCCTCTGTTGGGGGCGCAGCGGCTCCTGTGTTCATGTTCATCGCGGTCATGCGGGTGTTCTCTTCAATCGCCATAAAGACTGAGATAATCTCGGCGACTAACCAGCAGGCTCCTCCTATGGCTACACCACTGAGGATGCTACTCAGCATCGCGAAAAACCCTAGCATACCCAATCGGATAGCCACCAACTGGTAGATTCCTACAATAACGCTCCCTGCTAACACGACCACCCCAGCAATCTTATACAGCCCTACCAAGAATCGCAGAGTCGGGTAGCGGCGCTCATGCGTGGGTGGGATGTTCAGCATACTCACAAAACCTCCTTACTTAGAAGATGATCACGTTATGTATATGTATATCAGAAAAATATTGATTATACAGCCAGATAGTATAGCATGATGTAGTTGAAAAATCCAACTAGTCAAATGTTTATTCAAGGTTAATAAAATGCTGTTATTTCGGTTTAGCTATCGCGGTGCGGTGGCGGTGGCTTCGACAAGCTCAGCCACCGCGTCGCCGGCTGAGCTTGTCGAAGCCACCGCGCCGCATTCCTGTTTTTCGCACTAGCCCATTTTTGTGGTAATCTCAGCGACAGCAAAAAATATGATCCACAATGGAGGCTCTCCTATGTATGACGATATGGCCCGTTTGGCGGCGCTCTCACCTCTTGATGGGCGCTACCGTAATGATGTTTCAGGGTTGGCGAGCTATTTTAGTGAGGCGGCGCTCTTCCGCTACCGCGTGCGCGTTGAGGTGGAGTACCTCATCTTTTTGGCGCGTTCACCCCGCGTCAACTTTGTGCCCGCCTTTGATGTGAGCCAGCAGGCGAGCCTGCGCGCCCTCTACCGCCAGTTTACCGATGCCGATGCGCTGGCTATTTCAGCCTGGGATCGCAAGGTCAACCACGATGTGAAGGCGGTAGAATACTGGCTGCGCGAGCGCCTCGATGCCTTGCAGATGGGGGCGTGGAACGAGGCGATCCACTTCGCGCTTACCTCCGAGGATGTCAACAACCTCGCCTATGCGCTGCTGGTGCGCGATGCCCGCGATAGTATCATGTTGCCCGCCCTTGGCCAGATTGAGGCTCGCCTGCGCGACCTGGCCGTCAGCGAAGCGGCGACGCCAATGCTGGCGCGTACCCATGGCCAACCGGCTACCCCCACCACCTTCGGCAAAGAGATGAATGTCTTTTTGTCGCGCTTGCGGCGCGCTGTAGCTGCGATTAGTAGTGCCCCACTCACCGGCAAGCTGAACGGGGCCACCGGCACCTTCGCCGCCCATGTCGCTGCGCTGCCGGAGGTGGACTGGCCCAAGTTCAGCACCGCCTTCGTGCGTTCGCTCGAACTGGAGCCGGTACTCCTCACCACCCAGATCGAGCCGCACGACACCCTGGCCGCGCTGTGTGATGCGATCAAGCGCACCAACTCGATCCTGATCGATCTGAGCCAGGATTGCTGGCGCTATGTCAGTGATGGCTATCTGGTGCAGGCCCCTAAGCCGGGTGAAGTCGGCTCCTCGACCATGCCCCACAAGGTCAACCCGATTGACTTCGAGAATGGCGAGGGCAATCTGGGCATCGCCGGTGCCCTCCTCGAACATATCAGCCGCAAACTGCCCGTCTCGCGCCTCCAACGCGATCTCTCCGACAGCACTGTGCTGCGCAGCCTAGGCGCGGCCTTCGGCTACAGCCTGATCGGCTACCAGCGCATCCTGAAGGGCTTGGGCAAGGTGGGCGTGCGCCGCGATGTGTTGCTGGCCGATCTGACCGCACACCCAGAGGTGTTGGCCGAGGCGGTACAGACCATCCTGCGCCGCATTGGCTACCCCGAACCCTACGAGGCACTCAAGCGCCTCTCGCGGGGCCGCGCTATGACGATGGAGGATCTTCAGCAGTTTGTGGCCGAGCTAGACGTGGAAGACTCGGTCAAGGCGGAACTGCTCGCGCTCACCCCGGAGGGCTACACCGGCCTCGCCGCGCAGTTGGCGACGGTGCTAGAGGGGCGGTAGTCATGTCCTGGCCACCATTTTTCGCCCAGAGCCTCAGCCTCGGCAACCCCAATTCTGGGGTTGCCGTCTGTCTGCTCTGGACACCGCAGGAGCGCGTGGTTCCTGCGCTCAACCCGGATGAGTATGCGCTGGTGGGTAATCTCTACTCCCGCGATGGCATCAGCTTTATGCTGCGCACGCTGCTGGCGCGGCCCACCATCCGCACGATTCTGCTGTGTGGCAAAGACATGACCGGCAGCGGGGCGGCGTTGCTCGATCTCTGGGCAGGGCAGGATGCCGTGCGCCTGCACCCAGAGATCCCGCCCGCAGCGGTGGATCTGGTGCGCCAGAACGTCACGCTCCACGATGCGCGTGATCTCGTGCGCCCGGAGGAGATCGCGGCGCTCCTGCACACGCTCCACTGCCCAGCGCAGCCCTTCGCACCAGCGGCGCAGGAGTTCCCCTACACCGAACCCGTGGCGGCCTCACTGCCCGCCGCCAACTGTGGCCTACTCGTGCGCGCCGCCACTGTGCGCGAGGCGTACCTGCACCTGATCTGGAATGTGCTCAGTTTCGGCGTGCATGGCGGCACCCAGCACAGCTCCAACCAGCGCGAGATCCTGGATCTCCTCACCGTGGTGAGTGCCGAACCGGGCGATCCCGCTGCCTTCTCACATGCCGAATGGATGCCTTTTACCCGTGCGAGCCTGGGCGAACGCCTGCCCGATGGCGGCTACAGCGGCTACCTGGGCCAGATCCTCACCGCCAACCCCGCCGAGGGGGTGAGCTACACCTATGGTGCGCGGCTGCGCGCCTTCGACAGCCAGATCGATCAGGTGGCTGCCATCTGCGCCGACCTACGCAGCGCCGCGACCAGCCGCCGGGCGCTGGCGGTGCTCTGGAACCCGCACCAGGATGCGGGCAGCGCCAATCCGCCCTGTCTGAATCTGGTGCAGGCACGGCTCCGTCCCGCCCCCGGCGAGGCCACGCCGCGCCTCTTCCTAACCGTCTACTTCCGCTCGCACGACATCTTCCGGGCATGGCCCGCCAACGCCTACGCACTACGCGCCCTGCAATCGCTGATCGCCGAAGAGTTGGGCGGGGTGGCACTGGGAGATCTGGCCATCCTCTCGCACTCGGCGCACATCTACGCCCACGACTGGGAGGCCGCTGCTGAGCTACTTGCCCAGCACTACCGCCCGCAGAACCCGCGTCTCATCCACGATCAACGCGGAGCCTTCGTGATCGGATTGGAGCCACCCGTGATCAGCGTGCGCCACTACAGCCCCGCTGGGGAGCACCTCCAGACCTTCCGAGGCAACAGTGCCCGCGAGCTGAGCCGCCAAATTGCCCCATACATTGGTGAAATGAGCCACGCCCTCTATCTGGGCCAGGAGCTTCAGAAGGCCGAAATCGCCCTCGCCCTCGGACGCCCCGAAGCATTTCAGCAAGATCGACTATTAGCCCTTGAATCGTAAGTAAGGCTGCGACTATGAGCATCAAATCCGACCGCTGGATCAGACGGATGTCCCTTGAGCATGGCATGATCGAGCCATTTGTAGATGAGCAGGTACGCAGTGGGATCATCTCCTACGGCCTCACCTCCTACGGCTACGACATGCGCGTCACCAATCACTTCAAGGTCTTCACCAATGTCTTTAACGCCTTGGTTGACCCGAAGAACTTCAACCCGCGCTCCTTCGTAGACATCGAAGCCGATCATATTGACATCCCACCCAATTCGTTTGCGCTGGCGCAGTCGTTGGAGCGTTTCCGCATTCCACGTAATGTAAGTTGTATTGTGATCGGAAAATCAACGTATGCACGTTGTTTCAGTGCCGACACCCGTGTCGCCCTCGTGGATGGCACCGCCCCAACTCTTGAAGAGATGGCGCGGCGTGCTGATAATGGAGAGTTGTTCTGGGGGTATAGCATAGGCCCAAATGGGCGGCTTATTGTGTCTCTCCTCGAACAACCACGCTATATCGGGCGTGATAGTCTACTAGAGGTCACACTCGATAATGGCGAAAAGATCAACTGCACACCCGATCATATCTTCCTGATGCGTGACGGCAGAGAGACCAGTGCAGATCAACTAAGACCCGGCGATTCACTCATGCCCCTCTACCGCGATTACTATCGTGGTTATGAAATGGTGTATCAGCCACTCAATGGATTCCTGAATCCAACCCATCGTTTAGCTGATGAATGGAATACCCGCTACGGTATCTATCCTGATGTCCCTGGTATCCATCGCCATCATAAGGATATGAACCGGCGCAATAATAACCCCTGGAATATTGAGCGCATGGAGGCCAGCGCCCATATTCGCTTACATAATAAGGTCATCCACGCATTCAAGGGCACCGCTGTACGTAACCATAAGGTAACGGCAATCCGCAGCCTTCCTGGCACGCATGATGTGTATTGCCTAACCGTACCAGAGGCCGGTAATTTTGCACTTGAGGCTGGGGTTTTTGTTCATAACTGCGGAATCATCATAAACGTAACGCCCTTGGAACCCGAATGGGAAGGCTTCGTTACCATCGAGATCAGCAACACCACCCCGCTCCCGGCGCGTATCTACGCCAACGAGGGCATCGGACAAGTACTCTTCTTGGAGGGGGACGAGCCGTGCGAGACCTCGTATGCCGACAAGCGCGGCAAGTATCAGGGGCAGGTGGGGATTGTGCTGCCTCGCATTGATGACTCAGACCAAGAGGGGTGATGTGTGAGTCCATATCGGGGCTTCATCGCGATGAAGCCCCGATAGTTCTTCCTCTGCGCCTCTCTGCATCCTCTGCGGTTTATGATTTTTTACCACAGAGGACACGAGGGTTGGGGGACATCCTGATGCCCTTCCAACCCTCTGTGTTCTTTCTGGCAAGGTGGTGTGTGGCGGCTGCGACGCCACACACCACCACTCTCCACCCTACTCCGCGAGCAGCGAATCGATCAACTGACTGAAATTGCTAAACGGCAACGCCCCGCGCAGCAACGTCCCATTCACCAGAAAATTGGGCGTTGAGTTGATCCCCAACTGCATCGCCGCCTGCATCTCAGCCTGAACCGCCTGCTCCATTGCCGGATCATCCAGACAGGCCACAAAGGGGCCTTCCTCTAACCCGATCTCGGTCGCCAACGCGATCATCACCGCCCGATCCCGATCCGGATCGCCCCCCCATCTCACCTGATGCGTCTCAAAGAGCGCCTCATACATCGGCCAGAAGTTCTGCTGTTCCGCTGCACAATGCCCGGCTACAGCCGCCAACATCGCCGAGGCGTGAATGTCCAACGGCATATCACGTGCGACAAAACGCACCTTGCCCGTCTCTACATACTCAGCAATAATCTGCGGGCGGGTTTCGGCATAGAACTTCTTACAAAAAGGGCACTCATAATCGGTAAACTCGTAAATCGTCACCGGCGCATTCGGATCACCCAGGGCACGCGGGTCATCCGGCGCAGACACCAGCACCTCCGGGAAGGGGCGCGGCGTTGGTGGGGGCATGGTCGGCACCGGTGCGAGGGTCGGGCGCACACTCAGCGCCGCACTCGTCTGGCGCTGCTCCACCGCCGAGACGGTAGGCGCAGGTGGGGCGGCCGTTCCGCACCCGGCAAGGGCGAGTGCGGCCAAGATGATCAATACAGGAAGATGTTTCATGATCACGATTATAGATCAACTGCTGCCAATGATGCAGCACGGGTTTTGCGTGCCTCCTCGCTACGCACAAAACCGGGTACGTCGGTCTTGATCACCAACCAGATACAGCCCAGCAGCCCCACCGCCTCAATAAAGAAGACCGTGCCATAGGCAATCGTGTGCGCACCAGTGAGTCGGTAGAAGAGATCATAGCCCGCGCCCCCCAGGAAGATGCCCAGGCCACGAAAGACGAGTTGCCCCACCGTCCACAGACCGAGATAGGCTCCCGCACGCCGATCCGAGGTCATGGCCATGAGCAGCGAGAGCGCCCCGACTGTATAGATTCCATAGCCCAGGCCAAACAGGAAGAGCACCGGCACGAGCAAGCCCCGGTTAGCCGTGACAGCAACGACACCAAGCAGCACCAAGGCCAGCGACGTCACCACCAGACCGACATGGTTGGTCATGCTCTGCTCGTAGGCCATACGTCGGCGGGTAAAGAAGATCGTGAGTGGCAGACTAATCAAGACCCCGCCGCCCCAATAGGCATTGAAGCGGGTGGTTTCGCCAGCGGGCATATTAAAGACGTGGAAGCCAAAGGGTTCGAGGATCGCATCCTGGGCCGAGGCACTTGCCGCACCCAGGGCAAGGAAGAGGAAGAAGTAGCGCGTGCGCGAATCGGCCCACATCTCGCGCAGCAGAGCCATAAAGGGCAGATATTCGTGGGGTTCATCCACCACAATCCCCTGGCCCCGGCGCTCCTCACCAAAGACAGAGAAGAGGAAGAAGAAGGCCGCGATTCCCATCCCAGCCAGCACAATCTTCCAGAAGGCGGCGGGATCATAGTGGGGCATCATACGTGCATAGACAATCGCCGCCAGCGGAAAACTGACAATTAGGAACATCTGCACAATACTCATCGCGATGCCGCGTTTAGCCGGCGGATTCGTATCGCGCACCAGCGCCAAGAAGGGGCTACCAGAGAAGAGCGTACCCAACCCATAGACCACAAAAGAGATCGTGGCGAGAGTCCAACCCAAGATAGAGCGCGGATCAGTGGCGAGGAGGATAGCCACCAAAGGCAGCAGCGGCAGCGAGATAACCATCGGCAAGCGCCCCAACCAGATGTAGGGCAACCGATGGAGACCGCGAATGGGATGGGTATCGGATCGGTAGCCAATCCAGATACTAATCGGAGCCAACAGGTAGCGCAGGGCAGAAAGCAAGGCCACCGGCGTAGCTGCAATACCCAGATCACCAATCAGCACCCGGTTGAGCACGCCCGACGTGAGCAGATCGGTAAACGCCGAACCAATATGGAACGAACCGATCTTCAGTGTACGCAGGAAGCTGAAGCGTTGGGCCACGTCTCTGTCCTTTACATCATACGAAGCGGATCACCTTCGATGGAGGTGCGGGGGCGGCTGCGCCGCATAGGCATTCGGTTAATGAATACCGCATAAGGTAGCACCGGCTTCCAGCCGGTCGGCGGCGCATCGTGACCGGCTGGAAGCCGGTGCTACCTTCGAGCTTAACCGAACGCCTATGTGGCTGTGACTCCCTCGAACCCCCGCCAGTGGGATGTCTACGAATCAATCAACCCCTGGTTATTGGCATTCATCATCGCTTGGTAGTGCGCAGCCACCACCAGATGAACCTCATTGGCCACCCGGCTAATCCGGCGCAACAGGCGGGCACTAGAATCGGGGCGGATATGCGATTCTTCGGGCATATCCATCGCCGCCTCCACCAACGAGTCGCGGAAATAGAGCGCGGCTTCCAGCGCAGCAGTGAGCGAGAGGCCAGAACTTAGGGCATAGCGGGCATAGTCGGTACCGATCATCCGGGCTTCCGCCAAGAGGTTCTCATCTTCATTGGGGCTGTTGATATAACGCAGCACCACCCCCATCAGTTTATAGCCAGTACGCCGCCATGTTGCGCGATCATCATCAGTGAGTTCATTGACCCAATAGAGGCGGGTATTGCCAAGAGCCAATTCGGTACGGGTAGTGGCCAGGGCTTTACGCGCCCAGGTGGTGCCGATGGCCTGGCCGGGGATCGGGCGACGTGCCGCGAGCGCCTCAATATCGGTGCGGGCGAAACGACGATGCCCACCGGGGGTGATATAGACCGGAACCGATCCGGTATCGGCCCAGCGGCGCAACGTGGTGCTATGCACGCCCAACATCTCACTGGCCGCCGAAAGAGACAGGTAGGTAGATGAAGGTTCGGGGGGCATTGGTAAATTTTGGGTAAAAGTGGATATGCGATAGGTGGATTATAGGTGGCAGGGGAGCGAATGTCAATGAGGAGCGTAACTTTTTGCCCCGCTCAAACGGTATAGCTATAACCAAACGCATCAACTAGGGAGGTTATCTATGCCGCTCTACATCAGTCATGTTACGCATTTGCTGGGAACCACCAACGCATGGGCTGTGGGTATGCTGCTGGCACTCTCAATGGGCTTCCTCACCCTCATAAACCAACGTTTCTCGGTCATTGGTATTGCTATCGGAATTATTGGTCTCCCCTTTCTCCTCTTCGCCGCCGTCAGCCTACTGCCCGTATCACAATCGGTGATCCGTACCTTCTATGCCGGTATTGCCGCCATCATAGCCGCGATCTATACGGCATGGATGACAAACAACGACAGTGAAGATGGTCAACTCGTCTGGCCATTGTTACTGATGACAATCCTCATGAGCGGACTCAGTATTTCTGCTTCGCTCTTCTGGCCGCAGACAGCAGTTGTCACCTATGCCTTCGTTATGGGGATTGCCGCTTGGGTCTTCTGGCGGATACACCAGGGTCAATTTGAACGTTTGGGGCCATGGCGCAGCCCTGTTGCAGGCTTGGCACTGCTGGCAGTTATCATCCTGCTACCCATGTGGAAGTCATCCATCTTCAACTCGCTACGTGCGCCCTACGGGCTAACACTCTGGTTTACCGTACCACTGATCCCTCTGTACCACTGGGCAGCCAATACATGGCCGGGAAGTCTCAAGGTGGGCTACCGCAAGGCACTGCATGCGGTAGCCTTGTTCATGACCTTCGGTATGGGGATATTCATGTCCTTTGACCCATTCAGTGCATTCTTCTTTTTTGGCATGATGACGCTGATATGGGTATGGGAGGCTAATCTGAGCAAGAGCAAGTTCTGGATCGTTATGGCTGCACTAGGGGTGATTAAACTAATCATGGGGATGCTTGGGTAGGGGCGCGCCGCGCCCCGGTGTTTGACCACAGAGGAGCGCAGAGGAAAAACCACAAGGAGCGCGAACCCCATCCCTCTGCGTACCTCTATGTCCTCTGCAATTGATATGGCGTACTAACGAGTAGACGTGGCAATCTGCGCAATGGCACGATCATACTGATCGGCCAGATCCTGAGGCGCACTCACCTGAAGCGAAAGATCCTGGAGTAACCCATCCGCAATGTCGTAGATCATGCCATGAACAGTGACCCGCTGGCCGCGTTCCCATGCGTGCTGCACGACTGTCGTCTGACAGACATTCACCACCTGCTCAACCACGTTCAGTTCACATAGCCGGTGAACCTGCATGGTTGTGTTCGGGCACGCATTGATGATCGCGGCATGTTTGTTGCGTACATCCTGTACGTGGCGTAGCCAGTTGTCCACCATACCGACCCGCGTATCGGCGAGGGCTGCTTGTACCCCACCACAACTGTAGTGGCCACAGACAATAATGTGGCGCACCTTCAATACCGTCACCCCATAGTGCAAAACCGAAAGACAATTCAGATCCGAATGAACGACAACATTGGCGATATTCCGATGAACGAACATATCACCGGGCTGGAGACCGACGAGTTGGGTTGAGGGCACGCGGCTGTCCGAACAGCCGATCCAGAGGTAAGCCGGACTCTGCTGGTTGATGAGCCGCTGGAAGAACTCAGGATCTTCAGCGGTCATCTTGGCCGCCCATGCGCGGTTTTTGTGCAGCAGTGGACTCAGATCGTCAGTGTTGTGTTCCATGATCCACAATGGTAGCATGCGGTGTTACAATTTGGTGTCACACAGACAGAAAGGAACTCTCTGGTGGATACGCATGCTATAGCAACCACAGTTCTATCAGATGAACCATACCGCCAGTTGATCGCTGGCGAATGGGTGGAGGCTCACAACAACACCCGCTTCCCTGTCACCAACCCGGCTACGGATGCCCAACTCGCCGAGGTTCCGGATAGTGGGGCGTCCGAGGCTCAGGCGGCGATTGATGCGGCGGTGGCTGCCTTCCCTGGTTGGGCTGCTACACCCGCTCCCCAACGCGC
>RRYU01005664.1_pt1 | contig 15164 bp, 14 predicted proteins | sample 2162651 | NCBI WGS metagenome assembly RRYU01 (sample SAMN10267283, study PRJNA491782) | microbial mat metagenome | isolation source: biomat in the production well | place: Japan: Minami-Kanto gas field, natural gas well KTG3 | collected 2017-06 | reverse complement strand
AAACTGACGGTGGCAAGGACATATGGTTGTTAACCATCGGAAAGGGTGATATCGCAAACAAACCGGCCTTGGCAGTTGTAGGTGGTGTGGAGGGGGATCACCTGCTTGGCAGTGAACTTGCAGTTCAGTTTGCCGAAAAACTGCTGAATGATCCTGCCTTTGAATCGGAAAGGGAACTACTGAATGAAATTAGTTTTTACATATTTCCGGATATGTCACCCGATGCGCGTGAACAGTATTTTATGCCGTTACGATATGAGCGTCGTGGCAATGCCAGGCCCACCGACCTCGACCGCGATGGAAAAGTTGGCGAAGACCCTTACGATGATCTAAATGGCGATGGTTTGATCACCATGATGCGGATCAAGGACCCTACAGGGAAATGGATGAGACATCCTGATGATGAACGCATTATGGTCAGGGCAAGACCCGAAAAAGGAGAAAAAGGCAACTATTTACTGTTTACGGAAGGGCTTGATCAGGACAAGGATGGACAATTCAACGAAGATGGTGAAGAAGGGGTTTTCTTCAATCGAAATTTCACCTTCAATTACCCCGTTTTTACAACAGGTGCCGGAGCGCATGCCGTTTCGGAAAAAGAATCACGGGCCATTGCAGACTTTCTTTTTCAGGCAAAAAATGTTTTTGCTGTGATCACTTTCGGGCCTGCTAACAATCTTACAAAACCCTTGACATACAACGATAAAGATGCAAACGGCAGAATATTTACAGGATGGAAGGAGCATGACATAAAGATTAATCAGCAGGTAAGCAATCTGTATAAAACTCATCTAGGAAAACAAGCTCCCAAAGCAGAACCGGGCCATGCAGGCGACTTTTTTCAGTGGGCCTATTTCCACTATGGCCGTTTTAGCTTTTCCACTCAGGGATGGAGTCTGCCTGAAACCGAAAATGATGAAAGTGACACACCAGCCAGCCAGGAACTGAACTTAATCAGATGGGCAGAAGAGCATGATGTATCTGATATTTTTGTACCCTGGCAAAGCATTGATCATCCTGACTTTTCCGGAAAAGAAGTTGAAGTAGGTGGTATAGCACCCTTTGTCATGAAAAACCCACCCTACACCCTGGTTGACTCCATTGCCTTGAAACATACAAGCTTCATCCTTGAAATGGCTGCGCTCAGGCCAAAGATAGACCTGGTGAATATTGAAACTGAAAAACTAGGCACTAATTTGCACCGCATCACAGCCGAAGTGATGAACACCGGTAGTTTTCCAACAGCTTCTCAATCTGGTGAAGTTATACGTTGGATGCAAAAAACTGTTCTACGCATAAACCTCAATGAAAGCCAGAATCTTGTAAGTGGCAAACCGGTTGAGGTGCTTGGCGCTTTCCGGGGACATAGTGCGCTCAAACGGAGCTGGCTGATCCGTGGTAAGGGCAGCCTTAATATTCGCGTTGGTTCTGAGGCATCCGGCTTCCGCGAAGTACAAATCTCATTATGATCGATTGTTGTTGGTAATTGTTATCCACACCAAAATAATTATTTATGAAAATAATACTGCTTATTATAACCTGGACCATTTTCACATTTACAACCAATGCTCAGTCTGCTGATGGGTTTGCAGTTGATAACTTCTTCAAAGCATTAGGCAGTCCCGTAAATCCAAAAGTACAGGTAAGTTGGAACAGGTATTATACCAATGAGGGCTTGCATGAAATCTATCAGGACATGATCAGGGCATATCCCGACCTGGTCCGGCTCGAATCCATCGGTAAAAGCTTTGAAGGTCGTGACCTGTGGCTGCTCACTGTCACCAATCATACAAGTACCCCTCATCAGCAGAAGCCTGCCTTCTGGATTGATGGGAGCATCCATGCCAATGAGATACAAGCCACTGAAGTGTCACTATATACGGCATGGTACCTGGTGGAGAATTATCAAAAGAATAGGTTTATTACTGATCTTCTGGATGAAAAGGTTTTTTACATTTTGCCCGTCATGAACCCTGACGGACGCCACAACTTCATGCGCAAGCCTAACACCGCTCATTCATCAAGAGGGGGGATGATCACTGTTGATGATGATGGCGATGGCGAATATGGCGAGGATGGCTTTGATGACCTGAATGGCGATGGGCATATCACCATGATGCGGCGACGGGCTCCACACGGCCAATGGCGAGAAGATCAGGATGACCCACGTAGAATGACACGAGTGAAACAAGGAGAATTTGGTGAATGGGAATTACTTGGCTACGAAGGAATTGACCGTGATGGGGACGGAATGGTTAACGAGGACCGTAAAGACGGATACTATGACTCCAATCGCGACTGGGGGTGGAACTGGCAACCCGACTACGTTCAGCGTGGTGCATACCACTACCCTTTTTCACTGCCCGAAACCAGGGCTGTACGTGATTTCATTATGGATCATCCCAATATAGCAGGAGCACAAACATACCATAATACGGGTGGTATGATCCTTCGCGGTCCGGGCACTGCCAAAGACGAACAATATTATCTGCGAGAAGATATCAATGTTTATGATGCATTGGGTGATTTGGGCGAAAAGCTTATTCCGGGATATAACTATCTGACTTTGCATAAAGACCTATACACTGTGTATGGTGGGCAAATTGACTGGCTGCACCTGATGAGAGGTATTTTTACCTTCACCAACGAGCTGTTTACAAGCTATATGTATTTCAACGAAACGCCACAAAGAGGTTGGTTTGGTTCCGGGTCGGCAGATGTTTACTTATTCGATAAACATTTACTTTTTAGCGATGCATTTGTGCCTTGGGAAGATTTTGACCACCCTCAATATGGAAGCATCCAAATAGGTGGTTTCAAAAAGAATTTCGGTAGGATCAACCCTGGATTCATGCTCGAGCAGGATGCACATCGCAATATGGCGTTTACCTTATATCATGCCCATCACACACCAAAACTTGAAATTGTGGAATTCACTGTGAAAGACCTGGGAAGCGGATTGCAAGAGGTGATCGCTGTGGTGGCAAACACCCGTTTGATACCAACCCATGCCGGTGTTGATCTGAAATTTCAAATCGAAAGACCTAACTATATTAGCCTCCAGGGAGCCCGGGTTCTCGCCGGCATGACCGTAATAAACCGTGATCTTAACCTGGTTCAAGAGCAAATAAATAATCCTTCTGTCATTCAGATCGACAATATTCCGGGTATGAGTAGCGTCACAATTAAATGGATTGTAGAAGGTGGCAACAATATCTCAGTGAAAGTAGACAGTCCCAAAGGTGGCATCATAACTGAATCATTATAAATGTGGTCACGATAAACGAATTTTGTTATGTCTGATTTTAAATTAGCCTTGTTGTTTTTTTTATCGCTTATAGCCCTGTCGGTTAACGCACAACAAGCTGATGGTCATGCCTTGGAGGAATTTTTTAAGGCTTCAGGCTCTCCGGTTAATCCTAAAGTTCAAATCAGCTGGAACCGATATCACACCAACGAAGGCCTGTTGGATATTTATCTTAAAATGGCTAAGACCTATCCCGAACTGGTCAGACTGGAATCCATTGGGAAAAGTCATGAAGGACGTGACCTGTGGCTGCTTACAATAACCAATCACTCCAACAAACCCCACCATGAGAAGCCTGGCTTTTGGATCGATGGCAATATCCATGCCAATGAGATCCAGGCTGCAGAGGTGTCGCTTTACACTGCCTGGTACCTGGTTGAAAATTATCATTCAAACGATTTCATAACCCAGCTTCTGGACGAAAAAGCGTTCTACATATTACCCGTGATGAATCCGGATGGCCGTGAAAACTACATGAATAAACCCAATACAGCCAACGCTCCACGAAGTGGAACTATGCCATTGGATGATGATGGAGATGGAGTGGTGGGCGAAGATGGTTTTGATGACCTGAACGGTGATGGCCATATCACCCAGATGCGAAGACAAAATCCCTTTGGACTGTATCGTGAAGACCCGGATGATGCGCGAAGGCTGATACGGGTAAAACAGGGGGAGTTTGGAGAATGGGAACTGCTTGGCTATGAAGGCTACGACCGCGACGGAGATGGACGAATAAATGAGGATCGTGATGTGGGTTATTACGATCATAACCGTGATTGGGGCTGGAACTGGCAACCTGATTATGTGCAGCGCGGTGCATATCACTATCCGTTTTCGCTCCCTGAAACAAGGGCTGTGCGTGATTTTGTACTTGCACATCCAAATATTAGCGGAGCACTAACACATCACAATACGGGAGGTATGTTTCTGAGGGGTCCAGGAGTAGAACAGGATCAGGAATACTATTTGCGCGATGACCTAAGGGTGTATGACGCTCTGGGCCAAATGGGTGAAAAGCTGGTTCCGGGATATAATTATCTCGTTAGCTACAAAGACCTCTATACAGTTTATGGTGGACAACGTGACTGGTTTCATCTTATGCGGGGAGCCTATACCTTTACGGTAGAATTATTCAGCCGCTACCTCCTGTTTCATGAAAAACCTTTACGCAGATCAAGAGGTTTTTCGGATGACTATTACACTTTCGACAAACATCTTTTGTTCGAAGATGCTTTTGTGCCTTGGGAAGAATATTTCCATCCTCAATTTGGTAAAATCCAAATAGGAGGCTTCAAAAAAAACTACATCAGAGTGCACCCCGGTTTCATGTTGGAGCAGGATGCACACCGGATTATGGCTTTCAGCTTATATCATGCCTACCACACCCCTCAATTGGAAATTACTGAACTGAAATCCAAAGATTTGGGGGGCGGACACTTCGAGATTACTGCCGTCATCACAAACACCAGAATGATTCCTACACATTCAAGTATAAATCTTGAATATCACATTGACCCACCCAACTACGTTGAGATTATAGGACCAAAAGTTTTGGCAGGCATGATCGTTATTGATGAGGATTTGAATATAGTTGAAGAACAATTAACTAATCCCGAAAAGTTAGAAGTGGAAAATATTTCGGGAATGTCAACCGCAACTGTAAGATGGATCATTGATGGAAAAGAAAATATTGGTGTGTTACTCAACAGTGTAAAAGGCGGCAGATATAGCAAGGTTTTTGAGGACTAATGAAAATGCAGTTCGTGAACGATAAAAAAGCTTCCGATGACAACGATTAAAATTTATTTTAGAAATCATTCCTTGATGTTACTATGGCTATTGGCGCTATTATCCAGTGGCTGTAAAAAGAATAAGGATTCCGATGATCCTTACTTCATTAGCTTTCTTGCCAATGGCGAAAAAGTTGAGTTTAAAGGAGAATCTAATCTGTCTGCTGAATTTCAATTTACCACCAATATTTATACTGCCAATATCACAGCCATCACCGATCCGGCAGATATGTCGCTGCAGTTGTACTCCAGCAGGGAGATCAAACCCGGAACATATAGTGGGTACTCGTATAATTCAGGTATGTTGACAGGAGCTGTGATAGGTTATAGTCCTGACGGCATCATCATCTACCTGTCCGAAACCGAATTATCAGATGACCCAACCATCATCATAACCGAACTGGATGATGACATCATTAAAGGTAGTTTTGAAGGCACGATCAAATCTGCAGGCCAAATGGATATCGAAATTACACAAGGGGAATTTCAGGTGAAAATAACAGATCAGTGAGCAATCATAATTTCAACCAATTAATTGTGTAGATTTACCAGCCAGGTCAGATTGATTCAGGTGATATAAAGAGGATGAAGAAAATATCCCGTTTTACTGACTACTCAAAAAAAAAACCACTGCATCATGTGTCATTTTCCGGTCTCAATCCTCGAGCAGCTTTAACAAAGTTTCACGATATGACTTTAGCTCAGATATAAAATCCGGATTGTCCTGATTTGGAATGGTTTGCGGATTCTCAATCAAATGCTGATAAACTTCAGGTTTCTTTTCGCGCAATTTGTTAGTCAGCGCTGTGATGGATTCTTGTAATTGTTGTTCTTCCATTTATCTAAGTTTTTGGTACACAAATATAAGAAATCTCAGCCAAATACTCAAGCAAGCGTTAAACTCAATGCATAGCCATAATGGCATCATAAAAGAAGGGCATCCAATCAACCTTGATGATACTTTCTTCCAAAAACCTAACTTTGCAGGCATGAATAAACTGCTTTTGCTATTGTCATTGCTATTTAATTTGTCGATAGCTTTTCCACAGATCAATACTGATTTTGAGGCTTATCCACTTACCAATGGCCATTTTATTGACAGCCATCCATCCTGGTCGCCTGATGGTGAAAGTCTGGTTTTTGCTTCAAACCGTTCAGACTATCAACAGATATTTTCAATTACATTAAAAGATACATGCATCAAGCAGTTAACATTCACTGATGCTATAAATAACAATCCCTCATGGCATCCCGATGGTGAGCATATCATCTTTGACTCAGACTTAAGTGGTAAACTTGAGATTTATGCACTTAATTTGTTTCAATCAAAAAGCACCAAGCTGTTCAATCGTAATGTTGAAGCCTGGGGTGGCAGGCTCAACAGCTTAAGCAACTTACTTGTTTTTTCAGGTAAAAGGCCATATGAGAAACAATGGAGTATCTATAGCTATGATTTTAAATACAACAACCTGAATAAGATTACCAGCCATGAGGGTGATTGCCAGTTTCCCCGCTGGTCACCTGACGCTGCCTATATCAGCTATTTTAAGCAAACCGGATACGAGACCTTTACACCTGCTATTATCCATTGGTACGGCAAGGAAACCTTTGCGTCAGCCGTCAAACAACCAAATATGTACGACATCAATTGGTCACCTGATGGATATAAAATTGTTTATGTGGTAAAAGAAACCGATCTTTACAAACTTTATATCAGTCGTCGTGACGGAACGGAAAAGGTACTTTTGGCCACAAGTACATTTAAAATATCACAACCTGAGTGGTCACCTGCAGGTGATAAGGTGGTGTTTTGTCTGAAAAATGATTTTCAACAACAAAACATCTGGCTCTTAAAATTGTACTGATCACTAAATCAATTAGTAATTAAAAATTAATCCATTAAAACCTTTTACAAATGAACGAAGAGTTAAATTTTAAAAAAATCTTACCAATTGCGATAATCATCGGAGTTGTATTGTTAATCATTGTGTTTTGGAGCCGGATGACTGTTTCTATCCCGGGTGGTCACGGTGGTGTGTTGTTTAAGCTTTTTGCCGGCGGTATCGATACAGAACGGACCTATGGAGAAGGGTTCCATTTTTTAGCACCCTGGAACAAAATGTATGTTTACGAAACCCGCCAGCAGGAAATCGCTGAGGAAATGAATGTGCTTTCTTCAAATGGGCTTGAGATCAGTGTTGATTTCTCAACATGGTATCAACCGAGATTTAATGAGCTTGGTAAATTGCATGCAATTATCGGACAGGATTATCTCCGTCGTATCATTATCCCTGCCATGCGCTCCTCGGCAAGGTCGGTGGTTGGCCGATATACACCCGAACAAATTTATTCCACCAAACGCGATGCCATACAAATAGAAATCTATGAAGAAACCCAAAAACTACTCGAAGAAAGGCATGTTCAAGTCAACCAGGTGTTGATCCGCTCCATCACATTGCCTCCTACAATCAAAACAGCTATCGAAAGTAAATTGAAACAGGAACAGGAAGCTCTGGAATATGAATTTAAGTTAGAAAAGGCACAACAGGAAGCTGAACGTCAGCGGATTGATGCTGAAGGGAAAGCGCGTGCCAACAGAATACTTAGTGCCTCGATTACAGAACAAATATTAAGGGAAAAAGGCATTGAAGCCACAATTGAATTATCAAAATCACCCAATTCGAAAGTGGTGATTATTGGTAATAAAGACGGACTGCCTATCATATTAGGTGATACAAAATAACCCTTTTTGCTTGTTTTGCTGTTTGCATTGTTTTGGCATAATCATTTATCTTTGACGCCACTTATGAAACAGCAGATTCGCATAAAAAACAAGAAGGCAGTTTACGCCTATTTCCTACTTGAAACCTTTGAGGCAGGTATGGTCCTCACCGGCACCGAAATTAAATCAATCAGGGCGGGTAAGGCCAGCCTCTCAGAAGCATTTTGTGTTTTTATCGAACATGAGCTGTTTGTGCGTGACATGCATATCGCAGAGTATGGTTTTGGCTCACATTATAATCATGAACCAAAGCGCGATCGAAAATTACTGCTTACTGCACGTGAGCTGAAAAAATTACGAACTAAGTTTAATGAGAAAGGCTTGGCAATCATCCCTATTACATTATTCATAAATGAAAAAGGTCTCGCTAAACTGGAGATTGCCCTGGCAAAAGGTAAACATCACTACGACAAGCGTGAAACCCTCAAATCTAAAGATCTTAAAAGAGAAATTGACCGTTTATCCAAATATTAATACTTATGAAACCAATATTGTCATTATTTGTCATCTTTATAGTATTTCAGTTTGCTCATGCTCAAGAAACCATCAATTGGGTGTCATTTGAAGAAGCCGAGTACAAACAAGCACAGGAACAAAAAGCCGTTCTGGTTTTTATGCATACCGACTGGTGCGGCTGGTGTAAGCGCATGCAAAGAGAAACCTTCTCCAACCCAACCATTATCAGTTTTATCAATGAAAATTTTTACGCCATCGATCTGGATGCCGAAGGTGCTGATACCATCTTGTTTAAGGGTCAGACATTTGTCAATCAAAACCCTGGTCAAAAACGGCAATACCATGATCTGGCAAAGGTCTTGGCACAAGGACGCATGTCGTTTCCAACCGTAATCTATCTTGATAGTCAAATGAATGGGATTACTTCGGTACCCGGATTTTTTCCACCTGAAAAATTCGAACCTGTCATTAATTACTATGGTACCGGTGCATACAGGCACTCCAACTGGGAAAGGTACAAGGAGGAGTTTAACGGAAGCCTCTAAAGTGATCAAAACCTAAGGAATGAGCACTAAAGGCCAATACCAAAACCTATCCTGATGGTGGGATTGGCATAAGGCGAATCAAATGTTTCATTCAGATTGAAAAGTACCAGAAAACTGGCATAGGACTTGGGTGAAAAGTATTGCCTGTAGCCGGCGCCGGCAAATACACTGTGAATAATAATACGGTCACGGTATTCTATTTCCCGCATAGCCCAATTGACAAATACCCGCTCATAACTTAGAAGTTCATATTCAGCATGCGCAAATAAACCTCTGTAAATGGCATAGCTGGTATAAGGGCCTCCGCCAAAATGGTGTGTATTGAACTTAAGCCAATTTTCGCGATAGCTGTAGAAATTATATGTGACACGAATACCTGACTCCCAGGCAGGAGTAATGCGGTAACCAAGCTGGGGTGATAGTTGAATATTACTTGCATAGGAAGAAAAACTGAGTCCAAAACCACCTCCCAGCACCCACTTACTTTGAAAATCTTCATCGCCGATATACACCCTGCGCTGAGCCTGGGCTAAAGTGATGGAGATAAGCATCACCATGAAAATAATTATTGGTTTGCCTTGTTTGCCCACAGTTATAACTTTATAAAACCAAACACGAAAATACTACAAATATATTGATGATAACATCCACCATCAATGATGTTGTGGAATGGAAGCTATATGTTTTCTATGCGTGTTATCTGATCAACAATTCAGAATACAATATCAACACAATAAAGTGCAATCAAATGCGTATTCAAATTGTTGATTAACTTTGCCGCCTTAAAAGTGAAAAAACACCTCCTTATGGCTATAGGCCCAAAAATACAGATTGGTATAGTATTGTTGATCAGTGTCATTCTGATTGCATTCAGCTCGTGTCGCAAACATGATGAGATCAGCACTGACAGCTCACTTAAGCTGAGTTTCTCAGCTGATTCAGTCGTTTTCGATACGGTTTTCACCAGCCTGGGAACCATCACACTTCCATTGAAAGTGTATAATCGCAACAATGAACGTATCCAGATCGCATCCATATTGCTAAATAGTGGCAGCCAGTCTGTTTTTCGCGTAAATATTGACGGCACACCAGGCCTTGAAGTGAACAATGTTGAAATTGCCCCAAATGACAGTCTGTATATCTTTATCCGTGCCACCATCGACCCTCAGGACCAGTCAAACCCATTTGTGGTTGAGGATGATCTTATTTTCAACACCAATGGCAATGAGCAAAAAGTAAAACTCGTGGCTTGGGGCCAGGATGCGGTTTATATATTGGCCGACAGACAGATACAAGGCTTTCCTCCTTTCAAAATAATCGCTGACAGTATGCAAACCACGGTTTGGACAGCAGATAAACCATTTGTGATCTATGGCTATGCCTTGATCGACTCATACGGTGAACTGATAATCGAAGAGGGCGCCCGCATTCATTTTCATGATAAGTCCGGCCTCTGGGCCTTTGCCGATGGTGTGCTTAAAGTACGAGGATCACTTGAAAATCCGGTGATCTTTCAGGGCGACAGGTTGGATCAGGCCTATCGTAATATTCCCGGCCAATGGGACCGCATTTGGTTGATGGAAGGTCGGCAAGGCTATGATCATGAAATTGAATATGCCATCATCCGAAACGGATACATTGGCCTACAGGCTGAATCCTTCCTCAGACCTACAGAAAATAAGGTAAGTATTCGAAACACCATCATCGAGAACCATTCAGGTATGGGCATTTATGCAGTTTTGTTTCATATCGATGCGGAAAATCTTGTTGTAGCCAATACCGGAAACTACACTATGGCACTTACAGGTGGTGGACTTTACGATTTCAGACATGCAACCATCGCAAATAATTGGGCAAATTCACCTAGAAATAATCCTGCACTCCTGGTAAACAACTGGCTTCCTGACTCGCTCGGACCTGTAGCCATACCACTTCAATTCAATATTGGCAACAGCATCGTCCACGGGTCAAACACAGAAGAGATTCAACTTGACTTTGTTGATGGAGCCGAAAAAACCTTCGTTTTTGACCATTGCAATGTTCGTACGCAACGGAATCTGATTGAATGGCCTGAATTTATTAATTGCACTTCCAATGAAAGCCCCAGGTACCGTAATTACCAGGCATTCAACTTCAGACCCGATACACTTTCACCTGTAATCGGACAGGGAAGCCACGAAATAGCAGCCTTGGTCCCATTTGACCTGGATGGTATAAATCGTACTTTCTCCCCTGATCTGGGTGCATACCAGTTTGTACCAATTACTGCTGAGGAAAAAAGAAGAAAATAGTGCACCATGGTCATAGGTATTGGCGGAGTGAGCACAGCGGGTAAAACAACATTGACCGCACTTTTGAAAGGATATATCAAAGATAAAAGAATCAGTACAATATGTCAGGATGATTATGTGCTGCCCACATCAAGCATCCCAAAAATAAATGACAGGGTCAATTGGGAACACCCGGACTCAATAGACCATAGTAAGTTTCGCCAGGCAATACTTGATGATGCAAGGTCAAATGATATTGTGATCGCTGAAGGATTGATGGTTTTTTTCGATGAATCAACTCGCAAGCTATTCGACAAACTGATTTATATTGAAATTGATTTCCAAACATTTAAGTCGAGAAAATCAATTGACAAACGCTGGGGGTTTGAGCCCAATTGGTATATTCAACATATTTGGGACAGTTTTAAAACATATGGCCAAATTCCAGAAAATCATGATGCTGAATATCTCATAATTGATGGCACAATACCTTTTGAAACAAATATCATCGCCAATTATCTCAATAGAAAATAACGTGAATAGAAATAGCGAACCCATACTGATCAAACAAACCAAAGAATTTGTGCGTAAACATCTCGAACATGCTGAAGGGGGCCACGACTGGTGGCATATTGTACGGGTTCATCGCAATGCTTTAAATCTTGCAGAAAAATATGAGGTGAATTACCTTGTTATTGAACTGGCAGCCCTGTTGCATGACATTGCTGATCCAAAGTTTCACCATGGTAATGAAGAAACAGGCCCCAATCTGGCAACCGACTTCCTGCGCAGACAGGATGTGGTGAAATTGTAGTCGATGAGGTTGAATACATAATCCGTCACATGTCATTCAAAAATACCTTTTCGTTTTCAGGCAATAAATCTCTCGAATTTCAAATCGTTGAAGATGCTGACCGCCTGGATGCCATTGGTGCCATCGGTGTTGCCCGTGCATTTAGTTTTGGCGGCTATAAACTTCGACCCTTCTATGACCCTGATGTCCCCCCTGCCCAATTCACCAATAGCGAAAAATATAAAGCAAGTACTTCCCCCACAATCAATCATTTTTACGAGAAACTGCTGCTAATTAAGGATATGATGAATACTGATGAAGCAAAAGCTATGGCTGAAAAAAGGCACCTGTTCATGCTCCGCTTCCTGGATGAGTTCTATAGTGAATGGGAAGGCCAATCTTAAAACTTACCTTTTATTGGGTCAATATCCATCATTGATTTTTTCATTCATATTCGGTTGTGATCAAAAATATCGTACTTGCAATAAAGCTATATTTGCAGCTTGAATCTTTTCCAATATGTTCTGTGTAAAAATGAATATGTGCTCTGCGTCAAACATTTATGTATTTTCCAGATCATACTTATAAATCTTCAAATAGAAAATGAGCAGTAAATTCAAACCTATGAACAAAATAATAAACTTATGCCTGTTCCTGCTTTTTACAAATGCACTGACGGCACAATCATTCTATGAAAGGTATGGTGCTGAAACAGAAAGCCATATCCTAAATATGCATCTAATCAATACCCTTGATCAACTCAGTGCCATTCTCTATCGTGTAGACAAGCAATCGAATTCAATTTTGCGATATGACTTAACAGGCCAGCTTACAAAGGATGGTGCATGCGCTTTAAAAACTTATGACGATAGTGATATTACCTTCACCGGTCTTTTGGAGGGGCACGAATTAAAATTAGAACCCAAGAACTTTGGCAACAATGCTGCAATTCGATTTTATCCTGCCTATCCTGAAGGAAGTGTTAAAATGTCATACACCCATAAAAAATCAACTGCCAAACTGAACGACGAAAACATATTTTCCCCCAGCGCCGGTACTGAAACAGCCTTATTACTTCCAGAGAATAATCGTCCGTTATCATCTTTGCTCCTGGGTTTTTATCGGATTGATAATAGTGACGATCTTTCACCCGAAGAACTAATCAATCAGGAGCATTCAAAATTTTTTGAGCAATACAGAAGGCTCAATGCCGATTTGGAAGGCCATTCCGCATCACTAAACTGGGAACGGTCACAACACCTTCAGGTCTTGATGAATGATGCCGGGATACTATGCATTGAGAAGGCAAGCTATGCATTCACCGGAGGAGCCCATGGGCTCACAAATGTGCAATATATCATAGCTGACATTCAACGAGGCGCACATTTGTCGACAGAGGATATTTTTAAAGAAGGCTATGAGAGAGAATTAGCGCCGATATTGACAGCCAAAGTGAGAGCGCGTTACGCTATACCGAGTGAGCAAAGTTTGACCGAAGCAGGTTTATTTATTGATTATGTGGAACCAAACCAAAATATTTATGTCACATTTCAGGGTATTGGTTTTTATTTCAACAACTACGACATAGCACCCTATGCCATGGGACATACTGATATATTTTTTCAGTTTAAAGAAATAAAGCATTTAATAAAACCTGATTCCATCGTGAATGTTTTATTAGCTGAATGAACCGGAAAACCAAAGTAGTGCAGGCATTAAATTCATTATTTTCATTGTTTTATGAATGTCCTGAATATTATATATAGCCTTTTGGTAATACTTGGAGCGCTTGCTTTCTTCCTCTTTGGTATGAAGCTCATGAGTGAGTCCTTGCAAAAATTGGCAGGTGCAAAAATGCGAAAGTATTTAACTGCCATCACAGCCAATCCCTGGAAGGGAATGGCAACCGGTTTTTTGATGACCATCATTCTACAATCTTCATCAGCTTCCACTGTGATGCTGATCGGCTTCGTTAATGCAGGTCTTATATCTGTATTAGAATCAGTAGGTTTAATTATTGGAGCCAATATTGGTACCACCTTAACAGCTTGGATTATAACATTTTTTGGATTTAGTTTCAATATTAAGCTATTTCTGCTACCTCTGATTGCCTTATCAATACCATTATATTTCATTACAAGTTCAAAGCGTAAATCAGTTGCCGAGTTTGTAATGGGATTCGCCATCTTGTTTTTTGGTTTACAGTTTTTACGCGAGGCTTTACCTGCTGTAAATATTGACTCTAATATCATAACCTATCTCACTTCCAGGGAAGTTCATGGCTTTAGCTCATTATTATTGATCGCACTGGCAAGTTTTGCAATAACCTTGATCATACAGTCATCCACCGCTGCCATTACGCTCACAATGGTACTATTCAGCGACGGTTATATAAGTTTTGATGTGGCAGGCGCCATGATCATAGGTCAAAATATAGGTACAACCATAACGGCAAATATAGCAGCTCTGGTTGCAAATAGAAAGGCTAAGCGAGCAGCAATGATTCATCTGCTGTTTAATTTAATTGGTGCCTTGATCTTCATCCCCTTTTTCAATTCCTTTGTCTGGGCAATAGATCGCTTTGGTAATTTGTTGCTCGCCTTGGACATGATTGGCCAAAACGTATTAAACCCACTTAAAATCAGTATTTTTCATTCCGGGTTCAATATTATTGTAATGCTTATTCTGGTGTGGTTTGTCAATGGCCTGGTCATTATTTCCAGGTGGTTGCTTCCAGTTTTGGAAAATGAAGGTAAAGATCATAAACTTTCTTATGATGACAGATTTGTAGTTTCAGTTCCTGAGATTTCTTTAGCCAACGTATCAGGAGAGCTCAACCAAATGGCTTCCAATGTGGTACGTATGTACAAATTAGTTCCACGAATATTACTCGAAAAAGACCCTGAAAGTTATGAGATCATCTACCATGAGCTGAAACGTATGGAGCATGAAACCGACAAGCTTGAATCCGATATCATGAACTACCTTTCAAAAATATCTGAAAACAAGCTCAGTAGTGAAGGCTCAAAACTGGTGCATACCATGCTGGCAATAGTCCATAACCTTGAAAGTATAGCTGATGTATGCTTTAAAATGTCACGTGTAATTGATAATAAAAACAAGCAAAAAGTATGGTTTAATCAAGAGCAACGAAACCATTTGTCCGAATTATTTAATAACGTAATGGACGCTTTCAACATCATGAGCGAAGGTCTGCA
>RRYU01022365.1_pt1 | contig 15180 bp, 17 predicted proteins | sample 2162651 | NCBI WGS metagenome assembly RRYU01 (sample SAMN10267283, study PRJNA491782) | microbial mat metagenome | isolation source: biomat in the production well | place: Japan: Minami-Kanto gas field, natural gas well KTG3 | collected 2017-06 | reverse complement strand
TTTTTTTCCGGTTTTTTTTCCGGCCCCGCGCAGCACCGTAGGTCGGCAAAGGGTTGCCGACCTACGGTGCTGACGACGACGTGCCCTGCGGACTGCTGGAAAACAAGACCTGACCCCAATGTCCTGAGCTTCCAGAACCTTGACACGGCCCAAGGAACGACTTAGTTTGCCGGTACCAAAACCTGTACAGCTCTCCCCCGATGACCACACTCACAGCAACGGATGCCCGCGCCACCCTCTTCGACCTGCTACGCGGTACCAAAGAGCGCCATGAGATCTATCATATCCGTCATCGCAACGGCGACGCGGTGCTGATGTCGGAGGACGAGTATGAGAGCCTCTTGGAGACCCTCGCGCTGTTGTCGGCCCCTGGATTCAGGGAAGCCTTCGAGGAGGGCCGAGCGGAAGCGGAGCGCGAAGATACCCTGTCCTTCGACGAGGTCTTCGGAGAGCCTCAATGAGCACCCCGGCCAGATACCGGGTTCGCTTCACTCGACAGGCCGAGAAAGACATCACCAAGCTCAGTGCGAAGTTGCGTGCAAAACTCATGGACATTGCCCGTTACCGCCTCGCGGTCGATCCGCACTCCGGAAAGCCCTTGGCCGGACCGCTCAAGGGCTACTATTCGGTCCGATTGAGCTATCAGGATCGTATCGTTTACAGCATCCAGGATGATGAGCTCGTCGTCATCGTCGTGCGCGCCCGAACCCACTACGGCGACTGACCGTCGTCAGCCGGCAAACTCGCAAATCACCTTCCACTCGGCGTCTAGCCTCGAGCGGGCATGAGCGCGCTCGCCGGGAGATGGCCGAGTGCATGCCTGCTTGATCGCTGCGACCCGAGCTCGGATTCCGGGATCTTTGGCAATTCCAGTGACAGTTTTCCTAATTCCGTTCCGGCAACTCAAAGAGGTCCCGGGTGTGAGAGTCTCGTCGCGGTGCCTTCGGCCCCGGCTTTTGTCGCTTGAGAGGGCGCCCGAGACGTTGCTCCAGAGCTTCGACAAAGGAATCCGGACCGAGTGGACGACCGGTGCCGGCATGCGCGTGCAGCAGGTCGGCGATGTCCGGGGCGTCGGGCTCGCCGATCGCGCGATTCTCGAAGAAAAGCGCCTTCAGCTTGTCGCGGATCGCATTCGCCGCCTGTCGCGGGTCGCCCAGCGGAAGGTCGCCGATCGCCAAGCGGGCGTTCGAAATTCGGTCGAACGGCAACTGCGAAGGGCGATCCGATGGATCGAGGCGGACATCCAAGCCTGTGGCTTGAATGGCGCCGCGCAGGCTGAACGGGTGTGTCAGTCGCACCTCGAGAGTCGCGATGTCGAGCCGCGAGCGCATCTGTATCCGATCCCGTGGGTTCAGATCGAGCCGTGCCTCCAGATCGCTCAGCACGAGGCCGTTCAACCAAGGTGAGATCCGCAGGCCCGAGAAGGCGACATCGCCCAGCCCGATGCCGATCGGCTCGAGGCGGGTCTGCAAGGTCGGAAGTGCCTCTCGCGCGAGCGCCGGCACGAAGGCGTTGGTCAGCGACCAGACCAAGGCCCAGAGGCTCCCGACGAGCAGCAGCAGGATCAGGAGTCGGTGTGTGCGTAACTTCGACGACGGACGACGCATGGTGAGGAGGTCGGCATCATGGGGCTTCGTGGGTGAGGGCCTTTGCGGGTGAATAGCATACGTCACAACGGCCGAAGGATTCGTCATGCACCGTGAGAGCGGGCCTGAACCTGGTGTGTCGGGGGGCATCGATCTCGGGAGGTTGAGGCCGATCCCGCGAAGCGCGGCTGCCCGATTCACGGGCATCGAGGACGCGCACATCCTGCTCGGCCTCGATCGCCGAAAGCTGTGCCGCGACCTCGGTGCGCCGCCGCGGGTCGATTCCGGTTTGGTCCGCTTCGATCGTCATGCCGTCCTCAACCCTTCACGCAGACGACCTGTTTCAGCGTATGCACCACCTCGACCAGGTCGGCCTGGTTGGCCATAACCTGGTCGATGTCCTTGTAGGCACGTGGAATCTCGTCGAGCACACCCTTGTCCTTGCGGCAAATCACCCCTTGGGTCTGAGCCGCCAGATCCTGCGTCGTGAACTGTTTTTCGGCCGCGGTGCGGCTCATCCGTCGCCCGGCGCCATGGGCACTGGAACAGAAACTCTTGGGATTTCCCTTGCCGCGCACGATGTCGCTGCGCGCGCCCATGCTCCCGGGGATGATGCCGAGATCCCCTTCCCGCGCGCGGATCGCACCCTTGCGGGTGACCCAGACGTTCGACCCGAAGTGGTGCTCGCGCTCGACGTCGTTGTGATGACAGTTGACCACCGCCTCGCTGACCGAGTTGGAGAAGCGTCCGAAGGCCTTGAGCAGCTGCCGGTCCTACTCGGTCAGCGCGGCGAGCGGCGCGGCGAAGGGCTCGGCCGCGTCGCTCAACGCGCGCTCGTCACGGTGCTGGGCGCGCCCCACCGGCACGTCGCGGCTGATCTGGTCGAAGACCTTCTTCAGTGCCCGCTCGTCCAGCTGCTCGGCGCCGAGCGACATGCGTGAGCGCTCGTCCAGCTCCTCGGTCCAGACCTTGACCGGCTTGTCGCCCTCGGTGATGACCTGCTTGATCGTCATGGCTCCTCCTGCCGCTCGCTCGGTGGCTCACGATGGCACGGCCGACAGCGGCCATGCTGGACACTGGCGGGGAGGATGCGCCGGAAAGGGACTGTGGGTGTCCGGTCTTGCTGCTGCCCGCCAGATCGACTGACGGGGTAAGACCGGTCAGGCGATCAGATTCCGCGCGGTGTCGATCGAAGGCGACGTGACAGCGTCTGGGGCCGAGCGGATCGACGCGATGTCCGGTTGCGTCGATGCCGGCGACCCGCCACGCGCAGGCATGCTCGGGCTCCCAGCGGGTGATCTCGAAGGGGAGCCAGAGGCCGACCGGAGTCTGGATCCGGCCTCGCATGCCGGGGCCGATCAGATGCGAGGGGGCTTCCACCGCGCGCACGCTCGGCCCCCAGCGCGGCCATTCACGCGTGTCGATCAGGATTCGCCAGGCGACATCGGCGGGGGCATCGACGATGCGGTCGACATGGTGCACGGGATCAGCCCTCGGCGGGATTCTCGAACACCATGAAATGCTGCGTGGGCAGGATGTCGAGGGTCTCGACCCAGCGAAGCCCGACGGCTTCGAGCTCGGTGATCGCCTGCTTCTGGGTCATCTTGTGCAGCGGCTTGATGGGGACCCGTGGGTCCTCGCCGCGGTACTCGATCAGAAAGACGCGTCCGCCCGGTCGCAGCGCACGACGGATACCCTGCATCATCTCGTAGGGATGGGCGAACTCGTGGTAGGCATCGACCAGCAGGACGGCGTCGAGGCTCTCCGACGGCAGTTTGGGATCGTCCTCGGCGCCGAGGACCGGGGTCACATTGGTGATCGCGCGCCTCTCGATGCGCTTGCGCAGGATCTCGAGCATCTCCGGTTGCACGTCGACCGCGAAGACTCGACCGGACGGGACGGCCTCGGCGATGCGGAAGGTGAAGTACCCGGTACCGGCGCCGATGTCGGCGACCCGGGCATCGGGTGCCAGCGCCATGCCCTCGACCACTCGGTCGGGCGTCTCCTCGGACGCGCGGCTGCGTCGCTCCAGCCAAGCCGCACCCTGGTGACCCATGACCTGTGAGATCTCGCGGCCGAAATAGGTCTTGCCGATCCCGTCGCGGCTTGGTGTGTGGAACCTGTAGATGTCATCCGCAGGCAGCACGGGTTCGGCATGCGCGGGCACGGCTGCAAGCAGGCACAGACCGGCGAGGAGGAGGATCGATCTTCGGCGGCTCATCGAGGCGGTCTCCCGTTCGTGCGGGCATCCGAGGGTGGATGCCACGATTCGACCAATGCGGGCGTCGGCCTGCAAATCCATCTCCGCCTATTGGCTCCCGGGCAGTACGATTCCGGCGCGAGCGACCGAAGCCATCGGGGTCCTGTACCGGGAGATTGAAGGTGCGGCCGACGCCACCGAGATCGCGGAAGGCCGTCACGCCAGCGGCGTGACTCCGGGGGGCAAGTCCGGACCGGCCGCGCCTGACGGGATGCGCCATGTTCTGAACGACTACACGGGTTGGTTCGCCGGTGATGCCGAGATGGCGGGTTCCTACTTTGGCTACGACGGTCCCTGTCCGCCTTGGAACGACGAGCGGCTGCACCACTACGTCTTCACACTGTCCGCCCTGGATATGCCGGCCTTGGTCGTCAGCGGCAACCTCGACGGCAGCACCGTGCACCAGGCGCTGGGGTATCGCGCCACTGGGGTGAGGCGCCCTCACCTCCCGGCGTCTGATACGACCGCCGATGGGCGACCCATCCGGCGGTCATCGGCGCGTCAGTCCTCGACCAGCGTCAGACACTCCGCCTTGAAGCGGTCGCGCCCCTCCTTGGTGTCCAGGTCATAGCCCTTCGCCAGCATCTTTTCTCTCATCCACTGCGGCAGCGGACCACGCGTGTAGACATGTGCTGAATTCTCCGGATCGACATAGCGTTTCACGGACATCGGAGACCTTGCGGTGCCGCTGCGGCCCATCAGGAGGGCGGCGATCTCGTTGACCTCATAGCCTTTGCCTTCGATCCGCTCACGGAGCTCGCGGACGAAATCGCCCCGCTCTTCTCTGAGCCTCTGCTTCAGCAGTCGCTCGAGGTCGGCCTGTTGCTGTTCGATCTCCAGTGCCTGCTGCTGCAGTTCGTCTAGGCTCAGTTTTGCGTATTCCATGGAGCACTCCGGTGGTTGTGAATGAGTCTTGCGTTGAACGTATTTTGTTGGGCGGTCGGGAGCGGCACGGCCAACTCCACAGAAGGCCCGAACGGGCGTGCCATCGGCTCGGATCGACAGGACTGATTCTGCGCTGACGAGAGCGACCGTCGGGCGTGTGCGTCGCCCAAAGAAAACCCGTCTCAGGACCTCAGGTCGGGCATCATCCCAGCGTGAAAAGTGGTATTCAACCACCGCTCCCTTCCCGGCCGCCGATCTCTGGTCGCCCGGGTCGCTGGTTCTTTTGTCCTTCCGAGAGAGATATCGGCGTGGAAGTGTAGGCTTCCCGCGCCCAAACTTTGAGCATCAACCACACCGAGAGACCGATATGGCCGAGCGATTCACCGAAAAACAAGGCCAATACCTGGCCTTTATCGACAACGACTCCGTGATGTTCGGCCAGTCTCCGACTGAAGCCGATCTGCAGCGCTTCTTCGGGACATTACCCCCCACCATCCATCAGGTGCTCGTGACGCTCGCGAAGAAGGGGTTGATCAGACGCACGCCGGGGAAGGCGCGCTCCGTGCCTATCCTGGTCGACCCCGAGGAGATTCCGCGGCTTGTGCGGCCGAATGCGGCGAGGGATTGAGAACGCATCGGGTCGTGATCTGCGCATCCGACTCGCGGCTTCTTTTCGCATTGCGACATCGACTGAGAGGTAGGGGATGCGTACGGCCTGGCCCCAGACCTGCCGCTCGGCACCTCGTCGTGTGCGACCGTTCTGGACGCTTTGCGGCCTGTCGCAGCCTCCACCCCGAGCGCCTGTGATCGGCCAGGGGCGATCATTGAAGCTGTGGCACGTCGCGACCGCTGTCAAGTTCTACGCGGACACTTTGCGGGGCAGTCTCCAACGCCGGCCCTGGCCCCCACAGGGAGGCCAGGGTGGCGCCGGTCGAAGCATTCGACGCAGAAATGCATTGGTGAGTCTGGGCCGGCTGAGTAATCGCCACCGGTCGATCACTACGCGCCCGACCAGTAGTCTGCGGTCAAGCTGTGGATGACCGGCATGAAAGCCTTATAGACTCAGGCACTGCGCGCCGCACATGTTGACGTTACTCGATACGCGGCCTGGAATTCACCCTGTCGGACCGCTGGGTTCGATACGCTCATCCGTATCGTGCTAGACTTCTCTACAGTTTTGTAGACGGCAGAACGAGCAAGCTGGACGTGACCCAGATTTCCGCGAACATCTCTCCCGAAACCCGTGATCGCCTCGAACGGTACGTCCGCGCCCGGGGCTTGAAGAAAGGGTTCGTGATCGAACAGGCGCTCCTGCACCATCTCCAGGCGATCAGCGAGATCCCCGAGGAGGTCGTCATACCCCCTCGCCTTTTAGTCACGTCCGCATCGGCCGAGCAGCTGCTGGATCGAATTGAATCTCAGGAAGCCCCCAATCGGGCCATGCGCGAGCTCTTCGGCGAGGGCCCGGAGCCCGCTCACCGCGACGCCTTATGAGTGTGGGGATTCGGCGGCTGGAGCCGGGCGACGATCGCGACCGGTTTTGCAGTGGCCGCCCGGATCTCGACCGGTTTTTCCATCGATTTGCAGGCCAAAACCAATTTCGCCACCATGTTGGCGTCACCTACATCGCGGTCGAGGATGATGGGATTCTCTGCTTTGTCACCGTCTCACCGTCCGAGATCGACGCACTCCCCGCCGACCGCCGTCGTCGGTTACCGCGCTACCCATTGCCGACGCTGCGGTTGGCACGGCTAGCCGTCGCCCAGAGGCGCAGGGCCGCGGGATCGGCCCAGCTTTGCTGCGGTTCGCCTTGACCCTCGCCCGCCGGATGGCCGACGAGATCGGCTGTGTTGGCGTCGTCGTGGACGCGAAGCCCGAGGCACAGACGTTCTATCTTCGCTATGGTTTCGAGTCGGTGTCTGCGGTCGAGGGCGTCCTGCTCGATCGACCGGAACCGACACCGATGTTTCTGCCGCTGTCGGCGATTCCGTGCCCCGACAACCGGTGACGCTCATCGTTGATGAATGCGGAGTCAATGACTGATCCGCTGATAACGCTTCAGGCAGAGAACGCCCGCCTGATCGCACTGCTGGAGACTCACGGGATTGAATGGCGCTTACCGCCTGAGCCAACACCGCCTGCTCTTCCGATGTTAGGGTCATCAAAATTCAGCGCCGCCGACAAAATAGCGCTCATTCGTCGACTGTTCCGGTCGCTGTCTCGCCAAGGCGAGGTCAACCCGCTTGGTCGAACACTATGGCCACGTCATCGTCGATGAGTGCCACGACGTTGCGGCAGTGTCGTTCGATGCGATCCTCAAGCGGTCGAAACGGCTAGCAGGCGATGGGTTATCGGATCGCAGAACAAGCGATTGCCGAACTCGACCGCCCGTTTAAATTAATGAGACTGGCATACTCGCTTCTTGGCCGGAGAGAAGATCTGCTTGTCCATTCGCGCATAGAGCGACGCCATGTCGACCGGGACGGTCTCGGCGAAGAAGGCTTGGGCCTGGTCTTCGTAGTAAGCGAGCGTCGGGTCGTCCGGTGACGTTGGCGTCATGTGACATCCTTGGGGTCTATATTGTCGCGCTGCAGGTGCGGCGCATCGGGTCTCCGCGGCTCGACACGCTTCCCCGTCAGCCCGCGGGCCCAGATTCTCGATCAGATGGCATCGCATCCACCGTCCCTCGACATCACATGAAAGGTGGCAGGCCGAGTGGTGCGCCTCGGCAGGTTCATACTGGCTCGACCCATCAACGCCCGCGGGGGTTCACACCGGTGTCGATCATCTGATGGACCGCTGGCACGCCCCCACCGTCCTTGCTTTGCCGCATCCGGTGCGTGTAGACGCGGCCCTCTGCGATCGAAGCAGCCTTGCTCGGCGGGAACGCGTTGCGGGACCGATTACGGACTCAGTAAAATAAATCCGTTCCTTTGTGTTGTGGTTCTCGCCACCACGCCCCGCGCACACCGTCGCCCACCGCAACCCCAGTAGCCATCCCGCCAGTCTCGCGACCCGTTCGGTCCGCAATCCACCTCCGTAGTGGTCAGCCATCAGGAACCCATCGAGATCGTCTCGCTGAACCCGGAGCGGGTGTCCGGCTGCACCTTGGTCATTAAGGCCGCGTGACATCATGGGGCATGCGGCAACCCCACACCTGATTCCGCCAAACCGGCCCTGAGTCCCCTTTGCACGCCTCAAGTCGGCCGCCGGATAAAGACCAACGAAAATACTAGGTAAAGACCACGGCCTGTCTGCGGTATTCGTTGAACCCTAACAAACCGTTCCAATGTTCGGGACCGTCGGCAAGACAAACCAACCTCAACCATACGACCAATCGAGGTGACAACGATGAGCGATGAAGCATTGCGTTCCGGGAACCGCTGGGCCTTTTGGACGGCTGTGGCGATTTGTTTGGTGCCCCTCGTCCCCTACGCCATCCTCGGCGGTTCCTGATCTCTCTGCAGCGCGGCTCCGGCCGCGCTAAACCCTTCCGGACGGGGCCGCGTGCCCCGTTTTTGTGAGTCGGCGACAGACCCGCGACCGTGAGGCCGGTGGGTGAATCCGCACTCGGGACAGGTTAGAGTCGCGAATAGGGGACGAGTCGCCAAACGGGGACGGACTTATTTTTGCGGGCAAAAATAGGGCAAAAATAAATCCGTACTCTTTTGTTGTCTTGTTGTCCAAATCAATCCGTCCCCTTTTGTTCAAAATAAATCCGTCCCCTTTTGTTCTTGTTCCGTCCCCTTTTGTTCTCGATGGTGTCGCTCACGGCGTCGGACCGATCCAATCCCGGCACCGAACCGAACTATAGACCATGCGATGGCTAGGTTAAATGTTCAGGACTGCCCCCCAGCCCCCCCTCGCCGACAACCCCTCGAACCGGTATCGTCTGAATCCTTGCCGATGACCCGAGGAGCCTCCCCGAATGCGAGCATACCTGCTGCTGTGTCTGCTTCTCTCCAGCCCGCTCTTGGCCGAGGCCCCGGTCGTCGGCCCGGACATGAATGCCTACTATCATGGTGCCGACTACGAACGCTGGCGCAGCATCTTTGAGAGCGGCGGTCGAGAGGTCTACGATCGGCGCTTGGACATCCTGACCGCGCTGGAGATCAAACCGGGGATGCGGGTTGCCGACGTCGGGGCCGGGACGGGTCTCTATACGATGCTCTTTGCCGATGCGGTCGGTCCGACCGGGACGGTCTACGCGGTGGATATCTCGGAGAGCTTCGTGGAGGCGATCGGGGCGCGTGCTACGGAGGCGGGATTGAAGAACGTCGTCCCGGTACTCGGCCAGCAGAAGAGCACGGAGCTCCCGTCGGGGAGCGTCGATCTGGTCTTCATGGCCGACACCTACCATCACTTCGAGTATCCGCGCTCGATGCTTGCCTCGATCCGGGAGGCGCTGGTCCCAGATGGCGTGGTCGCGATCATCGACTTCCGGCGGGTTCCGGGTTTGAGCAGTCGATGGGTTCTGTCGCATGTGCGTGCTGGGCGCGAGGAGGTGATCGCGGAGGTGGAGCAGGCCGGTTTCAAACTGATCGATGAGCCGCTCAGGCTGGGCGGCAATTATTTCGTGCGTTTCCGGAAGGTAGGGCGGTGAGGCATTGGGCATGACTCCGGCGATCAGGGCGCTTGACGGTCCGGGATCTCGAGCGGTTTTCACACTCTTTGCAACTTCAGGGTCTTCAATTGGGGGTAAGAGGTAGGTGGTGACGCCGACCCCGACGTACACTGGAAGTTAATCGAACCACGGAGAAGAACGATGAAGAGGATGACTCGAGAATCTACGATTGGCTTGACCCTTGCCGCGGTTCTCGCCGCGCCCTTGGCCCTTGCCCAGCAACCCCTACCGCCGCGGGGCCCCATGACCTTCTGGGCCTTCGATCTCGACGGTGACGGCATCGTGACCGAGCAGGAATTCGATACGGTGCACGCCCAGCGCATGGCTGAGCGTGCCGCGCTGGGCACACCCATGCGCGGCGCCGCGACCGCCCCGACCTTTGCCGAGTTTGATCTGAACGCTGATGGTCGGTTGACCCCGGAGGAATATCACGCGGTCCAGCAATCACGGATGAAAATGCGGCCGGGTGCGGGCATGGGACCTGGGCCGGGCATGGGTCCTGGACCTGGAATGGGACCTGGGCAGGGCATGGGACCTGGATCGGGAATGGGACCTGGATCGGGAATGGGACCTGGGCCGGGCATAGGACCTGGGCAGGGCATGGGCCCTGGGGCGAGGATGAGTCCTGGAACGGCCACGGGTCCTGGACCAGGCATGGGTCCTGGAATGGGTCCTGGAATGGGAATGGGGCCGCCGCCCGGTGGCGGCATGGGTCGACATATGCCGACCTTTGCCGAGTTTGACTTGAACGGGGATGGGGTTCTGACGGAGCAGGAGTTGGCCGAGGCGAGGGCCAAGCGGATCGCGGAGCGCTCGCAGCAAGGTTACGCGATGCGGAATCTGGAGAATGCGCCCTCGTTCGGTGCGCTCGACCTCAACGGTGATGGGCAGATCACCCCGGAGGAGTTTGCAGCGGGTCAGGCCCAGCGCCACCAAAAGCGCTAAGCCGCGCCCGGTATGTATGTGCCGCGCTGGCGTTGATTCGGCTTCGCGTGAATCAAAGGCCGTCGATGCGGGAGCGGTTTGGAAGCTTGAAGATCAGTCGTAGCCCGGATGGAGCGGAGCGGAATCCGGGGGGTTCGCCGATGAGCTTGGAATCGGGGTTTTTTGGCTGGCGAACCTGGATTTCGCTGCGCTGCATCCAGGCTACGGTTTTTCGGTTTATCCAGGCTACGGTTGCTGGCCGGCGCGAACGGCATCGTTCGTGCCGGCCCTTCATGACACCACTGAGGATCACGACGATCATGCGATATCGATGGATCTTTTTGCCTGTGCTCTTGATCGGCGCGCTGGTGCTGGCGGAGCCGCCGGCGCCGCCGGAGGACCATCGGGTCTTGGTCGAGATGCCTGAGCTGCAGCGCGAGCTTTTGCGTCAGGAGATGCAGGAGATCCTGGTGGCGCTGAACCAGATCGTCGGGTATCTGGCTGACGGTGATCTGTCTGCCGCGGGTGAGACCGCCGAGTCACGCATGGGTGTCAGCACCATGGGCAAGCACGCGGCTGCCACGCGCGGTCTCGGTGGGCCGGGTCGCTTCATGCCGGATGCCATGCGCCAGATGGGTTTTGGTCTGCACGAGGCGGCGAGCCGCTTCGCCAAGGTCGCGGAGGACGGGGATCCCGTCGAGACGATGCGGGCGTTGCAAGGGGTGACGGCCACCTGTCTGACCTGTCATATGGCCTACCGAACGCGCTGAGCGCGAGTCCTCGAGGTTTTTTGGAGAGCCTGTGTGTGAAGAGGGCGCGGTAGGCGTCCTGGCGGGCTTGGTCGTTTGACGTAAGTCGGAGAAACGCGGAGCGCTCCGTCATCAGGGCGTTCGGTTCGCCGCCTGCATTCTGGGCGCAGCGTGACCGTCGGCGAGGGGCCGGGTCGCAACTTGGATCATGGGCGAGATCAAATGGCACCGCCGGGAAACCAGGCGGCAAACCAGAGAACACAAAGGTCGCCCTGCTGTCCGAGGAGTGCCCGCCGACTCAAAACCCCACTGTTCCGAGTCGCGATTCAGCCGCGCACCAACGCCAGCATATCCGCGTAACTCAACCGCCCCCCGCCCTCGCTGCCTTCGAGCAACCCATCCGCCAGATCGCGCTTGGCGGCATGCAGCGCCAGGATCCGCTCCTCGATCGTCTCCTTGGCGACTAGTCGATAGACCGTGACCGGACGCTGCTGCCCGATGCGGTGGGCGCGGTCGGAGGCCTGATCCTCCACGGCAGGATTCCACCAGGGGTCCATGTGGATCACATAGTCGGCGGCGGTGAGATTCAGCCCGACGCCGCCGGCGCGCAGACTGATCAAAAAGAGCTCGCCCTCGCCGGCCTGGAAGGCGGCGACGGCGGCGCGGCGCTGGGGTTCCGGGGTGGAGCCGTCGAGATACTGGTAGCGGATGCCGCGGGCGTCGAGATGGGCGCGGATCAGTGAGAGGTGGTCGACGAACTGGCTGAAGACCAGGGCCTTGTGGCGGTTCTCGAGGAGCTCGTCGAGGATCTCGTTGAAGGCATCCAGCTTGGCGCTCGACAGATCGCTGTCGGGAAGCGCCAGACGCGGATGGCAGCAGGCACGGCGCAGACGCATGATCTCGGCAAGGAGCTGAATGCGTTGCTGGCCGGGGTTGGCCGCCGCCTCCGGGCCCGACAAGCGTTCGACGGCTTGTCGACGCATCGCCTCGTAGAGGGCCAGCTCGCCGTCGCTCAGCTCCAGCCGCAAGGTGATCTCGGTGCGCGGCGGCAGCTCGCTGAGGACCTCGCTCTTGAGCCTGCGCAGGATGAAGGGGCGAAGCAGTTGGCGCAGACGATGCCGCGCGCCGGCATCCCTGTTCTGCTCGATCGGGATCGCGAAGCGGCGGTTGAAGGTCTCCAGCGAGCCGAGCAGACCCGGATTGATGAAGCGGGAGAGGTTCCACAGCTCGCCGAGATGGTTCTCGACGGGCGTCCCCGTGGTGATCAAGCGGAAGTCGCCCTTGAGCCGCATCATGGCCTGCGAGCGCTTGGTCAGGGCATTCTTGAACGACTGGGCCTCGTCCGCGACGATGGTCTCCCAGGACACTGCAGCCAGACGCTCCCCTTCGGTCTGCAGGAGGCCGTAGCTGCAGATGATCAGATCGAAGGGGCCGGCAGCGTCCAACATCGCGGCCCGATCGCCGGAACCGAAGCGGCACGGCTGCAGGGTGGGCGCGAAACGCTGAGCCTCGTCGACCCAGTTGCTGCAGACCGAGGTCGGCGCCAACACCAGGGTCGGACCCTTGGGTGCGCGGGACAGGATCAGGGCCAATGCCTGGAGGGTTTTGCCGAGCCCCATGTCGTCGGCGAGACAGGCGCCGGCACCCCAATGTGCGAGCCGGGCGAGCCAGCGGTAGCCCTCGATCTGGTAGTCGCGCAGCTCGGCCTGCAGCGTGGACGGGATCTCGGGCTCCAGCTCCTCGACGGCGGCGAGGCGATCCAGCAGGGCTTGCCAGGCCTTGTCCGCATCGAGCGTCATCCCGTCGATCGCCTCGGCGATGGCCGGTGCGGCGAGCGGGTGGAACCGACCCTTGTCGGTCAGACCGCGCAGGCCGTCGAGCTTACGCCGCAACGCCTGACTGAGGACCAGAAAGTCACGCTCGCCGAGCGGGATGAAACGCCCCTTCGCGGCAGCGGCCAGATCCAGCAGCTCCTGCATGAGGAGGATCCGACCGCTGTCGAGCCGGATCTCGCCCTGCAGGTCGAGCCAGTCGCCTTCCTGCTCGATCTTGACGCGAAGCTGTGCCATCTGCATCTCGGCAGTCAGTCCGATCCGCTTGCCCTCGGGCCAATCCAGAACGACCGCCTCGCCGAGCGCGTGAAGCTGCTCGAGCGCCGTCAGCGCCACTTCCAGGTCGTCGAGCGACCAGCTCCAAGACTCGTTGTCGCGGAGCGCGGGACAGGCGTCGAGCACCTCGCGCGCCGCGGTGCGCTCACCCTCGAGGTCGCGGGTACAGCGCACGGCGCGCCCCTCGATCTCGGTGAGCAGGGTCGCCCGCCCCTGTCCCGGCAGGAGCTGAAGGGCGCTGTCACCGAACGGGTGCATCCGTAGCTCCAGGGTCAGACCGGCAGCAAATGGGCTCAGGTGGAGGTGCGGTCGAGCGTCGGCGGCCATGGTCTCGGTGGCGCTGTCGTCCCCGACGATATCCGAATGGACGGTGACCATCGGGGCCACGGCGGCCAGCCCTTCGAGCAGCCGCGCCTCCGCGCCTTCGGGGACCTTGAGGCCCTCGGGTCCCAGGATGCGGGCGATGTCGCGATGGGTGGGCTCGAACCGGACCAGACGGATGCGTTTCGACGTCTCGTCGACCGGCAAAAGCGCGCGCCCTTCCGGCGGGAAGGGCTCGATGGTCACCAGGATGTCCCGATGGCGCCGGACCACCGAGAGCACGGGGTCGCCGAGCACCAGCTCGAGCGGGAGCTCGGTGACGCCGTTGCCCCCCTGTCGGCGAACCGTCAGCAGCGGATGACCGACCGCGGCGAGCAGCGCACGGTCCGCATCGAAGCGATAGCTCAGGCGGTCGGAGCCGCCGTACCAGGTCGTGCCCTGCTCGCGCACGATACAGGCGCAGATCTCGCGGTCCTGCGGGGTCAGATAGCCGAAGCTCTCCGGCTCTTCGACGAGCTTCTGCAGCGACACGGCACGCCCGCTCGTCCAACCGCCCCGTTTCATGCGCTTCTGCTCGCGCGGCTCCAGCATGCCGTGTGTCTTGATGAAGCCGAGCTGCCAGGCCATGCGCCGATCGGTGCCCGCGGAGGTCTCGACACCGCCGGGTGCGGTTTGGGTGGCGAGTCCCTTGAGTGCATCGAGCGCGATCTCCCAGGTCGCTTTGCGTGCGAGCAGATCGGTCATCGACACCAGACCGACGGGCGGCCTGCCGAGCTGCGGGCGCTCGCCTTGGAAGCCGAAGGCATTCAGGAGTGCCGACGCCTCGTGGGCGTACCAGAGGTACCCGGCCTGATTCGCCTTCGCAGCCCAGCCGGCCAGGACGTCGAGCGCCTCGGGCGCCGGCCGCTCGCCGAGCCAATGGAGCATCAGGGACTGGAGCAGGAGCACGAAGGCGCCGCGCAACCCGAGGCGTTGGTCCAGCCAGGCGCACTCGTCCACCCGACGCTGCCCGGACAAGACGGTCGCCAACTCGCCGAGCAGGCGATACACGGGCTCGACGGGGTCGCTGACATCGGCACGCAGACAGATCGCGACCTGCTGCTGTACAAACTCGAAGTCCTCCCGCTCGCCGCGCCGCAGCCGCGTCAGCAACGCCAGAACACCGGGGATCCCGGGCAGATAGACCTTACGCTTGCGGGTCGTCTTGCGGATGGTTTCCCGGGCCGCATCGAAGTCGTCGAGGGCCTGCTCATAGTTGCCGAGGAGGAACTGCAGCCAACCGCGCTGGACCAAGGCGGCGGGATCGCTGCGTCCGTCCAGCAAGGGCTGAACCTCGGCAAGCCGGCCGCGCTGCAGTCTCTGCTCGATCAAGGCGTCGGCCGCCTCGGGATGGGTGCCGGCGAGCGGGGTGAAGAGCTGCTCCATGAGGGCGTAGGCGCCGGCACGGTCGATCATGTCACGGGCCGCCAGGCGCAACGGGGGAACAAGACCGGCGATCTTGAGCCGTGGGTCGAGCCCGTCCAACCAGGCGAGAGCCGTCGAGGACGTCAAGAGCTGCGTCAGCGGCATGACATGGGCCGCGGACAAACCGCTCAACGACACCTGATCGCTCAAGGCGAACATCCGCAGCGCCTCGTCCTGACGCCCGGCGTACAGCGCAACACGGAGCAATCGCAAGCGCCGCTCGGGACTCGGCACGAGCCAGGTGGGGGCCTTCGGGGGG
>RRYU01022375.1_pt1 | contig 15195 bp, 15 predicted proteins | sample 2162651 | NCBI WGS metagenome assembly RRYU01 (sample SAMN10267283, study PRJNA491782) | microbial mat metagenome | isolation source: biomat in the production well | place: Japan: Minami-Kanto gas field, natural gas well KTG3 | collected 2017-06 | reverse complement strand
TGCGAAGGGTCTTCAACCTGATCGCAGACGGTAACCTTGTATCCTTTTTTCACAAGACGGGCGATATAGCCATTACTTGCGTGATGCGGGAACCCTGCCATGGGAATATCGGCGCTTGCTCCGTTTGACCGTCGGGTCAAGACAATATTGAGAGCTTCTGAAACCTTGCGGGCATCATCGTAAAACGATTCATAGAAATCCCCGACCCTGAACAGCAGCAAGTATTCAGGATAACGTTCCTTTACCTCGAGATACTGGCGCATCATGGGTGTTTCGCCGCCGCTCTTTTTCCTCTTGATCGCCTTCATTACATCATTGTCCCTTTAGCGTTACCCGTCTCTATATGATTGATCAAGCTAATCCAGCGCCGTAAAAAAAACAAGCACCTTGCGTATCTTGACACAGAGCGTAAGCCGTATCTGAGACCCTTGTTTTTTTCCTATATTCCTAACCATCCGGATAGTATCATTATCAACCTTATCACCATGGACTGGCACGCCTTTCTTCTCCTGGTTCACATAACCTCTTTTGCAACATGGTTCGGCACCGTGTTTGCATCCCTTTTTCTCCTGAAAACACTCGAGCCGAAACTGACAGACACAAACAATGATCCGGGAGACTATCCGGCGCTCCTGCAGACCTATATCAAGCTTGAAACCAAAGTAGCCGATGCGGGATTTAAAACAACGATTGTTTCAGGTCTTCTGCTCGCATTCTTTTTTCACGGATGGACCGCCCCTGTTCTGATAAAGTCGGGACTGATCATCCTTCAGGTTGCATTGACCATGGGGTATATTATCAAAGCCATCCACCCCCTGCGGTATCCATGCAGCTCTTCCGACTATAAAAAGTGGTACAATCTGTTCGCTATTTCCTTATCGATGTTCGCTCTGGTACTGGGTGTGACGTTCTTTCTGCTGTAACATCGCTTAGTATTGCCGAGCATCTATCACCATTAACGTCTCTTCTTCCGGATTCTTGCTTCCTGCTGAGCAATCTTCAATTACGAGTACCGCTTCCCTGAGTACGATTCCGAACAGAGAAATTCAATGAGGTAACAGACCCGACTTGCCGGAACCATCAACATAGAAACACGATATAATACATTTGAAATAATACCTTGATTACCATATATTACAGGTCTATAATTCTTAATCTAACACACGTAGCATAATGCAGGCACTGATAAAGATTTCAGACAAGCAGTATTTAGTCAAAACCGGCGACAAGCTGTTCGTTCCGCATCAGAAAGCTGAAGTCGGAAACGTCATTGACCTCGCGCCTCTGGCCCGGATTGACCAGGAAAAGACATCGATGGAGCCTTCAGGAAATGTACAGCTGAAAGTGCTTGAACACCTCAAGGACGACAAGGTCGTTGTTTTCAAGAAAAAACGCAGAAAACGTTATCAGAAAAGAAACGGCCACCGTCAGTTGATGACACAGGTCGAGGTTCTCTAAGGCTGATGACACTTGTAACATTTTCAACAAAAATCATTTTCACTCATGGCTCATAAAAAAGGTGGCGGCTCAACGAAAAACGGCCGTGACAGTAACCCGAAATATCTGGGAGTAAAAGCATCCGGCGGTTCACTTGTTACCGCAGGCTCAATAATCGTTCGCCAGAGAGGCACGGTTTTCAAACCCGGCAACAACACCGGAATAGGCAGAGACCATAGCATTTACGCACTTATCGACGGCAAGGTTCACTTCAGAAACGGGCAAAACGACAAGAAACACATAGACATACTGCCGGCCTGATTGCTTGTCTCGAAAATAAATTAACCGTATATTTCTAAAGCCGACCGTAAAAGGCCGGCTTTTTTTTTGCTTCATAAAAAAGCTTGGAATTATCACCATTACCCCGTCTATTGGCTGATATTCATACTGCAGAATTAAACGTAACATCATATGAAAATTACCGTTATTGGCGCCGGCCATGTAGGAGCAACTGCAGCCCACCGCATTGCAGAAAAACAACTCGCGAATACAGTAGTACTTCTCGATATTGTTGAAGGCATTCCACAGGGCAAGGCTCTTGACATGTATGAATCCGGTCCGGTAGGCCTTTTCGACACCCTGGTCCAGGGGACCAATGATTATCGCGATACCGCAGACTCCGACATCATTCTGATCACCGCAGGCCTGGCTCGCAAACCCGGCATGTCGCGCGAAGATTTGCTTATGAAAAACGCGACCATCGTCAAGGAGGTTACCGATCAGATTATGCAATACTCGAAAAACCCGATTATAATCATGGTATCGAATCCCCTTGACATCATGACTCATGTCGGCTATGTCAGGAGCAAACTGCCGAAAGAACGGGTACTCGGAATGGCAGGTGTTCTTGATTCAGCTCGTTTCAGGTCGTTTATTGCAGAAGAGTTGCATGTTTCAATGCAGGATATCAACGCATTTGTGCTGGGAGGACATGGCGACTCCATGGTGCCTGTAGTCAAGTACACAAACGTCGCAGGAATTCCTTTGACGGAACTCATGCCTCAGGAAAAAATCGATCGGCTTGTCGAAAGAACACGAACAGGAGGCGCTGAAATCGTCAACTATCTCAAAGACGGCTCGGCTTATTACGCACCTGCGGCGTCTGCCGTCGAAATGATCGAAACCATCGTAAAAGACCGCAAACGCATACTGCCCTGCTCTGCGCTTCTTGAAGGCCAGTACGGCATAAACAATGTTTTTATCGGTGCTCCGGTAAAGCTGGGAAAAAACGGTATTGAACAGATACTGGAAATCAACCTTGACACTCCTGAGCTTGAAGCACTCCGCAAATCTGCTGCAATCGTAGAAAAAAATTGCGACAATCTCGCCTCGCTGCTTGCCTGAAATAAAAAAGCGCCCCGGGAAACCGGGACGCTTTTATGATGAACAGGTGTCCCCCATTACACCTGTCCTACCCCACGGGCGTGAGGCATTGCATTTATTTATGCAAACAGTGTGCCAGATTTCAAAAAAAACGTAACCGCCTATAAATAAACACGTTAAATAATATTATTATAAACGTAACCGTCCTTTATCGCAAAATTCGTCTCATAATGAGATAACCTCTCATTATGAAATCCTACCTGCCGGACGAATACATTATTATTTCGCCAAACATAGTGAATGAAAACCTATATTTCGTGAAAGTACCATTCTATCAAGCAAAACCTGTACAGAATGCGAATTCACGATCTTGACCCTCATGACCGCCCGAGCGAGCGACTCCTTCACTCAGGAGCGTCAGCACTGAGTTCGGCTGAACTTCTGGCACTTATTCTCAAAACAGGAACCAAAGGGAAAAATATCCTGGAAACCTGCAATGAGCTTATGGGCAATTATGGCCTTGAAAAACTTGCCGATCTTTCGCTGGGAGAACTACAGGAAAATGAGGGAATAGGACCCGCAAAAGCCATGCAGATAAAGGCTGTTTTTGAACTGCACAAACGTCTTCACTTCAGGCGCAATGCCAATAAAAAAATACGCTCGGCAAGAGATGTTTTCGAGTATATGAACGGAAGGGTGACGGATGAAAGCAAAGAACACCTCTTTTTGCTTCACCTGAACACGAAAAACCAGATCATGCGCCACGACCTGATTTCGGTCGGAACGCTGAACGCCTCATTGATCCATCCCAGAGAAATCTACAAATCAGCCATACGGGAAAGTTCACACGCAATTATCCTGGTCCACAACCACCCGTCGGGGGACGTGGAACCCAGCAACGCTGACAAGCAGGTAACATCCATCCTTAAACAGGCCGGGTCGATCATCCAGATCGAGCTGCTCGACCATATCATAACAGGCAAGGACACCTGGTTCAGCTTCAGGGAGCACGCACTGCTCGGGTGACACAAGAACACCGAAAAACCCCTTGAGCTTTTCAGCGAATGCTTCAATGTGCTAAAAAAAGTAGTGCTACCTCTTACTGACCTGAAACACCCTCACCAGGACTTATGAAAGACTGAGGCTGAACAGAAGGCTGGGGTGCGACGTTTCCGCCCTGACAAATTTCGCAGACGTTTTTTGCCTGCAAACCTTTCTGTGTCTGATCAATTTCAAACTCAACTTCAGCGTCCTGATTCAACACCTTGAAACTTTGTTCAGAAACAATGGCAGAGAAATGAACAAAAATATCCTCTCCTCCATCAGGGTTGACAATAAAACCATAACCCTTCTTACCATCGAACCATTTTACTTTACTTTTCCTTTGCATGATCAAAACTGGGGGTTTATCCTTAAAGAGAGATGCCGTTGTAAACCGCATCTTGGGGGTAGCTTATGAAGGAAATATAGGTTAATTATAAAAACGCGGCAACAATTTGGGCTTTTTTTTCGATCTTAATACAGCAGAATCAACATCGACAAATCAACAGAAAAACAACCGAAGCAAAAAATAACTCGTTATAATAAAACAACCTGAACAGCATAAAACCCAGACAAAACCCATGCAGGATGTCATCTTACTTACCGGTGCAGGCAAAGGCATCGGGAAAGCAATTGCCCTTAATTTCTCCTTAAAAGCTCAAAACAACCCTTCTTTCAATCCGGTTCTGGTCCTCTGCTCCCGCACCTATGGCGACATCGCCGCGCTTGCTGATGAATGCAAAGCACTCGGCACAACAGCAGTTCCCGTTGAGGCAGATATTGCCAGACTTGACGATATCGATCGTCTGGTCGACCTGACCCTTCAGGAGTTCGGCACCATAGATTGCCTTGTCAACAACGCAGGGGTCGGACGATTCAAAAATCTTGCGGAAATCACCGAAGAAGATTTCGACTATACCATGTCGGTTAACATGAAAGGCACCTTTTTCCTGACACAGAAAGTATTTCCTGTGATGGAAAGTAAACGTTCCGGCCATATTTTCTTTATCACATCCATCGCCGCGGAAATGGCCTTTAAAAGCTCTTCGGTCTACTCGATGTCGAAATTCGGCCAGAAAGGACTCCTTGAAGCCCTGCGGCATTACGGCAGAGAGTGTAACGTGAGGATCACCAACGTCATGCCGGGAGCCGTATATACCCCTATGTGGGGAGAAGCAGCAAACGAACTCAAACCGGTCATGATGATGCCCGAGGATATTGCGAGACCGGTTGTAGACGCATACCTGCAACCAGCAAGAACGTCTGTTGAAGAAATCGTCCTCCGGCCTGTCGGCGGGGATATCAATAGCTGAAAATTGTTGATTTGTTTGCGTTGCAGGGTAACTCGCTGTTTTCGTAACGGTAATCAGCGAAACTGTACTCATAATCGAAAAAATAATACGGTAACATGTTTTTACTCTCCTGCCTTCTTCGGGCTTGACACTCTTTCGTCATCTTCGGGCTTGACCCGGAGATCCATTCTGGATGCTGAGAATTCTTTTGGGCTGCACATCATGTGCGGCATGACTTGACAGCAAAACCGAACATTGCCTTTAGTCTGAGAAACAATGCTGCTCTTTTTAACTTTTGCCTTTTGCATTCTTAGAGTTTATCTTGGCTGACATTATTTCACTCATTGATCACAACAAACTGCTATAACGATGGGCTTAAAAGAACGTATCGACCAGGACCTGAAGGAAGCCATGAAAAGCGGGGACAAAAACAGGGTAAACACCGTCCGTGCAATCAGGGCCGCATTTCTCGAGAAAGAGGTTTCCATACGTGTTGGTGGAAAGGCTGAACTGACCGAAGAACAGGAACTCGAGGTTGTCATGAGTCTTGCAAAAAAACGCAAGGACTCCATCCAGCAGTATCAGGATGCAGGAAGAAACGATCTGGCGGAAACCGAACAGGCTGAACTTGCGGTAATAACGACCTATCTGCCGGCCCAGATGCCCGACGAAGAAATCGAGGCAGCCGTGAAGGAAATAATTGCCCGGGTTGGCGCCACATCCATGAAAGACATGGGCAAGGTAATGGGCGCATCCATGAAAAAACTCAAAGGTAAAGCCGATGGAGGGAAGGTTCAGGAAATCGTCAAATCAGCCCTTTCATAAGAACATATAGAGTATTTCACACCATGCTTGATATCAATTATATCCGACAGCATTCCGAAGAAGTTGTCGAAATGCTGATAAAGCGCCGCCAAAAGGAAGATTGCGCCAAACTCGATAATCTTCTGGAGTGCGATAGACAACGTCGTGAACTTGTACAGAAATCGGACGAGCTGAAAGCGTTGAGGAACAAGGTCTCCAGGGATATCGCTGTCATCAAAAGAACCGGGCAAGGCTCAGCGGAAGATCTGATTCGGGAAATGAAAGAGGTTGCGGACAAGATTGCCGGCATGGATGACACTCTGGGAAATCTCGGGAAAGAAATGGAATCTATCCTGCTCTCCCTTCCCAACAAGCTCAACCCTGAAGTACCGGAAGGCAGTTCGGCAGAGGACAACCATATCTATAAGGAACCGGTTTCTTTTGATCATCCGCTTGACTTCCCTGTCATGAATCACCTCGACCTCGGAAATAAACTGGGTATTCTGGACTTTGAACGGGGCGCAAAAATATCAGGCACCGGTTTTCCGGTCTATACCGGAAAAGGAGCTCGCCTCGAACGTGCGCTCGTAAACTTCATGCTGGATTTTCACACCGAAAACCACGGGTATACCGAAGTCTTTCCTCCGTTCATGGTAAACGAAGAGTCGCTTCGCGGTACAGGACAGTGGCCGAAGTTTGCCGATCAGGTGTACTATATGAACGAGGACAACCTCTACGCGATCCCGACCGCTGAGGTTCCGGTAACGAACCTTCACCGCGACGAAATGCTCCGTGACGCACAGCTTCCGATATCCTATGCCGCCTATTCGGCGTGTTTCCGCAGGGAGGCCGGAAGCTATGGAAAAGATACACGGGGCTTCCTCAGGGTACACCAGTTCAACAAGGTTGAAATGGTGAAATTTACACGCCCTGAAGAGTCGTATGAGGCTCTTGAAGAGATCCTTCAAAATGCCGAGGCGATCCTCAAAGCGCTCAGAATCCCCTACCGCGTGCTGCTCCTCTGCAGCGGCGACATCAGTGCCAATGCGACGAAATGCTACGATATCGAGGTATGGTCACCTGCGGAAAAAAAATACCTCGAAGCATCGAGCTGCTCCAATTTCGAGGATTACCAGGCACGGCGAGCCAACATCCGCTTCAAGCCTGACGGCTCTTCAAAACCTGCTTACGTTCACACCTTGAACGGATCGGGACTTGCAACATCAAGGCTGATGGTTTCACTGCTTGAAAACTATCAGACAGTTGAAGGCACGATCGTGGTCCCTGAAATGCTGAGAAAATATACCGGGTTCGACCTGATCGATTAAAGAAAAACCTTGTCATAACGCGGCTCATGAGCGTCTTTTTCCATACACGCCGCGAAGAGGATGCATTTGGACTTTTTCTGATAATCATTTTCTTTAGACACTCCGCATAGAGGCTTATCTTTGAGTATGCAGCAAACCGGAAACTTGCAAGGAATAGAGCCGTGCACATCGAACAGATAATCATATCCCACTTACTGAAACCCGTAAGAGATGTAACCCTGCATGCAAACCGCCTGCTTGACAACTATGATGAAGTTGTCTGGCTTATCGGAGACGGCCGCAGCGGCACAACCTGGGTTTCCGACCTGCTCAATCATGACAGAAAGTACCGGGAAATGTTCGAGCCGTTTCACCCGCAGCACGTCGATGAAATGAGTTTCTTAGCGCCGCATCAGTATGTCAGGCCCGGTGATTCGCATGGTCAGCTCGAAAACATTGCTGCCGATGTTTTCAGTGGAACCTTCACCCATCCCGTGGTTGATTCCGCAAATCACTCGCACCTTTACAACGGGCTCTTGATCAAAGATATCTTTGCCAACCTGTTCGCGTACTGGGCATCCCTTCGTTTCCCGAACCTGAAAATCATTCTGCTGCTCCGAAATCCCTTTTCCGTTGCTCTTTCGAAAAGCAAAAAAAAAGAATGGTACTGGGTAACCGACCCGCTGCTGCTGCTAACCCAGCAGAACCTGTACGAGGATTACCTGCGCCCCTTTGAAGACCTTATCAGGAAAACCAGCGAGAGCAACGATTACATCCTGCGCCAGATCCTCATCTGGTCAATCATAAACTACATACCGCTCAAGCAGTTTGCTCCCGGCCAGATCCACATCACGTTTTATGAAGAAGTATATGCCAATCCCGACAACCTGGTCTCTTCCGCCTTTCGGTTTATCAAAAACACCAAAGAAAACTGCCACGTCAAACTCGACGAAGAGATCGTCAAACGCCCGAGCAGGGTTGTCAGCAAGGAAAGCAGCCTCCTTCAGGGCAAATCTCCCGTAACCTCATGGAAAGATGAATTCCCGCTCCGGCAAATAGACACAGGATTACACATTCTCGATGAGTTCGGCCTCGCCGACCTCTACGATGAAAACTCCATGCCCAACCATGATGCACTCCACTCCATCCATGGAGCAAAATAGAAGACGTACCTTTTCTTGAAAACCTGCCACGTATTTTCTCGTAAGAATTGATCTTTCGATGAAACCTTTTTGCGTCCCTCTGCATAGTAATAATTGCACGATGCTTTATTCAACGATTAAACTATGAACAGGAAGAGGAAATGAGCGTAAAAATGAAATCATGGGCTACACCGCTGGCTGCAGGAACTTTCATCATTCTTGCCGTAACCGGCATTCTGATGTTTTTTAAAATCAACGTAGGGTATATCAAGCCTGTCCATGAATGGCTGAGCTGGGCAATGGTGATCGGGGTTGTTTTTCATACCATCGCCAACTGGAAAGCGTTCACCGCATACTTTTCTCGCCAGCCCTCACTCTCCATTATCGCCGCAGGTTTGATTATCACAGCGCTTTCAGTTTTCGCACCCTCTTCGGAAAAAGGCAACTTCAAAAAGAACATGTTCCGGGCGCTCGAGTCGGCAAAAATTGAAACCCTCGCGGATATGACGGATCAAAACAGTGCCGTGATTATCCGCAAATTTGAGAGCAATGGAATTACCGAAGCCGGAACAGCAATGACAGTCAAAGAGATTGCTGCACAGAGCGGAAAGAAAGAGGAAGATATTCTCCGGGTTATCTTCGAATAGCCACAATCCCAGGCATGGATATCGCTTTACAGGCAAAGGTTGAAGTTGGAAAATGAGACCAAGCAATTGAAAAACGGTCTTACAGCGAGTTTCGTTTGAATCTTACGGATTCAGCACTTCGTGAATGGTTGATGCATCCTTGAAGTTGACGCCGAGGATGGTAAAATGGGCTTTGCCGCAGTCGATTTTCCTGTTTTCGGTTTCCCGGCGTTTGTCCCGTTCGAGCGTACTTTTGGTTTCACGCACGAGGTAAAGTTTCCGGTCGTCTTCTATAACGACAGCCCAGTCGGGGTTGTAATCGCCGAGGGGTGTCGCAACTTTGAACCAGCGGGGAAGCTTGCAGAAAAATCTTACCCGATCGTCGGCATCGAGCAGCTTCGCTACCTCTTCCTCGGTTTTTGAATCGCAGGCGATATAATCGTAAGGTGTGCGGTCATCGTTGCTCTCTACCACATAGAGCCTGTTGAGGTACTCTTCGATTTCCTGCTCCTCGAACAGCCGCATTTCGTAGTACTGGCCTTTGACCGGTTCGTACTTGATACCGTCCACGATCAGTTCGCGCAATGCGCGCCGGATGAGTTTTGCGGTTTCGATCATGAAGGACTGCGGGTTGAAGCTGAAGTCGCCGATTCGTCCCGATTTTGCGATTATTTCAACGATGGTTCCCCGCGTCAGTTCGGTTTCCCGTTGCAGAAACGTGACGATATCCGGCAAGGGAAGTTCGTTCTGCACGAGATGCAGCCTGTTGCTGGTTATTCTTCCTCCTTCGAGACCGGATTCGGTGATGTCCAGATCCCTCCTGGTAACCTCGATTACGGTCGGCTGTATTTCGGGCATGGCTTTGATCTTGCCCGATGCGAGCGAGATAAGCTCTTCGGTTCCGAACTCCACCGAGTAACGGGTTTTCTGCCGTATCTTCTCCCAGAGAGCTCTGAAGTCATCGTTCAATTCAACCCGTTTGTTGTACGTGACTTTCGTTCGCTGCCTGCCGTCCCTGACGAAGTCGCGCGGCAGGTACTTTTGCATCTGTCCGATGACCGATGCTTCGAGTCCGGAATATTTTCCCGGAAGAGAGAGTCCGAACTGTTCTTTTTCAGGTTGAAAGGCATTCGTCAGATCGCCGTACCGATCTATCAGACCCTGTTCTTCGACGCATTGCCAGATTTCGTGAGACTCCTCCTGCGTGAGGTAATCGTTTTTTTCACGGTTGAGCACCGGCGTGAAAGCCAGGCAGGGTATCCGGCCGAATCTGAACGCACCGGTCGGGTCGATTGCCGCCTCGATTTCCGATTGCAGTCCTTTTGCAAAATGTTCGAACGATTCGTTGGCGACAACGGTCAGGCGGTTGATCTGACCGTCGTAGATGCGTTCCCCCTCGTCATCGACCGGAAGCCTGAGACCCCGCCCGATGGTTTGGCGACGCTCCCGTTCGGTCCCCATCTCGCGCAGGGTGCATATCTGAAACACATTGGGGTTGTCCCATCCTTCCCTGAGCGCGGAGTGACTGAAAACAAAACGCAGAGGCTCTTCAGGTGACAGCAGGCGTTCCTTGTCCTGCATGATGAGCCTGTAGGTTTCATCATCCTTCGCCGTTTTCCCGCTGGTATCGACCAGGTCGATAATTTTCCCCCTTTTCCGGTCAGCCGAAAAGTAGCCGCCGTGAACTTCTTCGGCCTTGTATGGCAGGAGTCCTTCATACATCGGTTTACGGATTGCCTCCGCATAGGCTTCTTCGAACCAGTGTGCGATTTTTCCCTTGACGGGACTACCTTCGTCGTCGTATGAACGGTAACTCGCGACATGATCGATGAAAAAAAGCGAGAGCACTTTGACGCCTTTTTTCCTGAGCTTTTTTTCTTTGGCAAAATGGGCATCGACGGTCTGTTCGATCTGGCTTTTGATCCGTTCATCCGTCATGCCGCCCGATTCAGCAGAGAGTTCGATGATGGTACCGTTACGAAATTCCACATACTCGTTGTCCGGCTCGGCGTTGATGCTGGTCACCAGATATCCGTCGTAACCCGATCGGTTGGTGTGCTTTGCAAGATTGGTGCCGTGCTTGATCGTAACCTGTTTTTCTTTCGTGCCGTTTTGCGTATCGTGGAAGATGGTCACTTTCGCCTGTGGTATCGTGGCGGTTTTCGGCCAGTACCCGACAGCATCGAGCCTCACGTAGGTCTGGTTGTAATCCTTGCCTCCCGTGGCGTCGATCACCTCGATCTGCTTGACGAGGCCCAGGTCATAGGCCCGGACAGGATCGAGCTGGTAAAGCAGGTTGTAGGGATTGACATGCGTTGCGGAGTAACGAAGGCAGAAGAGCGGGTTGAGGTTGCGAATCGCCCGTTGGGATTTCGGGGTGTTATCGACGCTTTGCGGTTCATCGATGATCAGCACCGGGTTGGTCGCCTGCACATACTCGATCGGGCGGCGACCGGACATTCTGTCCTGTTCCTGATGGATGACGTTCAGCCGTTTTTTTTTGTATCTCACCGAGAGCGTCGTACTCCTCTCCGGCATCCTTCTGGAACGCCTGGATGTTGATGATCATGATCTGCACCTCGTTGTTCACCGCGAACTGCCGTACACGGCTCAGGTCTTTCGACCGGTACACGAAGTGATCGAAAGGGGTATTATCATAGAGCGTCCTGAAGTGTTCCCGCATGAGCCGGATGGAACTGGTGACCCCTTCCCTGATGGCCACGGATGGAACGACGATGATGAACTTTCGGAACCCGTAGCGCTTGTTCAGTTCGAAGATGGTTCTCAGATAGACATAGGTTTTTCCGGTTCCGGTCTCCATCTCCACAGAGAAATTCGGGAAATCGTAGGGTGTGTTTTCCTCGACAAGCATCCGGGACTTCGGCACGTTGTTACGGGCCTGCACCTTGTGCAGATTTTCGAGGATTTCGCTTTGCGGTAGCATGAGGCTGTTACCGACACCGAGATCGTTGTAGATACCGCCCGGAAGTATGCCGGGATCGAGCCGGAGTCCGATATCCTCCGCAGGCATACCTTCGAAGAGGTCGGTGACACTCTTTATGGCCTCGATCTGATAGTCGAGGCTCGCATCGAACTTGAGTTTCATTGATTTTTCCTGCGGTTTTTCAGCCTGTTTTCCATCGCTCTCAGTTCATGGTCGTCAGCGAGGTTTTCCTCTTCGGCCTCCCGCTGCAGACGGTGACTGTGGAACTGTTCATACTGCTCCATAGCAAGTGCATCGGCAACATGTTTGGAGATTTTTCCCGAGTCGCCGAGGATCTCCCGTTCGTTGAACTGAAGAAACGCATCGAGTTTCATTCTCCAGTCGCGCATGAATACCTGCCGGTGACGCTTTGCCTGGTCTTCGGCATAATCGAGGTACATGGTGACAATCCGGTTCAGGGACATGATTTCCTCTTCGTTGAGGTAGTTCTTGGCAACAGTGACATTGTTTTTCCTCACCTTATCACCTTTCCAGGAGGTCAATCCCATGTTCGGTTTCGTTGCGTCGGCCCGTTCTGCGATAAGTTCCGCAGCGGTTTTTCCGGAAACGGCGAAATGCAGTTTGTTCTGAACGATCCTGAAGAATTCGAGAGTTTCCTCCGATTTCGGATCGTAATCGACCGCCAGTTTGTAGATATCGCGGATTTTCTGATAGAACCGTTTTTCACTTGCCCGGATATCACGTATCCGTTCAAGCAGCTCGTCGAAATAGTCGGAACCGATGTTCCGGCCGGATTTCAGGCGCTCATCGTCCAGAGTGAACCCTTTCACCAGAAATTCATTCAGCCTTTCGGTGGCCCACATGCGGAACTGTGTACCTCGATGAGAACGGACGCGGTAGCCGACGGCGATGATCACTTCGAGATTGTAGCTCTTTATCCGATAGCTTTTACCGTCGGCGGCAGTTGTCAAGTTTTCCTTGACAACTGAATTTTCAAGTAATTCTCCCTCCTGAAAAATGTTTTTCAGATGAAGGCTGATGTTCTGCTTGGTTGTCTGGAACAGTTCGGCCATCGCCGCCTGCGTGAGCCAGACGGTGTCATGTTCCAGCCGGACCTCGATCGTGGCTTTTCCCTCTCCCGTGACATAGAGCAGGAACGATCCTTCCTGACGGTCTGTTTCTTCGTTTGTCATAAAGAAATTCTCACACGGTTCTGAAAAGGATCTGATCGGCCTGTTCCTTCTGCATGTTGCAAGCATTGAACGCCTGCACGGCGTTGGCCTTGAGCTGGTCGTTTCCGTGGAAGGCCGCATCGAGGCAGATGAACTGTTTCGGTTCGGCCTCGACGACCGCGTCGATCAGTTCCTTCGTTATCCGGTCTTCGAGAGAGACCAGCAGTTCGCCTCCGGCAACGGAAAACAACCGGCTTCCGGCAAGCGTCACTGTTTCAACCGGTTCGACGAGTGTCAAGCCTGCCTTGAGCAGGATTTCATACAACAGATCTTCGGCCGATGCACCGGGATCGATATGATCGACATGCAGCCGGAGCTCTTCGAGCAACTCTTCCGGGGAGATGGACGGATCGAGGCGCTGCCATTTTCTGAAATTGGAACTGTCGAGTTTGAGCACCTTGAAACCACGATCCTGTGAGGATGATGCATCGAGATCGAGCGTGCCTTCCTCTTCAGCCCCGAGCTTCCGGATAACCCGCCGGATACGCTCCTTGCCGATATCGGCAATACTTTTGTAGCCCGCCTTGAAAGCTTCGCTGTCGAGAGAGCAGGGTTCAGGAAGCTGGACAAGCATGAATTTTCGGTTGCCGTTGTCCTGTTTGTTCAGTTCCAATACTGCATGGGCTGTGGCAGCGGAACCAGCAAAGAAGTCGAGGATTATATCGCTATTGGAGCTTGAGGATGCAACCTGAAGCATACGTTTAATAAGGCGGACAGGTTTAGGGGTTGAAAATACTTCCGCCTTACCAAATAGTGCATTAACTTCTTTTTTTGCTTCTTGGGTATGACCAACTTCAGTGTTTGACCACCAGGTCCATGGAACTCGTCCCTTTGTTTCTACAAAGTAGGTTTTGCGACGAGGAACACCATTTCCATCAACACCAAACCAGAAACGCCCCTCTTCAACTTGTTTTCTATAAACACTCTCTACGTTTTTCCAGCATCGACCTTCTGGAGGAAAATATGTAGCTCCTCTAGGTGTTTCGATTTTATACATCTGGTTAGGACGATAACCTTGTGCAGTGAAATCAGATGAAACCCATGCTCCTCTTGGATCTTGGTCTGGATTAGTAAACCGTGCTTTTTGTTCATCTGATAAAGGGAGAGTTTGCATATTTGCTTCTGCATTATCAAGACGCTTTGCATAGAGAAGAATTGACTCATGTCCCTCACTCAATGCTTTTCGAGCATCAGGAGATGTTCTTTTTTGCCAGACAACACTCGCCACAAAATTCTCCTCCCCGAAAATCTCGTCACACATCTTCCGCAGATTGCTTACCTCGTTATCGTCGATGCTGATGAAGATCACGCCGTCGTCGCGCAGGAGATTTCTCGCGAGGTAGAGACGGGGATACATCATGTTCAGCCACTTGGTATGGAAGCGTCCCTCGTTGGGTGTGTTGGTGCTGAACTTCCGGCCTTCTGAGTCCTTCAGGCCCGCGTATTCGAGGTAGGTGTCGAGGCTCTCGCTGTAGTTGTCCGGGTAGATGAACTCGTTGCCCGTGTTGTAGGGAGGGTCGATATAGATCATTTTCACCCGGCCGTAGTAGCTCGTCTGGAGCAGCTTGAGCACTTCGAGGTTGTCACCTTCGATAAACAGATTACCTGTGGTATCGAAATCCACCGACTCCTCCCGGCAGGGCTTCAGCGTGGCATGGCTCCGCTGCTGAATCAGCCGGAGCGCGTCCTTTTTCCCCGGCCAGTCCATGCCGTAGCCTTCCCGGCGCGATTCGAACAGGTCGCTGAACGTGCCGAGTTCGGCCTTGAGCTTTTCAAAATCGATCGATTCCTTCAGGTTTCCCTTGTCGTCGATCGTCTCGGTAAAGACTGAGGGAAAAAGCTGTTTTAAACGCCTTCGGTTTTCGTTTGCGATATCGGACGATGTACCGGGAAGTTGTCCGGGTTGGTCGTTGGGCATGAACGATGCGGGTTTAATCAATCAAATCGTAAAGCATATAGACACACCATAAAACGTAATAAAATAGTG
>RRYU01000212.1_pt1 | contig 15227 bp, 6 predicted proteins | sample 2162651 | NCBI WGS metagenome assembly RRYU01 (sample SAMN10267283, study PRJNA491782) | microbial mat metagenome | isolation source: biomat in the production well | place: Japan: Minami-Kanto gas field, natural gas well KTG3 | collected 2017-06 | reverse complement strand
ACCGCCGCGCTGGTTGGGTTCCCGCCGTAACTTCGCCGCTGCCCTTCCCTCTGGCTCCTGCTGATGATCGACCTGTCTGTTCGCCCCAGGCGGCATGGCATCTGGCCCAGATGCTGGCAGGCAAACATAGTGTCGCGCTGCCCGAATGGCTGGCCGCTCTCGCCGCTCGCCAGCAGACGCCTCCACCGGAGTTGTTGCCCGCGCTGCTCAGTTATGGCCACGCTCGTGCTGGGATGCGCGAGGCGATTATTCCCGTGTTGGGTGCGCGTGGCCACTGGTTGGCGAGCCTTAATTTAGACTGGGACTATGCGATGGCGCTGGCTGAGGTGCCCAGTGATGGGGATGTTACGACCCTCTGGGAGACTGGTTCGCATGCGGTGCGGCTGGCGTTGCTGGTTCAGGTGCGTAGCCGCAACCCTGCCCAGGCGCGGGATATGCTCATAACTACATGGAGTAGCGAGCGCGCCGATGTTCGGCTGTCGTTGCTCAAGACACTCTCCGAGGGCTTGAGTATGGATGATGAGCCGTTCTTGGAGCAGGTGCTGGATGATCGCTCCGAGCGCGTGCGCAAGGCAGCGGCGGCATTGCTCACCGATCTGCCCGCGTCGCGGCTGATGCAGCGCATGGTTGATCGGCTCACTCCGTTGCTGCACTGGACTCCAGGGGTTGGGCCGCGTCTGCCCGGTGTGGGCCAGATCAAGAAGCCGAGCCTTGAGGTGCGTTTGCCAGAGGAGTGCGACGCAGCCATGCAGCGCGATGGGATCGTGCTCAAGCCGGTGAATAAGAAACAGGGTGAACGCGCCTGGTGGCTCAACCAGATGCTCGAACTGGTGCCACCTGCGGTCTGGGCGACGGCGTGGGGAGCAACGCCTCAGGAGATCCTGACGGTTACGATCACCAAGGAGTGGCGGGGACTCTTGCTGGGCGCTTGGGCTGAATCTGCTCGCCGCTACCACGATCTGACATGGCTGGAGGTGCTGGCGGATCTGGCCCAGAACGGAGAGAAGGCGATTAGTCTTGAATCCTTGTTCCCCGCGCTGCCGCCCGACCGGCGCGATGCGCTGGTCTTGAAGCTGCTCAAGGAGGGCGGATCGCTACGGGGTGCGAGTCCTGTGATGCCACTGTTGCACATGCTTCCTGCTCCGTGGAGCTATCCCGTCTCGCATACAATCCTTGATGCGTTAGGGCAGCGTTTTCAGCATATTGACCCCCAGGTGCGGAGTGATTGGCATCTGCGATCCGCGCTCGAACTCTTTGCCCAACGCATTCCCGCTGATTTGGCTTCCGAAGCCGCTGCTCAGATTCCCGATGAGATGCGCGAGTTGCCCTATTGGCGAGATGAAATCAAGCAGTTTGAGGAATTGTTGGCCTTTCGTCACGACATGTTGCGTCTACTCAGCTAAAGGAGACCTCCCTATGTCCAATCGCCTGCGCGAGCACGCCGAACATCAGTATGCCGAGGAGTTGCGCTCCCTCGCTACCCACGACACCCGCCCGCGTCCGCCCGGTTGGAACCTCTCGCCGTGGGCGGTGGCGACCTACCTACTCGGTGGTGAGTTGCCCGATGGTACGCGCATCGAGCCGAAGTATATCGGTAGCCGCCGGGTGATCGAGATTGCGATTGCGACTCTGGCCACAGATCGTGCCCTGCTGCTGATCGGTCTGCCCGGTACGGCCAAGAGTTGGGTCTCGGAACATCTCACTGCCGCCATCTCCGGCGATTCGACGCTGCTCATCCAGGGGACGGCGGGCACGAGCGAGGAGGCGATTCGCTATGGTTGGAACTATGCGCGCCTCTTGGCCGATGGCCCCTCAGCGGATGCGCTCGTGCCTAGCCCGCTCATGCGCGCCATGCAGGAGGGCAAGATCGCCCGTGTCGAGGAGTTGACCCGTATCCCCGCTGATGTGCAGGACACGCTGATTACGATTCTCTCCGAGAAGACGCTGCCTATCCCAGAGCTGAATAGTGAGGTGCAGGCGATCAAGGGCTTTAGTGTCATTGCCACCGCCAACGACCGTGACCGGGGCGTGAACGATCTTTCCAGTGCGCTCAAGCGGCGCTTCAATACGGTGGTGCTGCCCCTGCCCGACACGCTCGACGAAGAGGCCGACATTGTACAGCGCCGCGTGGCTAGTATGGGCGCAGCCCTCGAACTACCCGCCGAAGCCCCGGCCCTGGCCGAGATCCGCCGCATTGTCACCGTCTTCCGCGAGTTGCGCTCCGGCCAAACCGCCGATGGCAAGACCAAGATTAAGTCGCCTAGCGGCACTCTCAGCACCGCCGAGGCCATTTCGGTGGTCAATAGTGGCCTCTCACTGGCCGCCCACTTTGGCGATGGGGTGATGCGGGCGGGTGATGTGGCATCGGGCTTGGTCGGCGCGGTGATCAAAGACCCGGTGCAGGATCGCTTGGTCTGGCAAGAATACCTGGAGACGGTGGTGAAGGAACGTGATGGTTGGAAGGATCTCTACCGGGCATGCCGGGAGCAGAGTTGATGCAACAGCACCACATTTTCGGCATCCGCCACCACGGCCCTGGCTCGGCGCGTAGCCTACGCTTGGCCCTAGAGGCGTTGCAGCCCGATGCCATCCTGATCGAAGGCCCCCCCGATGCTGAGGCGGTGCTGCCCCTGGTGGCCCACACGACCATGCAGCCCCCCGTGGCGCTACTGGTCTATGCCGCAGATCGCCCGCGTGATGCCGTCTTTTACCCCTTTGCGACCTTCTCGCCGGAGTGGCAGGCGATCAGCTACGGGTTGGAACGGGGGCTGCCGGTACGTTTCTGCGATCTGCCGCAATGGCACCAGTTGGCGCAGGTTGAAACCGAGGAAGCCGAGGCATCACCCACTGCCCCCATCGCTGATCCTCTAGCCCTGCTCTCTGAGGCAGCCGGCTTTAGTGATCGGGAACGCTGGTGGGAGCAGATGGTCGAGCAGCGCCGCGAACGTGGTGATCTCTTCGCCGCCATCCTCGAAGCGATGAGCGCCCTACGTGCAGAATCCCCGCCCCCCGATCCCCACGAGGCGCGCCGCGAGGCGTGGATGCGCCAAACGATCCGCGCCGCTCTGGCCGAGGGCCACCAGCGTGTGGCGGTGGTGTGTGGGGCGTGGCACGGCCCCGCCCTGGTTGATCTGAAGGACAAAAAGGGCGATACGGCGCTGCTTAAGGGCTTGCCCAAGGTCAAAACCCAGGCCACCTGGGCACCCTGGACCTACAGCCGCCTCGCGTATACCAGTGGCTACGGCGCCGGAATCGAGTCGCCGGGTTGGTATGATCATATCTGGCACTACCCCGAACATGTAGCGAGCCGCTGGATGGCGCGGGTGGGGCGCTTGCTGCGGGCGCAGGATCTCGATGGCTCCTCGGCGCACGCGATAGAGGCGGTGCGCCTCGCCGAGAGCCTCGCCGCGCTGCGCGGTCGGCCTCTCCCCGGCCTACCAGAGATGAACGAGGCGTGTCGGGCGGTCTTCTGTTTTGGCAGCGATATTCCCATGCAACTCATTCACTCCGAGTTGATCGTGGGGGAACGGATGGGCGCGGTGCCGGATGAAGCACCGAGCGTGCCGTTGCAGCAGGATCTCCAACGCGAGCAGCGCCGCCTACGCATGAAGGTGAGTGCCGATTTTCAAGATCTGGATCTCGATCTGCGCAAGGAGAACGATCTCGAACGCAGCCACCTGCTGCGCCGCCTGAGTCTGCTCGGTATTGGCTGGGGCGAACTGCGCAGTAGTGGCGGCACGGGCACCTTCCGCGAGGCGTGGCGCATACAGTGGCAACCCGAACTGCACGTGGCGCTGATCGAAGCCGCGATCTGGGGCAATACGGTACGTGATGCGGCGGGCAACCGCGCACATGACACGGCGCTCCACGCCCCCGAACTGCCCGATCTGGTGGCGGTGCTCAATCAGGTACTCCTGGCCGATTTGCCCGAAGCAGTACCACCACTGATGGATCTGCTCCAGGAACGCTCGGCACGCACCGCCGATGTGGCCCAACTGATGGACGCACTGGTGCGCGAAGATCGCACTACCCGCACCAGTTTGGTGGCCAGTATGCGCTATGGTGGCGTGCGCCAGACCGACAGCGCCGCGCTGGCACACGTGGTAGATGGGATTGTCACGCGGATCTGTATCGGGTTGGCGGCGGTGTGCGGCTCCATGAACGACGATGCCGCTGAGGCTATGTTCAAGCGCATCATCGCGGTGGCAGCCGCGCTACGCCTCTTGCAGAATACCGAACACCTGGCCGTATGGTACCAAGCGTTGCGCCGCGTAGCCGACATGGGCGGAGTGCATGGCTTGGTTGGGGGGCGCTGCTGCCGCCTACTCCTGGATGCCGGAGAGATTGATGCCACCGAGGCAGCCCGTCGGGTGGGCCACGCCCTCTCGCAGGCTGCCGAGCCACCCCAGGCGGCGGCGTGGGTCGAGGGGCTGCTCCGCGAAAGCTCGGCCATCCTGCTCCACGACGATCTCCTCTGGGGTATCCTCGACACCTGGGTCGCCGAACTCCCCGCTGATACCTTCCAGCCCATTTTGCCGCTCATCCGGCGCACCTTTGCCACCTTCACCCCCGCCGAGCGCCGCCAACTGGGCGAACGCGCCCGGCGTAGCTCCACCCAGGTACGCCTTGCTGTACCGAGCATAGCTGATGCTGAGTTTGTCACTGAACGCGCAGATCTGGTATTGCCATTTTTGGATCGGTTATTGGGGTTGTAGCGACGCAACACTTTTTGTCTCTACATCTGAGTGGGAATGCGTAGAGGCGCGTCGTGACGCGCCCCCCGGCGCACAGGGTAGCACCGGCTTCTAGCCGGTCACGCTGCGCCGCCGACTACCTTCGTGCTTAACCGAATGCCTATGCGGCTGCGCCGCCCCCGAAGATTTTTTTGTGGTGTTTTGGTAGCTTAGCCGCCAAAACACCACAAACATGGGGCTTGGGGCGCAGCCCCAAGGACTTTGCACATGCCCTGCGACGTGCCCCTACACACTACCCAAATGATCGGCAAACTGGTATCATACACAATACTAAAATCAATACCTTAGAAAGTATCTACTATGGCGCAACGTATCCTTGTGGTAGACGACAGCCCCATCAACATCAAGGCCGTAGCTATTGCCCTTGAAGCGGTTGGTTACGAGATCCTAGAGGCGACCGATGGGCGTATGGCGCTGGAGATGGCGGTTGATCTCCTGCCCGATATGCTCATCCTTGATGTGCAGATGCCCGAATTTGATGGCTACGAGGTCTGTCGGCGCTTGCGCCGTAACCCTGCCTTTATGACGCGCCCGATCCTGATTCTGAGTGCTAATAATGCGCTCCACGAGCGGGTGCAGGGGTTAGAGGCCGGGGCTGATGACTATATGGCCAAGCCCTTCGAGGCCGAGGAACTCCAGGCGCGGGTGAAGGCGCTGTTGCGGCGTGCCAATCCGCCTCCGGTGATTACCGCGACTGCTCAGGGTAAGATGGTGGCCTTCTTCTCGCTGCGCGGCGGTGTGGGTCTCTCTAGCCTCTCCGTCAACCTCGCCGCTGGACTCAGCCAGATCTGGGGTGGTGGTAAGGTCGCGCTGGCCGATATGGTCTTTACGGGTGGCCATAGCGCCCTCATGCTCAACCTGCCCCTGCGCACCAGTTGGAGCGATCTGGCCAGTAAAGAGCCCGATCATATTGACGAAGAGGTTGTGCAACAGGTGATGCTCAACCACTCTTGTGGGTTGAAGGTTCTGCCCGCTGCCCCCCGCCCCGACCAGAATGAACTCATTACCCCAGCCCAAGTCTCGCGGGTGATGCAGGTGCTCCGTGCGAAGTATGACTACACGATCATTGATGCACCGCATAATTTTAATGAGACCACCTTGGCCGCGCTTGATGCGGCTGATCAAATTGTCTTGGTGTTAGCACCAGAAATCGGATCAATCGTTGCTACCAAGTGCGCCCTTGATGTCTTTGATCAACTTGGCTACCGTTCGGACAAGATGACCCTCTTGCTCAATGCGCCGTTTGAACGTGGCGGTATTGCACGCAAGGACATCGAGACCACTCTGCGTCGCCCGTTGGGTATGATCATCCCCTATGCGTCCGATCTCTTCACCAATGCCCTCAATCGGGGTGCCCCGCCCGTATTGGATATGCCGACGAAGCCGTTGGGTAGCTTGCTGGAGGAGTGGGCCTACTCCTTCAGTACCGAAGAAGATACAAAGCGCCAGGTTGAACACCCCTCACCGGCATTGCAACGGGTGCTCCAGCGTCTTCAGCAGCGGCGTAAAGGGCGGGCATAAGCTATGACACTATGTGGTAAATCTCGGCGTATGCGCTCTACCCAAGCCAATACTGCCCGATTGAAACGCATGTTATATGCCAGTGAGGAGCGATTGTCTCGTCTCCAACGCGAGGTGCAGCACCAGGCCGATCTCCTGGAACACCTAGAGCATGTGCGTGGAGCGATTGGTCAAGCCAATACGGTCGAGAATATCGTCCAGGTGGCGGTCGAATCGTGTGTACACACCCTCGGCTACCAATCTGCCGCGATCTACATGATCGAGGCGGATGAACTGGTCTTTACCCATGCGATCAATCAACTTCCACCCGATCCCCGCGACCTGAGCCAGCGCATGCCCTTTGCCCACGTGCTCACTACGTCCGAGCCGCTCTTTATTCCCGATACCCGCAGTAGCCCCTTCCCGCTCGATCTCGCTGCCGGTGTGGGGATGGTAATTACCGTTCCGCTCTTGGTGAGTGGACAGGTGATGGGTATCCTGCATATTGAGCGCCCAAATCCCTATGCGCTCGATGCTGATGACTTCAACCTGCTCATACGCTTCGCCGATCATATTGGGAAGGCGATAGAACGCACCCGTCTGCGCGGCGATTTGCAGCGGGTGGTGCGCGAGACACTGGTGATCAATCGGGTGATGAGTGCCATCTCGTCGGCTAACGATACTCGTGAGGCGTTGCAGCGTATCTGTGCCGATTTGGCCGAGGCGTTCCATGTGCCCCAGGCGTTGTGTGCGCTGCTCAATGCCGACCGTACATCCCAGACGGTGGTGGCCGAGTATTCGAGTGATGATGAGCCTTCGGTGATTGGCTCGGTCATCCCGGTGCGTGGCAACCTCCTTACCCAAGACCTACTCGCCCGCCGCCAACCGGTGGCGCTCTCCAACTTACCCATGCGCCAGCGCCGCCGTACCAATCTTGCTCCGCCGTCAACCTCCCAAGATATGCTCTCGCTCTTGGTCGTACCAGTCTTGGTACATGACGAACTGATCGGCACGATTGGCCTCTCTTCGCCCGAATCACACCTCTTTACCGCAGAAGATATTGCCCTTGCCCAACGCCTCGCCACAACCATCGGTCAGGCGTTGACCAACCTGCGTCTCAATGAGGCGTTACAGAGTGAACTCAAGGAGCGCATGCGGGTTGAAGATGCGCTGCGCCAATCGTCGGCTCGTGTCACCAGTATTCTGGAGAGTATCGCTGATGCCTTCTTTGCGGTTGACATGGAGTGGCGGTTCGTCTATGTCAACGATGAAGCCGCCCGCCTTCTTGGACAGCCCACTGCCAGCCTGATTGGTCAGTCTATTTGGGATTCGGCGGCTGACCATGTGGGCTTGCTCTATGCCGAACTCTATACCCAGGCGATGGATAGCCTCAACCCCATCCGCGATGAGGTCTATTTTGCGCCTCTCGATGCCTGGTTGGCCATGCGCATCTACCCGTGGGCGGATGGGTTGGCGATCTATATTCAGGATGTGACCGCTGCCCATACGGCCCAGGCAGCATTGATCGAGGCCAAAGAGGCGGCAGAACAGGCTACCCGGGCGCGTAGTGAGTTCCTGGCTAATATGAGTCACGAGATCCGTACCCCCATGAATGGGGTGATCGGCATGACCGGGCTGTTGCTCGATACGCCCCTCAATGAGCGCCAACGCGAGTATGCCGAGACGATCCGTTCGAGTGGCGAGAGCCTTCTCACGATCATCAATGATATTCTCGATCTCTCCAAGATCGAATCGGGGCGCATGGAACTCGAACAGCAGCCCTTCGAGATCCAGGAGTGTGTCGAGTCGGCTCTCGATCTTGTCGCTCCCACCGCCTTTGCCAAGGGTCTCGATCTAGCCTACCTCATCGCCTCTGATGTGCCGCCGATGCTGATCAGTGATGTTACCCGCCTGCGCCAGATACTGGTCAATCTGCTTGGTAACGCGGTTAAGTTCACCGATCATGGCGAGGTCATCCTGCAAGTCAGCCGCTACCCCGATTTCGATCTGGATACCGATCATGTCCGTTTGCTGATTGAGGTGCGTGATACCGGGATCGGTATTCCCCCCAACAAACGCGACCGCCTCTTCCGCGCTTTTAGCCAGGTGGATGCTTCGACCACCCGTACCTACGGTGGCACGGGCTTGGGCTTGGTGATCTGTAAGCGGCTGAGTGAGATGATGGGCGGCGAGATTAGTGTTGAGAGTGAGGTGGGGCAGGGCAGTACCTTTCGGGTCGAGATTGTGGTGGGTGTGGGCAACGAAGAAGATATGTATGCCCTCGATATGGATCTGACCGGACGCCATATGCTCATTGTTGAACCCAATACGACCCGCCGCGAAATGCTTACGCATGCGGCAAGTGGCTGGGGTATGTGTGTCTATGCGCTTAGTACGGCGGATGAAGCTCTCCGTCTGCTCGTAGATGACCGTAACTTTGATCTGGCTCTGATTGATGCGACGCTGCATGATGCTACCGGTACGCCCCTGCTCTCGGCATTACAGAATCTTGATACGGCTGAGGATCTGCCGATTATTCTCATTTCTGATTTCAATACCAATCACCATGCTCTTCCCCCCAAGGTTGTTAGGAATCTGCGCAAGCCGATTAAGCGCCGCATGCTCTACCGGGCGCTGCTCGCCGCCGTCGGGGTTGTCCAAGAGGTGGAGGTGCCCCAAGAAGCGCAAACCACCCCGGAGCATCCCTATACTCTCCGCATTCTCCTCGCCGAAGACAACGCGGTCAACCAACGGGTGGCGCTGCGTACCCTGGAGCGCCTGGGCTACCGTGCCGATGTGGTCGGCAATGGCCTAGAGGTGATCGAGTCGCTGAGCCGCCAACCATATGACGTGATCCTGATGGATGTCCAGATGCCAGAACTGGACGGACTAGAGACCACCCGCCAGATTGTGGCCCGTTGGCCCGCCGATAGCCGCCCGCGTATCATCGCGATGACCGCCAATGCCATGCGGGGCGACCGTGAGCGTTGCTTGGCTGCGGGTATGGACGACTATATCAGCAAGCCGGTGCGGATTGAAGAACTGGAACTGGTGCTGAAGCACCAGCGCCTTAATCTGGATACACCCAGTATGCCGCAGCCCGCTAGCCCTCCCTTGTTGATTGATCTCAAGCTTATTGAACGCTCTATACAGGGTTTTGGTAGCGATAATAGGGTGGTATTACATGAGTTCATTGATCTCTTTATGGTCGAAACACCCAAATTGATGACCAACCTTGATCGAGCTATCACCGAGGGAGATTACCATCAGATCCGTATTGCGGCCCACACGCTCAAATCGAATGCGGCGCTCTTAGGTGCAATGATACTCACCGATCTCTGCCATCATTTGGAGGAGGCTGCGCTGGCTCCGCCGATTCCCAACCTGAATGAGCGGTACGATGAGATTGTTGCTTGTTACATCCAGACGATGCAGGCACTAGTGGAGCTACGCGAACAGTAATGTACGAAAGGTCGCCTTTATGCAGCCTGAGAACGAACGTCTACGCCGCTGGCGCATGATCCTGGGTGGTGGCCCCGCCGATGGTACCGGGGTTAGCCTGAGTGCGCCGGATCAGAAGGTGGATGCCGCACTGCAAGCCCTCTACGACTCGGATCGCACGGGTGGCCTCGGTAGCTCTTCACCCAACGTGGCGCGCTGGCTGGGTGATATTCGTGGCTACTTCCCCGCCTCGGTCGTTCAGGTACTGCAACAGGACGCCCTGGATCGCCTCAATCTGCGCCGGATGTTGCTCGAACCAGAATTGCTCCAAGCCGCTGAACCGAATGTCCACTTGGTGGGTAGCCTGCTCTCGCTCAGTTCGGCGCTCCCCGCCCAAACCCGCGAGACCGCCCGTGCCGTGGTGCGCCAAGTCGTCGAGGCGCTCATGCGTAAGCTCGCCAACCCCACCCGCCAGTCGGTGATGGGTAGCCTCAACCGCTCGGTGCGCAACCGCCGCCCGCGCCATAGCGAGATTGACTGGCCACGCACCATCCGCGCCAACCTACGCCATTACCAACCCGCCTACCGCACCATCATCCCTGCTACCCGCATCGGCTATGGGCGGCGGCGTAACGCCCTGCGCGACATCATCCTCTGCGTGGATCAGAGTGGCTCCATGGCCTCCTCCGTCGTCTATGCCGGGGTCTTCGGGGCCGTGCTGGCCTCCTTGCCCGCCGTCCAGACCCGTATGGTGGTCTTTGATACCGAGGTGGTGGATCTGAGCGAGGAACTGCGCGATCCGGTGGATCTGCTCTTTGGGCTGCAACTCGGTGGCGGAACCGACATCAACCTGGCTCTGGGCTACTGCCAGAGCGTCATTCGGCGTCCCCAAGAGACGATCCTGGTACTGATCAGCGATCTCTACGAGGGTGGCAACCAGTCAGAAATGCTGCGCCGAGCGGCGGCACTCGCGGGGGCGGGTGTGCAGGTCATTGCCCTGCTCGCCCTCAGCGACGACGGTGCTCCGTCCTACCACCATCACAACGCGGCGGCATTGGCCAGCATGGGCATCCCCTCGTTCGCCTGCACCCCCGATCTCTTCCCTGACCTCATGGCGGCAGCGATCAACCGCCAAGACCTGGGGCGCTGGGCGGCGAGCCACGATATTGTAGCGGCGCGGTCATCCGTTTGACACATCCTACCCCCTTCAGTACAATCCATAGTGGGAGGTTTCCCCCCTCTCTTATGCAATGTTGCCATTTTGGGGGCTGCGGCCGCCAGCGATAGATGAGGAGACACCAATGCCAATGACGGCCATGGAACGGAGTACTCAAGCCGGCGCTGAACGCAGTCCGAATGGTCTGAGTCTGTGGGGCGAGGGCCGCCGCCGTGTGATTCTGGAGCGCCTCCACCCAGAGGTGGATGCTGGGCGCTACCCGATCAAACGTATCCCCGGTGAGCCGGTGCATGTTGAGGTGGATGCCTTCGCCGATGGCCACGATGTCCTCACCTGTGTGCTGCGCTACCGCAAAGAGGATCACTCCACATGGCAAGAGGCGCCGATGGCGCTGCTGCATAATGATCGCTGGGGAGCCACCTTTACTCCCACCGAGATTGGGCGCTATATCTATACCGTGCAGGCTTGGGTGGATCACTTCAAGACCTGGGTGCATCAACTCCATCGGCGGGTGGATGCGGGTCAGGATGTGCATGTGGATATGCTCATCGGGGCTGATATGGTTGCTGATGCTGCTGCCCATGCTACCGGCGAAGTGGCGACTCGTCTCTTTTCCTATGCCGATGTGTTGCGTGCCGGCGATCTGAATGCGGCCTTTGCGGTCTCGTTGGCCGATCTGATGGCGACCTATGCCCCGCGCCGCTATGCCACGATGTATGATCGTGAGTTGGTGGTGGTGGTTGATTCGCCCCTGGCACGCTTCTCGAGTTGGTATGAGCTCTTTCCCCGTTCGACCTCGCCCGAACCGGGTCGCCACGGGACGTTCCGCGATGTGATCAATCGTCTGTCCTATGTCTCCGAGTTGGGCTTCGATATTCTCTACCTTACCCCTATCCATCCGATTGGTCAGACGTTCCGTAAGGGTAAGGATAATAGCCCCACGGCACAACCCGGTGAGCCGGGTAGCCCCTATGCGATTGGCTCCGCTGAGGGTGGCCACTTTGCTATTCACCCCGAATTGGGCACGCTTGACGATTTCCGCGAATTGGTGCGCGTGGCACGTGAGCAGTATGGTATCGAGGTTGCCCTCGATAATGCCTTCCAGTGTTCACCCGACCATCCCTACGTGCGTGAGCATCCCGATTGGTTCCGCGCTCGCCCCGATGGTACCATCCAGTATGCCGAGAATCCTCCCAAGAAGTATCAGGATATCTACCCCTTCGATTTTGAGTCGCAGGATTGGCAGGGTTTGTGGTATGAACTCAAGGGCTATTTTGAGTATTGGATGGAACAGGGTGTGCGTGTCTTTCGGGTGGATAACCCGCATACTAAGAGTTTCCGCTTCTGGGAGTGGTGTATTGGTGAACTGAAAGCCAAATATCCTGAGGCGATCTTCCTCTCCGAAGCCTTCACTCGCCCCAAGGTGATGTATAACCTTGCCAAACTTGGCTTTACCCAGAGCTATACCTACTTTACGTGGCGTACCCATAAGTGGGAATTGATTCAGTATATGACCGAATTGACCCAGAGTGAGGTCAAGGACTATTTCCGACCCAATTTCTGGCCCAATACCCACGATATTCTCACTCCCCAGTTCTATGCTGGTCATCGTGCAACCTTCTATGCCCGTGCGGCGCTCGCTGCCACCCTCGCCGCCTCTTGGGGGATGTATGGGCCAACCTATGAGTTGCTCGAACATCACCCGGTTCAGGGCCGCGAAGAGTATGCGCATAACGAGAAGTATGAGATTCGGACATGGAACCTTGATGATCCGCGCAGTATTCGCGGTTTTATTGCTAAACTCAATCGCATCCGCAAAGAGAATGAGGCGTTCCATCGTAATGAGGGGTTGCAGTTCCATCGGGTAGATAACAACTTCACCGAAAATGACCAGATCATTGCCTATAGTAAGCATAGCCCCGATCTGAGTAACATTGTTGTGGTGATTGTCAATCTTGACCCGGTGAATATCCAGTCTGGTTGGGTTGAGTTGCGGCTTGCCGATTGGGGTTTGCATGGCCCAGTTCAGATGCAGGATCTCCTCAGCGATCAACGCTATACCTGGAATGATGGTTTTAACTATGTAGAACTGAACCCCTATGCCATGCCGGTGCATATCCTCAAGTTGCGCCGCCGCGTGCGTGATGAGCGTGGGTTTGAGTTCTTTTCGTGAGGTCATGTCTATGTGGAGTTTTGGCGACTACGTCGCCAAAACTCCACATAGACCATTTGCGGTAAGCTTTGCTATGCTCAGCCTGACTACCAAGAAAGCAACGTATGACCAATAGAAAGACCCCGCAGATCCTCAATGGTGATCCCCTCTGGTATAAAGACGCGGTCATCTATGAGATACACGTCCGAACGTTCTGTGATAGTGATGGTGATGGAATTGGGGATTTTAAGGGCTTGATTAGTAAGCTCGATTATCTCCAGGATTTGGGTGTAACAGCGATCTGGCTCCTCCCCTTCTACCCCTCCCCCCTGCGCGATGACGGCTATGATATTGCCGATTATACCGATGTCAACCCCGCATATGGCACGATCCAGGATGTGCGCACGCTCATCCGCGAGGCGCATCAGCGTGGGTTGCGAATCATTACCGAACTGGTCTGTAACCACACCTCCGATCAGCATATCTGGTTCCAACGTGCCCGCCGCGCCAAACCAGGGAGTAGCCAGCGCGACTTCTATGTCTGGTCGGATACGCCCAAAAAGTACCAGGATGCACGTATCATCTTTAAGGATTTCGAGAGTAGTAACTGGACGTGGGATCCCGTGGCGGGTGCCTACTACTGGCATCGCTTCTATAGCCACCAACCCGATCTCAACTTCGAGAACCCCGCTGTGCATCGGGCGGTTTTTAAGGCGATGGAGTTCTGGTTGGAGATGGGTGTGGATGGGATGCGCCTCGATGCTATCCCCTATCTCTATGAGGAAGAAGGTACGAACTGCGAGAACCTCCCTGCTACCCATACCTTCCTCAAGCAGTTGCGTAGCCAGATGGATGAGCGTTTCCCCGGACGTATGTTCCTTGCCGAAGCCAACCAGTGGCCCGAAGATCTGATCGCCTACTTCGGTGATGGCGATGAGTGCCACATGGCTTTCCACTTTTCGGTTATGCCCCGCCTCTATATGGCGCTCTACCAGGAAGATCGCTTCCCGATTATTGAGATTATGCGCCAAACGCCCAGTATTCCCGATTCCTGTCAGTGGGCGATCTTCTTGCGTAACCATGATGAACTGACCCTGGAGATGGTTACTGATGAAGAGCGTGACTACATGTACCGGGTCTATGCGCGTGATCCCCAAGCTCGCATCAATCTGGGTATCCGCCGCCGCTTGGCTCCGCTGCTCAGTAACCACCGGCGTAAGATCGAGTTGATGAATGGCCTGCTCTTCTCTCTGCCTGGTACGCCCGTGCTCTACTATGGCGATGAGATTGGTATGGGTGACAACATCTACCTTGGTGATCGCAATGGCGTGCGTACTCCTATGCAGTGGACGGGCGACCGCAATGCGGGCTTCTCCAAGGCGAACCCCCAGCGCCTCTACCTGCCGGTCATTACCGATCCGGAGTACCACTTTGAGATGGTGAATGTGGAGAACCAGAGCGCCAATCAACACTCGTTGCTCTGGTGGACGAAGCGCCTGATTGCACTGCGTAAACGCTACCACGCCTTTGGTCGCGGGACATTGGAGTTCCTCCAACCCGATAACCGTAAGGTGCTCTGTTTCCTCCGTCGCTATGAGGATGAGACGATCCTGGTGGTGGCCAATCTTTCGCGCTTTGTGCAAGGGGTTGAACTCGATCTCTCTACCTTCAAGGGTATGATGCCGATAGAACTCTTCGGCCAGGTTGAGTTCCCTGCGGTCACGGATCGCCCCTACTTTATCACCCTCGGCCCCCACTCCTTCTACTGGTTCCGTATGGTGCCCCAGCGCATTGAGGGCGTCTTGGTTGAGACCCCGCGTAGTGATGAACCGGTGCTCATCCAGATGGACGATGCTGCTAAGTGGGATGCGATCTTCTATGATGGCCGCCAAGCACGCTTGGAGGCGGTCTTGCCCGACTTCATCCAGCAACGCCGCTGGTTCGGCGGTAAATCGCGCAAGATGAAGTCGGTGCATATTGAAGACCTGATCATCATGCCGGTGCAGCGCGAGTCGCGGCTCGATTACCTCACCATGGTACGGGTTGAGTATCTGGAAGGGAGCAGCGAAATCTACCTGCTGCCTATGGCCTATGCCGATGGTGAACGCGCTGAGCAGTTGATGAGTGACCTGCGCTATACGGTGATTGCCTACTTACAGGTGGGTGATCAGACAAAACCGGGGATTCAAGAGGACGTTCAGTT